>Ga0114957_1002204_pt1 | contig 19088 bp, 5 predicted proteins | sample BantaG_FD_87175 | JGI IMG/M metagenome (GOLD analysis project Ga0114957, IMG submission 87175) | Marine algal microbial communities from Bantry Bay, Ireland - BantryBay_4 metaG | ecosystem: Host-associated > Algae > Red algae > Unclassified | place: Bantry Bay, Ireland | collected 2014-11-21 | reverse complement strand
TTAAAAAATTGTTTCCCAAGTGTTTAAATTCAACCTTGACTGCCAATCATCTGGATACGTCCGTTGCAAATTTTACGCACGAGGAGATCAGAGAAATTTGTCAGCAGTTGAAACTGGAATTTGGTGAGTTTCGATAAAGTCAGTGTTTTTTTCTCACTCAAAACCCCTAATGAGTCAAGTATCCAAAGACTCAAATCTGGACTAAAAGGTAAAAAGTGTAGCCAATAGTTCTTATTTTAATTGATCGAAATAGTATTGTCTATTAAATTATTAACAATTTTTCTCCAATTTTTATCAACTTTTAGAGCTCTGACTGAAGATACAGAAGAAGTATTAAAAATAATATTTCCACTTTTAAATTCCTTAATTACCATATGAGCTGGTCCATTCTTATTCGTCCCTATTGCCAAAAGCAAAAAATCATCACTGAAAGGTCCTTTCTTATCAGTTTCAATACCACTTATAAGTTTTTCCCCAAATTTATCACCATTCTTTAATTCAGTCTTATCATAAATCCAGTGATTATCCTTCTTTACTTTAAACGCAGAGAATGGTTCTTGATATCCTGATTCTGAGTAATGGGTACCGATTATGGGTTCTACTATACTACGTGGAATAAGCTGGTTTAAAACAACCAGAGAATTACCTTTTACAGTTTCTACTTGTCTGTAAATATTATTCCCACTAAGAAATAGAATACTTTTTCCTTCCTCAATTGAATTCTTTAACATTCCAATTGCTTCGTAAGACCAATACTCACTATGATTATGAAATATAATCACTTTAGCGCTGTCTAATCCAACTCCTTTTTCAAAATCTGAATCGCTTATAATATTATATTCATATCCATAAGATTCCATAAAGCTTATAAAATAAAGATCTGAACTAATTTTTCCATTTAGACTTTCTAAATTTTCCAGGTTATTTGCATAACTAATCTTGTGATTGAAAGGTCTGTTCTTAGGTAGATAATTATATGGAACTAATGTCTCCGAAATTTGCTTTGACCACTTAAAAACATACTGTAAATCCTTTGGAGTAACATAATCTTTATAATTTGATTTACCTCCATAATCATTATAAGCCTGCCATGTATTTGTTGGAGAAACAACAACTATTTTACGATCAGATTTTGAACTGATTAGGACTGGAATATTATAAGAAATATCTTCTTTTGAATTCATATTCAAGCGAATTATGTAAAATCCTGGTTTCCATTTATTTGTTGAAATTTTAACTGGCTTCTTCCAGTTATGACCAAATCTAAGCGAATATTTTACTGCCTGTAGATTCTTTTCCCCTTCAAACTCGTGAATTTTTATTGGTATTGAATCGCTATACCGAAATACTTCTCCGATATAATTGCTTTCGGCATGAATAAAAATTTCTATTGAATCTTTGTTTGAATATGATCTTTTAGAACTGTATCCTAATAAGGGTGCTAATTCAACATTCACTTCAACGTTTTCAGTTCTAAAAGCTTTATACTTCAAAATTAAGGAAGCAAAATAGCCTATAATCAAAAGTGGAATTACGGCTATAATTACGCCAAGATATTTTTTATTGAAATTCATGTAATTAAATATATGAATGAAGTCCGTTAAAAATCACGAACAACACAATTATAGCTCAATTTTTTGAGTAAACCTATTATACTTTTCTGTCTACAAAATGCCAAAGATAAGACCGTAAGTGCCGCTTTCTCCACAAGATCGAATAGTGGCTTTATTAATCCTTAAAGCCGTCTCTTTTTTAATGGTTTCTACCATCATTTTTTCTTTATCAATTCTTCCAATTCCTCCCTTGTAATCTACCACTTCAGAAATACTCTTATAAAAGTCATGGTGTTAGATGTAATTATAACTATTACGAAAATTCTGATTAATCTTTTGAAAAATATTCTCATATTCTAAGTGTTGTAGTCAGTTATTTACTTAAAGATACGTCTGAATATGTAAATTATAGAATAATTTTAATAATAAATTTCTGTTACAATCAAAAAAAGCCAGCCATAATGGCCAGCTTTAAATTTTTATGACTAATGTGAATCAGAGTATTATGAGGATAACTATCTTATTTAGAATCCTTCCTCAATTTTGACAAACGATTTCACTTTATTCTCTTTGCCTTCTATGGCGATAAAATAAGTACCTACTGTAAGGTCAATTACATCCAGCCGATAGATATTTATCCCTAATTCTACCTCCAGGTTTATTCGTCTTAAAACTTGACCGAGGACATCTGTAACCAGGATGTTTACGGATTTTGTTTCCGAGATAAACTTTAGATTTAAAATTGGACGACTGTCACTGACCGGATTTGGATAAATGATAAATCCATCTTCTACCTTACAATCAGAAGGAACAAATACGTTTGCGGAATATTCTTCTCTGCCATCCTCATATGCTAATTCTACTCGATAATAATGATCTCCTTTGGTATTGCTATCCGTAAAGTGCGCAGTACGACTTGGCATGTTAGCACTGCTTTCAATTTCATCTAAAGCGACAAATTCATTTCCATCCATGCTTCGCTGCAATTCGTAAGAAGCACCAGTGACGAGATTATTGATCGTCCAGCTAACCTGGTTTTCACAAGAATTAGCGGTAGCCGTAATTACTGCGTGCGAGGTATCGAAGTCCTGATCACAGGAAGTATTGACAAATATAGATTTAGAATACTTAATCTGACCGTCTAGAAATACCAGCTTCAAACGATAAAAATAGCCCAGATCCACTTGTTCATCTACATAATTAAATTCCATATTTTCAACTTGAACATTGGAATTAAATAATCCTAACACCTCATAATCTACGCCTTCTTCACTACGCTCCAGTTCAAAATATTCAAACTTAGATGGATTAAAAATAGTCCAGTCCAGTGTATTTTGACACGCATCACTAGAAACAGAAAAACTTGAATAAACAGGTTCCGCAATCACTGAAATAGCAATTGTTGAAGTATTACACAATCCAGTATCATCACATACTTCAATACATACGGACTCCGATCCCACAAATCCTTCCGATGGAATAAATTCCAGACAAAGTTCATTGCCTGAAACTGTGATATTTGAAATACCATTTGTCGACTGCGAAACACTTGCACATTGGGTTGCTTTAAAAGTATCACCAGTGTTAAGGTCAACTATCGGCATACAAATAGTAGCGGGAATGTTCTCCTCTGTCGTTAAGCTATTTGGTGCTACAGAAGGTGCGTAAGCACAAACTTCATTAATAAAACTGGTAGTTTTTCCCCAACTATTCCTGGTTGGTTCAAATACGTTAGCTACGAAATTTCTAAAATCCCCTCCATTCATTCCTGCTTCGTTTGATCTACGATCTTCCGTGTTTTCAAACAAACGAACATCACTTCTACAGACTCCACCTGGCAATTCAAACGTGAATAGCAACAAAGGTTCTCCTTCTACAAAATTCACCATAGCTCCATTAGAAGCAATACCATGAAAATCATGAATATGGTCAGAAACCGGTGCGAATATTCTGGAATTATCCGTCCACAATCCACCGGCGACGGTCGTTATTTGCAAAGGAACATCTTCGATATCTTGCGGAAGCAGGATAGAGATCTGAGAACCTCCACCAATAAAATATTTATTATTAGAAAAATCTGGCGTGGCAATTACTTCGTATTGTGCAGTGGCGTCATTAAAGTGAAGCCCAAAATCGAGCTGCTGTGCTACTCCCCTGTTTCCATAGAATACGGTGAATAAAAATACCAGGCTTAGAAGTTTATATATTTTCATATAAAATTTATTTTTAAATACAAGACACAAATTCTACTAAAAACTTAAAGGCACAAAGGCACAAAGAAATCCTACCCGTCCACTTACGCGGTGCCTTCGTGGCAATTTATTACCTTACTTGCTCAATTAACAAATCGAAATTATTCAGGAAGGCAGCGTTCAGTGGGTAAGTCAAAACATTAGACTGAAGCAAGATTCGATCATTGCCAATTGCATCATATTTTGCTTTACCATTCATATTAATGTCTCCTAGATAATAGTTAATTGCATTATCAAAATTTAGCGTATTTGACGTATTCCCTTGATCAACAATAACGTTGGCATTGATGATAAAACGATCATTTCCAGCTCCGTCATATTTTACTTTATTATCTGCGTTCGAGTTACCCGCCCACAATGCCTGATGACCAGCAATCGTTACCTGTTCTAAATTATCATAAACAGGTAAAGTCGTATAGAGGTCCGCAGTCGTAGCCGTTGTAAAATCAAAGATCGCCAAATTTGCCACCGAGATAACTGGAGCAGCCGTCATCACTCCAAGGTGATTTCTATGCTTAATTACCGTAAAGAACTGGCTTGGCAAACTGTCGACAAAAACGACTCCGCCCGTTGCCGCATCTACTATATCACCATCTCTTTGTACGAGCGCCGACAGTGTTCGAAGCACCGTCACAGAATCAGCGGCATCTCTAAATTCAACAAATACCCAGTCTACGATACCATCCGGTGTTCCTGAATTCGAATTCAGTACAGCGGCTGTGGTTACTTCGTCTCCTCCGTGCAAGTGGGTAAAACGGGTAGCATATAATGGCTCATCCGCCGCGTTATAAGGCTGCGTTAATGGTACCAGATTCTGGTCAACCAGATCAGCTCGCATGAGATTATCCGTTGATCCAAGTAAGGCTCCTTGCAACATTACCTTTAATTGTAATTCGATAGAAGCATTTAATATGGTCAGATAAACCGTGGCACTATCGCAGGCGCTTGGTGTTCCATCATCACAAACCAGGTAGACAAATTGATCGTTACCCGTAAAATCCGGGTTTGGTTGGTAAACATAGGTTCCGTTAGGATCCAAAACTAAGGTACCATTCGTTGGTGGTACCAGCGTAGAAACGGTTAGCATACCAGATTCAGGATCGTTATCATTTAAGGTTACATCACCCGTAAACGTCGCATCTTCCACATCAATGTTAGAGTCGTCCGTGGCATACACATCGTTGTTGCCATTTCCTTCCAGGATGGTAATCGTCACTGGAACAGTATCACATAAAGCCAACGTATCACATACTTCGTAAGAGAAATTTTCTACTCCGAAAAAGGCTGGATCTGGCGTATAAGCAAATGTTCCATCGGCGTTAATTACCAGGCTTCCATTAATCGGCAGCGTTACTGGTGTCGTTGAAATGGTAATCACATCACCATCAGGATCTGAATCATTACTCAACAGATTTGCCGTCAATAGCGCATCATTTTCCGTCTGGAAGTTATCCGGTGTCCCGATTACCTGATTGTTGCTCTCATTTGGCGCATCGACTACTGCGATAATCACCAGTCCTGTTGCAAATCACTAGGATCATTATCATCACAAACTTCATATTCAAAAGAAGCCTCACCAACAAAATGTGTATCAGGAACGAACGTATAATTTCCTGCGGCATCAATCGTCACTGTTCCATTGGTGACGTTAATTGGCGTTGTATTTACAATAAGATTATTCCCATCAGGATCTAAATCATTCGTTAAAACATTACCCCAGGTTGGAATATCTACCTGCGTATTATTAATATCATCAATTACCAATGGAGCATCATTCAATGGAATAACTTCGATTGGAACTACCAGGGTATAACATAAAGCTCCTTGATCACAAATCGTGACACAAACACTATCTGATCCTGAGAAATGAGGGTTCGGATCAAAGTCAACACAAAGGCTATTTAAAGCGTTGTCGACTGTTGCTACTGCGGTACCATTAGTCGGCTGACCGCAAATTGAAACCGTATGAACATCCGCAACATTGGCGTCGATGATGGTTCCACAAGCCGTCCCGTTAATATCTTCGTTGGTTACCAATGGAGGCATTACCAAAATTGGTGTACTCAATGAATCTGCTATTTCGGGCGTACCTACGATAGATACCGGAACATTGATCACATCACATCTTCCAGTTTGATCACAAACATTGATACATAAATCATCTGACCCGGCATAACCCAGTCCTGGTGTATAATCCAGGCATAAAATATTGCCTGTAATCGTAGCAGTAGCTATTCCGTTAGCAGGAGTTGCGCTACAGAAAGTGGCGGTAAAGGTATCTCCAACATTTTGATCCATAATTGGTGTACACAAACTTACGCTAGAATCTTGCGCTACTGTAATTGGTGTAATAATCACTGCCGGTCCAGCAAGGGTGGCAGATGGGATAGATAAAGGAACCACGGTTACTGGAACAGCAGCCGTATCACATCTTCCGGTCTGATCACAAACAACATAACAAAGCTCATCCGTACCGGTGAAATTTAAATCTGGCGTATAATCTACACAAAGATTACCATTTACAATATTTGCAGTTGTTAAACTTAAAGGATCAAAAGTACAAGCAGTAACCGTAAAAGTACTCCCTGCGTTTGGATCCGTAATCGGCATACAAATATTGCCCGGTGTATTTATAGATACCGTAATTGGATTGGTAATTACCAGCGGTGCATCTTTAGAATCCAGTACCGTCAGGTAAACGGTGGCAAGATCACAAGCAACTGGACTACCATTATCACATACATTATAAACGAATTGGTCGTTACCAACATAACCTGGATTAGGTAAGTAATCATACGTACCGTCTGAGTTGAGGGTCAACGTACCATTGGTAACATTTGTCTGTAAACTAACGGTTAATGTTCCAGCTTCCGGATCATAATCATTATCCGTCACGTTTCCGCTCTGAAGCTGACCTTCTTCTGCACTACTTAAGTCATCCGTAGCGTATAAATCATTGAATCCGTCGTCTTCTAAAATGTCAATGCTTACTAACACATTTGCACAAGATTGAGGTGTTCCGTCATCACAAACTTCGTAGGTAAATTCATCTGTTCCAAAATAACCTGGAGTTGGTGTATAAGCGATCGTACCATCCACATTGATCGTTAGCACTCCATTTGCTGGAGCAGTAATCGCAGTGGTGTTGATCGCAAGATTATCACCATCGGGATCCGTATCGTTGCTGATCACAGATGCGGTAAGGGTATTCCCTTCTTCCATAACAAAATTATCGGGTACTCCTTTTATAGCATTGTTAGTGACAAGTGTATTGTCCATGATTGCGATCACTACCAGGGCCGTATCACATTTTGATGGTTGTCCATTATCACAAACTTCATATTCGAAAGTTCCATTTCCAATAAAATCGGCGAGTGGAACAAAAGTATAATCTCCAAACTCGTCAATGGTAACCGTACCGTTGGTAACGTTCAATGGAAAGATGGTAAAGCCAGGATTAACAGTAAGGGTATTACCTTCCACATCGCTGTCATTGGTTAAAACATTTCCAGAAACGCTATTATTTATTTGAGTAGCATTTATATCATTGATTGCTAGTGGTGGATCATTAACTGGCGTCACCTCGATGGGGACGTTTAATTCGTAACATAATGCGGTTTGATCACAAATGGTTACACAAACACTATCCGTTCCGATAAAATTGGGATTTGGATCAAATTCTACACAAAGCGAATTATCCTCATTATTAACTACTGCGGTTGCCGTACCATTTACCGGTAGCGTACAAATCGTAACGGTGTGTACATCCGCCACGTTAGCGTCGATGATCGGTCCACAAACATTTAAGGTAACATCTTCCGGGGTTACGATCGGAGGCATTACCAATACTGGATTTTGTGCAACGGTAGAAAAATTCGGCGTAGGTACAATGGATACCGGGACGTTTACCTCATCACAATCCGTTCCGTCACAAACGACGATACAAATATTATCTTCTCCCGCATAACCCGTATTAGGCACATATTCCAAACATAAAGTACTACCTGTAATAGTTGCATTTGAAGTACCATTAAGTTGTGCACCACCACAGAAACTTGAAGTAAAAGTATCTCCAACATTATGATCTAAGATCTCGGTACAAACCGTTACCGTAGAATCCTGAACCGATGTAATGGGTGTAACAATTACAATGGGTGCTTCCTGGGTTAGGATTGGTTCTAAAGGCGGAATAACCGTAACTGGAACAGAAACCGTATCACACAAACCAGAATTATCACAAACAATAATACAAACGTCGTCCTGTCCGATAAAATCACCAATGGGCGTATAATTCAGGCAAAGTGTATTTCCAGAAACTGTAGGTATTGAGGTACCATTGGACGGACTACCGGGACAAAGTACTGCGATAAAATTATCCGTTTCATTTTTATCCGAAATAGGTAAGCAAATATTATCCGTACCTCCTTGTAGAATCGTAATAGGATTAGATATTACAAGCGGAGGATCAGGACAAACAAGTCCGGTGTTTACATAATTCAATCTCCAGTTATTATTTGTGGGATCGAATACATTGGCGAAAAACATTTGATAGTCACTTCCTCCCATTCCGGCGGCGCTAGCGCCAGGGTCAGAAGCATTTTCGAATAAGCGGACACCAGGTACACAATTCTCCGGAAGCGTAAAGGTAAAAAGCAGTGTTTCAATTCCAATTAAAAATGGCAGGAGCGCACCATTTGATGCTACCCCGTGATAATCATTTGCTCCGTCGGCAGCTGGTGCGTATGTTTGTGAATTATCTGTCCATAATCCACCATTAACTGATGTTATATTTAGTGGAGCATCCCCGGCAAATGCTGGCAGTACAATCGAAACCTGACTACCCCCACCTACAAAGTAGAGTGGGTTAATAAAATCGGGTCTGGCGTACACTTCGTAGCTGTCGGTTGTCCCATTATAGCGTACGTTAAAATCTAAATTCTGGGCACTTGCATTCCCTCCGGCAAGCAACAGAATAAAGAAGAGTAGATGTCTAATTTTTCTCATGCGTGTTTATTAAAAAAAAATCGTTGAATTTTTATTTACACTTTTTTTTCTAAAGGTATAAAAGTGATAATATGAATTTCACCTAATTTGCTCTATCATTAGGTTGTAATTATTTAAATAGGAGGAATTGTTTGGGTAAGTATGAAGGATATATTGAAGGATGATTCTATCATTTTGAGAACCATCATATTTTGCTTTACCATCCATATTAATGTCTCCCTGATGGTATTCGATGGCATTATTGTAATTTAAATTCTGATCTATGTTGGGGGGGGATGTTATAATTTCCGCAGCTAAAATAATTCGATCATTAAAGGATCCGTCGTATTTAATTTTATTGTCGGCGTTGGCATTTCCTGCCCAGAGGGCATTTTTACCGTGAAGGGAAGTTTGTTCTAAACCATCATAAAAAATACTTTTGTGATATAAATTTAAGTCTGTCATTGTTGTAAAATCAGCTGTTAGTGATTTTCCTATGATACTTATTGGAGTAGCCGTCATGGCTCCCAGATGGTTTCTATGTTTCACTATTACAAAAAGCTGACCAAACAAACCTTTCACATATAAATCACCTCCAGTGGCAGCGTCCACAATGTCTCCATCCCTTTGTACCAGAGCTGGAATTGTACGAATAACCGTCACTGTATCTACAGGATCCCGAAGTTCAATAAAAACCCAATCAACGATTCCGTCAGGGGTGCCTACGTTGGCGTTTAATACGGTATTTGTGGTAGTTTCTGTGCCTCCAATTGTATGTTTAAAGCGAGTTTCAAACAGTGGGTTAAATGCAGTTGTATACGGCTGTTCCAGCGGAACCAGGTTTTGAGCAATCAAATCAGCTCGCATCAAACTATCCGTTGCGCCAAACAGCGCACCTTGTAACATAACTTTAAGGCTCAGCAAAATCCGATTATCCAGTACAGTCAAATAGACAGTAGCACTATCGCAGGATACCGGAAATTCCAGATCGCAAATTTGATAGACAAATCGATCATTACCAAAAAATCCAGGATTGGGCAGATAGGTGTAATCTCCATCAGGATTGATGGCAACTGTTCCATTTTGCGGAGCCAATATTGGGTCTGGATCTACCTGTATTATTCCTGCTGCGGGTATATTGTCGTTAATACTCACATTTCCGCTAATGGTATCTCCTATATTCCCAAGACTGGCATCATCGGTAGCATACAAGTTGTTTAGTCCATTTGCTGCTATTATGTCCATCCTAACAGTCACGGTATCACAGGCAGGAATAGCGGTATTGTTACAAACTTCATAGGTAAAATAATCTTCACCGGTGACATCGGCGGTAGGTGTGTAGTTGAAAGTTCCATCCGAATTAATAATTAAATTTCCAAATAACGGAGGGCTAGTCGCAAGCGTATTCACAATCAAACTATCTCCTTCCGGATCACTATCATTGCTTATCAAATCGGAGGAGAAGCTTATATTATTTTCAATAATGAAATGGTCTTCCATTCCTGAAATTTGATTATTTGCGGGTTTAGAAATGTCAATTACATCAATGTAGACTTCCGCTGTATCACAAAGAACCGGGCTACTGTTATCACAAATCTGGTAAAAGAATCCTGCTTCCCCCGAAAATCCGGTAGCAGGGGTAAAGGTGTAATCCCCGTTGGTATTAATGATCACCGTTCCACCAATTACATTTATTGGCAATTGATTTATTATTAAAGGGTTTCCGTTAAGGTCCTGATCATTCGTTAATAGATTTCCAGAAACCGCGGTGCCAGTTTCTGTGGCATTAATATCTGAAATAGCCAATGGTCCCGCGTTACAACTACTGGTAGTCGATTCACTCAAAAAGTCATAAGTTCCCGGAATGGATTCGGTCAGGTTGTAAGTAATGGTTGCTGAAGGTGTATCATCCGATTCAACTGTGCCTGACAATCCATTTGATCCAAACGGACCAGATATCATATCCCCTGCTGCAATAATTTGGTCGTGTCCAGACTCGAAAGTATCTGGACATCCATCGCCATCAGCGTCCAGATCAAAGTGATTTGGAATATTATCTGCATCAAAATCAAAGGAAGTTTCCACCAACCCATCCACATCGTCGACGTTGGGATCCCCATCATTATCATCCATATAAACTGGAATGCCATCATTATCATTATCGGTTAGTGGATCAGCAGGAGATTCCAATAAGTCAGGGATACCATCATTATCATCGTCCAGATCAATCCCGTCAGAAATTCCATCGCTATCATTATCCAGAAAGTTGAGTCCAAAATTATTTGGTACATCACATTGACCCGCCGTAAGAATGATGGCTGTTTCAGTGTTATCTGTGGTCAGGAAATATCCAGCAGGATGGGTAGCGATAGCGGTTTCAACGACAAAATGTGAAATATCATTTACCGCAGTAATAATAATATCATCCAGATACGTGTATTCTCCATTTTCCCAATTTAAACTTTCATTTAAAAATCTAATGGTTGTATTACTAGAAATATAAGAAGAAATATTTTGAGTAAACGCATTGCTTTGATTTCCGGTAAAAATTCCGATAGTCGTGAAGTTTGTTCCATCCGAAGAAACCTGAATAGATAAAGATTCACCAATATCCAGTCCGATGGTGGTCCAGTTAAAGGAAAGGGTTGCGGAAGCTGCACCTGATAAATCTACACTTCGTCTAATGGTTTCATCATTTTGAAAAGCCCAGTGAAACGCCAATTGTCCATTTATTATTCCAACGTAATCTCCTCCGGGTCCGGGAGAACCTACCGGATCTGTTTCAATCCAGTCCGTAGCCCACGATCCGGTACCGGCAGTGTAGGTTCCGCTCGAAAAGTCATCTTCAACGGAAATTGAGGCAGGCGTAAAAGTATAGACATAATCTCCAAGTGCGGTGGTAGTTTCGGTGGATAACAAAATATCTCCGCCATCTACCAGCCCATCCTGATTACGGTCTTCAAAGATGCTTACTTCAACGTTGCCTATCCCGTTTTCGAGGTCAAAATTTTCATTTTCATTTATATCATGGAATACTTTACCCCTAATGACTTTTTCTGTTGGTCCAGCCAAACAACCACTTACCTCCACCGTAACCAGAGCAATATCACAAACAGAAGGATCATCTATGCTGCAAATCTGATACTCAAAAGAATAGGTTGCATCGATACTATGGTCATCTGGCGAAAAGCGTATGGTCCCATTTCCATTGACGATGGCATTACCTAAAAATGGTTGGTTGACAATAGTTGATGTTGCCGGGTTTCCTGAATCATTGGCCAGCACATCAATATCTGTAAATCCGGTGTGTGTCAACATTCCAGCCTGGTCATCAACCGCCGTAACAAAAACGCTTACGCCGAATTCAAGATCTTTTTCGCAAGTAGAAGGTGCCGAGAATGAAGCAGTGTTTGACCAGGTGGTCGTCGTTCTATATCCAGCCGGTAATGTTAGGGTATCCAGTTGAATAGTATAACAAACAGGAAAACCAGTGGCCCCTACGGTTTCAAGGAATTCGTAATGCCCCATACTGTCAGTAGTTGTGGTCGTAATGATTCCATCAGTTCCGTTAACGGTACCGTTACAATTATCATCCCCAATTAAATTAACTGCTATTCCCGGAAGACCGCTTCCGCTGTCGTCTTTAATTCCATTATTATTTGCATCAATAAATAACTGGCCCGTTATTTTTACCTGATCCGAATTTATATTACAAAAGACCACCTCCACCCTCACCAGCGCGGTATCACACTTCGGGGTTGGGGTGGAAAGGTCGCAAATTACATATTCAAAAGAGTCAAGACCGATAAAGGTATTATCTGGTGTGTACGATACAACACCAGTCGATTCATCAATGCTAACAGAACCGTTGTCAGGCTGAATTCCACTGCTGGGTATCCGGATAGAGGTAGTGTCAAGATCGAAATTTTCATCGGTGTCATTGGCAGCCACCTCTACAAATACGGTTGTATTTTGTTCTGTAATGACCTGGTCATCCATAGCAATTGGTGGACAGCCACCGGGGCAAGTCTGGTAACCAAAATTATTGATACAATCATCTTCACCAAGGGTTGGAAATACAGTGACCTCAATATTATCCGTGGTAAGGGTGGTACCGATTGGTAAAGTACCTTTATCCACATCCATGATAAAATATGCTGGAACATTTCCAGTGGCATATTCAATGACCAACCTCGGCACCAGACTACTTCCCCCATCAAAAGATGTAGCTGATCGTCTTCCAGTACCCTCGATCATAATAAGCAAATCATTTCCAGATGTCCAGTTATTTCGATCTACAATCGTCTGAACTATAGTAGAAATTAAAGGCGTAACATAGGTGTTACCATTTGTCCACGAAGGAACATTATTCCAGGCGATTACGGCAGTTCTTGTCCGGCTGGAAATATTATAATCATTAGGCATTAACGCTGCGGCATCGTCTACATTTTCACCATATATGTTCAAATTTGTAGTAGCTCCAGCGTCAGAATCCGCATGGAACTGGATATAAGCGTTTTCAATAAAAGCACCCTGAGGAATTGCGATAGATTTAAACCGCATTCCGACCCATTGGCTATTACCAAAAGATGCTCCCAAATCGAGATCATCATTATTTAACATTCGCCCCGTAGATTTACGTTCTTCTGCATCATCAAAACCATCAATAATATCAACACTAATCGTATCTGTTGGGTTTAACAAGACCGGTGCAAAAGAATAAGTTCCGTCTGCGTTAGAAAGCATGGAATCGAGGAGAAAGTCACTTGCATCCAGCAATCCATTTTGGTTGACATCCTGATACATACGCACTTTAACATTGCCACCACCATCTTCGCCTAATTCAAAAATTCCATTTCCATTGGTATCATCGAATACATATCCGGAAATAAGATTTTGTCCCGGAATGGTTGGACAGGTAACAGAAATCATGACCATTGCGATAGCACAATTCACGGTTGGTATAGCCTGATCACAAACCTGATACTCGAAAGTATCGACTCCATTAAAAAGAGGATCGGGTGTATAGGTAATGGTACCAATCATCGGGTCAATACTGACTATTCCATTGGTAGCTTGTATTCCTCCAGCGGGGATGTTTACAGAAGCTGGATCAATATCTCCATCGGAATCAAAGTCATTGGAGAGCACATTTATAGTTGTCGTTTCCCCCATATCGATACTGGCCAGATCATCATTTGCTTCCGGCGGGCAACTGCCTAAACAATTATTAACACCAAAATTATTGATACAATCTGATTCACCGTTATTTGTAAAATGGGCAGTTTCCAAATTGTCCGTCGTAAAGAAAGTTCCCGGTACGGTAGTGCGGTCAACTTCGACAATGTAGAAAGCGGGAAAATCGGTTGTTACGGAAAACAGTGCATATTCACCATTTGCTAGAGTAAGCACTGAATCCAATAAAATATCTCCAGCATCTAAAAGACCATCCTGATTTTCATCCCGATACATCCGTACTTCTGCGGCGGCGGCTCCTGGTTCTCCAATATCGAAAACGCTATTTTCGTTGGTATCTAAAAATACCGTTCCCGAAATAATATTTTGGCCGCTCACAACTGGACAAGTCACCGAAGCATACACCATTCCGACATCACAAAGCCCCGGATCAGCACTACTGCAAATCTGATATTCGAAGGAATCAATTCCAATAAATTCAAATTCAGGCTGATAAGTAATTGTACCATCGGGATTGATATTAATGGTGCCATTTTGAGGTTGCAGAAGACCGGTGTTTGTGAGGCTTGATGGTTCGAGAATACCCAGGTCATTATTCAGTACCTCAATAATCTGTTCATTGTTATAAACCTCTGAACTGACATCATCTAATGCCGTCAATAACGAAGTAGCCCCCAAATAAAGTCCATTTACGCAAGTATTAAAAGCGAAAAAATGAGCTGTTTCTGTGTCCAGGATTGCGGGAGCGTGTTCCCCATCATCGGGATTTATTTTTACAATATAAGTCCCTAAACTTCTTAAGGTAAAAGAATAAAGTCCGGATACATTTGAAGAAGTTGTTTGGGCAATCGTATCAAAAGGTGCGTCAATCACTCCATTGGCATTGGCATCATTGTAAAGGTCGACATTAATGTTTGCGAGAACAGGTTCCCCATTGTAGGTACCATTGTCCGCAACCAATTCGTAATAGGTGAATCCGTTGATAACCACCGTGACTGGAGTGGCGCCACAATTTCCCACTAAAACCGTCACCGTGGCAATATCACAAATAAAAGCATCCTCTTGTGAGCACAAGCGATACTCAAATGTCTCGGTGCCTTGCCAACCCGGGTCAGGAGTATAGATTACGTTATAATCTGAATTTAAGGTAATTGTACCATTGGCCGGTTGCGTTAAACCAGCAAATGAAATGGTATTGGGATCGATGGTCACCAGGAAGGAATCGTCATTATCCAGAATCGGTATATTGATGGCTACATCTGGAAGTGTGGATATAACATCCTCATTGGCAAGTATCAATCTGTCAGAACACAACGGTTGCATTGTTGTCCCCACATCTATGGAAGGCACGCCTACTTCTGCAGTAGAAGGATCTTCACCGTAGATACCAATAAAAGTAGTTGAATCACAAGTAAACAGGGCGGTACCACTTTGATCATTATCCTCATTATCTTTAATTTGATAAACATCAAATTCATTTAAATCCACCGAATAATCATAAGATCTGCCACAAGGACTGACAAATGGAAATCCTGCGGTAATGTCACCGTTATTTTTGACATAAATGGTGGTATTAGCGGTAGGTGTGACCCAAATTGGATTATCATTTCTGGTTCCATCCAGTGAACCGGGCGCCCAGGCAATACTGGAAAAATCTGTCAATTGCTCCATTCCGATCAAGGAGAAAGCCCAGTCAAAAGCAGATCCATCATTATCAGAATCAATCACCTGCATGGCTATAAAAGATTTTCCTCCCTGGTTTTCAAATTTATAACCAGCGTTCGCATTTGGCAATAAAAAGTCAGCGGTCGTTTCTGCTGGAACCATTACTGTGCCCGAACCGAAGTTGCTCGTCCAGGTAATATCAATGTCTTCTTCATCACTATTATAAAAATAGACTCTTGATGGAGCATTGTCATTTAAAGTAGGAACTGGTGTATAATACGTATTGGAATAAAAAGAAGCAGGTAGTAAATTTACATTTCTGGTACCAAAACAATCAATCCCTCCGAAGAGCACATCGAGACCTACCCTTTTGGTAGCAATTACATTTGCACCAGATTTTATATCATTTATTTGATTGACCGATTCTGGATCTCCTTCCACAAATAACACTTCTCCTTCGTTGAGAAATCCGGTAGCATCATTGGCGTCAATTATTCCATCTGCATTTACGTCAATAGTAACCATTGTACTATCCTCCAAAGCCCGGACAAAAAGGGTCGTATATTGAAATTCATTTCCAAGGTCTTCTCCAAAAGGAATGGTAAAAGAGGTTCCGTACCGATTGATGTCATAGATGGATGTTTTTGCCGTTTGAAAAGCAAAAGCATTATCATCTCCGGCTATTTTTGACACGGTAATATCGGCGGAGGAAACTAATTTATCTTTACCATCATAAGCTATGATGGAGGTATTTCTTGGTGGTGTATAATCAAAGGTATTGTCCAAAATAATAGAACTGCCAGCTAAAAGAATATCCGTGGGATGGCCTGGTGCTATACCATTATTCAGATTGCCATCTCCCCATATCTCTGTGGTAACCTGGATGGGTGTATTCAAGTCATCTTCGTATCCATCTTCCCAATGGTCATATTTTATAAAAATAGTCGGATAAGGAGTTTTAATGGTAGTTAGACTTCGAACCTGCGCTCCTAATCTCTCTGGGCAATCAAGTGCACCACGAAAGGCAGTATACAGTTCCTCTTCGGGAAACGGAATATAGAAAGTATGTCCCTTGTTTGCCTCACTACATGGGTCCAGTAAATTTTCTTCAACGATGATCCAAACAGTGGCCAGATCACAATTCGTTGCCAGATCACAAAGCTGATAAACGAAACTATCTACGCCAATAAAAGCACCATTGGGGGTATAAATAACGTCCCCATCGTCCAGTATGGTTAGCTGACCATTAGAAGGATTCTCGACAATCGATAAAGAGGAAGTGTCTATATCATTATTTACATCACTATCATTGGTCAGGACATTCAAAAAAGCTGCTTCTCCCTGATCTACGGTTATATAATCATCATTTGCAACGGGCAGGCAGGAAGGAGAAACGAGTATCGTATGGGTTGAAATAACAGGACCATTACAACCTGCGGCACTGGCGGTTACCCTTGACACTTCAGACCAGCCAGCAACCCAGGTAACTTCTCCAGTTACAGGATCAATGCTGTTCCCGGCAATTAAACTTATTGAGTCAAGACTATAGGTGATGCCAGTGGTATTTAAAGCAGTGGCTAAATAGGTAATCGCTTCTATTCCTTCACACCGGGTTGAGTTTTCACCAAATGAAAAAACAGGCGTACCGATGCCAGGACTACAAAGGTCGATGCTGAGTCCTTTTACAGAAGTGACCGTATTTTCGTATCCTTCTTTTGCAGTTGCCGGAATAGAGAAGGTAGCCGTCGAATCCGGGGTTAGCCAAGCATATTCGTAGGTTTTGCGACAAGCTGAACTGTCCACCGAAGTAACGGTTTCCGGACTTCCCAATAAATCAATATAAAGTTCTGTGATATCATGATAACCAAAGGGATCAGTGACGATGGCCCGAGGATAAATGGTGGTTCCTCCAGTAGCACTGGTAATTATATTGCCTCCCGGGTAGGGCGCATCATAAACTTCATAAGATATAATATTGATAAAAGTAGAAACCGGTAGTTCAAGCTTGGATGATTTAGTTTCACTATCGTATTCAATCTCGAATTTTACGTCAAGCTCCGCTGTAGATATTTCCAATTCAATTGACTGACCACCGGGAATAGATTGATCGGTACCGATTGTATCTGTCCAGGTAATTAGACCTGATCCCGAATTGTAGACAGGATTTGTAAGGACTAGAATAGTAGTTGCTCCATGTTTTAAGGTAGCTGTCATGTTGGGATTGAGGGGCATTGTGCCTTCGAGGACATTGACATAAGCACTAACAACAATTGGAGTGTTTCCAACCACCACCAAATCACTACATAAAGCTGGCAATTGGGTGAAGCTGGTCTTATCGGCATCAGAAGACACCTGATAAGTAATTTCAACATTATCGAAATAAATCCAATCACCGATAAGTGAAGTAGATCCTGTTCCTATAAATCTAATTTGTGTATTATTAGCAATATAAGGAGTCAGGTCAAAGCTTTCTGCTATTTGATCAGAGTCAGAAACATCTAATGTATAGGTCACCAGATTTGTCCAGGTGGAACCTCCATTCTCCGAAACTTCAAGACTCACTGTTGCCGTACTGCCAAATAGCACTCTTCGACGGTCAAAGTTCAAGGTTGCAGTAGTTGCTCCATCAAGGTTAGCCTCCCGAAATGCACCATCGTTGTTGATATTTGCGGCAAAACCACCTATACGAAAACAGTTACCCGATGCACATCTGGCTGAATTTACCACCGTTACATCTCCGGATGCGGGGCCGTTTGATTCTCCAAATTCTTGCCAATCGGTCGTATAATTTTGACTCCCGGTATTTCCATTATAAGTCTGGGAAATAAATTGGTCTTCTACATTATACGGTAGAAATGAGTTTGCCTCCAATACAATTGTTGCTGTCGATAAATCTCCAGTTGCAACGGGATCTATACGATCCAAACCCTGTGTTGGTTCGGTGAGATAAAGTTGTTTGACCACCGTGGTATCGGGAGGGGGGAATGAAAACGAGGCTGGTTGGTTGGTTGATTGAGAAGGCGAGATTACGGCGTACGGAAAAGAATAAAAAGCTACATAAAAACAAATGATGGTGATACCCAGATAAACGGATACCGGCCATTTAGATTTAAAAAGGAATAAATTATTCTTAAAATTTAATAAGGGCTTCCACTGCCAATTATGTATGTATCTCTCCTGCATCTATTTTTTCACTAAGCAACTATATTTTTAAAATTTTAACTTCCGTTCTACGGTTTATCTGATGATATTTTTCCTCGCATTCGACACCATCGGTGCATTTATTTCGCAATTGGGATTCGCCATATCCTATTGCAATAATGCGGTTGTGCTCGACACCACGATCCGTCAAGTATTTCATCGTGCTTTCTGCTCTTCTTCTGGACAACCAGGTATTGTATCTATCCCTGCCTCTTGAGTCAGTATGGGCCGAAAGCTC
>Ga0114957_1002201_pt1 | contig 19091 bp, 25 predicted proteins | sample BantaG_FD_87175 | JGI IMG/M metagenome (GOLD analysis project Ga0114957, IMG submission 87175) | Marine algal microbial communities from Bantry Bay, Ireland - BantryBay_4 metaG | ecosystem: Host-associated > Algae > Red algae > Unclassified | place: Bantry Bay, Ireland | collected 2014-11-21 | reverse complement strand
CGTTTGTTTCTCGGGGGTGTTGTGTCTGTTTGGAACACCGAGAAGGGGCGGGCGCAGGCGTTGGTGCGGGACGCCGGGAGGGAGCCCGCGGGGAGGGCTGGGGGGGGAGGGAGGGCGTGAGAGCCCCTGGAGCAACGGGGCCGACGGGCCCGAGAGCCCCAGGAGCAACCTGGAGCCCGCCCCAGAAGGCGCGTAAAGGACCTGTAAATTTGATATCATGCGGCAACGTACCGCATCGGGAGGAGGTGACGTGGCCTGTCCACTGTGCCGCATGAGAGCGCTTCTCAGCAGGTCACGTATCTCCTTGGGGACGGTGAACGTCGCGAGACGCAGCTGCGTCGCGTAGGTGCTGCTGGGTGGAGTACGTTGCAGTGGATTGGTCGGCTACGCTTCAAGTCCTGTGCATTTGCATTTCGTCTTGACAGGGCCCCCACAGAGCCCTAGAGAGGGGGGGTGTATGATAGCCACCCCCCCTCCCAGAGGCATCATTGGCCAGTATCACGGTACATGCACGTCTCCAAACGAAAATAATTGCTGGTGTACTAGTTTGGAATAACACTGTCGGGGAAACGAGGCAAGTACATCCGCGAATATGTGTACTGGGCCTATGTCACCTCAATCTGAAATGCGACGCGCTGTACTGGCCAGTACGCCCAAGTACAGTGATACACGTTCCCGACGATGATTGCTGTGATTTCTCAATACTTTTACCAGCGCAAGGGAGAGCTCATCGCTCTGCCAGTGCATGCTCCGCAGCATGGGTTCAAAGCTTTCCCAGTGTTATCCTCGTGCTGCTGGTCCTTTTCTTGAGGCACACTAGCAGATTTTCCACTAAAACCTAGTGTTCCATTCAGTAGTACAGGTGGGGGCCACAACATATTCGTGTTGTATTTGTTTGCTTCATGACATTGTACATGATGGCATGCAATGTAAGTAGTACTACTGAGTGTGTCACAGTAATCGAAGTACGCCTGACGGGATGACTGTCCTGCCAGCCAACGAGGTCTTCGTTGTCGTCAGCTTGCACAGCCGTCGTAGCATAGCGGCGTTGTGTAGACGGTCTGCGCGTCCGTTTTCATCAGTCGCTCTGGAAAATCGCCCTAACGCTGCGGGAGAACCGTCCTGGTCTGGCTTTCGGGTCGCGAGGTGCGCAATGCGGCCCGCACGCGGCGCTGAGAGCGGAGGGAATGCGGCACCGCATCCGCTGTCAATGGGCGCACGGGCACGTGGGGCGTCCCAGGGCGGCGCCACGAGGGTACTGTGCAAACTTCTGCTGGGGCAGTCGCTCATGGGAAGCAGCCGCCGGCTGGCCCGTGACCCCAAGGGGGGTCGTGGATGGAATGGATATACTGGATTCAATTTTTTTGAAAGAAATTCATGACAACTTCTACAAGCAGTCACACGCAGATCCAAAGAAGTTCTCAATTTATCTTTTTCACCCATAGAGGAGGCTTGAATTACTCATGGGGACAGGGAAGGGGTCTTCTGTCGAGAGGAACGTCAACACAGAGCTCATTCGGGTGACTAACACAATGATTAATCGATAGCTTGATCGAAGTCGGTCGGTGACATGCATTTTTTATCCGTCAATGAGGGGGGTACTGTAGGTGAGGGGAACGAGCCGCTCGCGACCCCGGCCACACCACCTCGCCACCAAATGGTTGATGTTTCACAACGGCACGGTACTTTGACCATGGGGCGGCGAGGTACGGGAAGAACTGTTGCCTGTGAGCGAGAGCGGGCAATGTCGGCGACGCGGGGCCGTGCACCAGACACGAGAAAAGGAGAAAAAAGAGCGGAATATAAATAAGGCATCATGATAGAAAACCAGACAGGATGCCAGAGACAAAAGCTAGACAAGACGAGGAACTAACACGAAAGGAAAAGGACAGCTTGTCGCTGAGTGGCAACGGCTGCACCGCCATGGCGGCCCCCAGCGCCGCCAACAGCGGCTCGCCCCACCCGACCATCGCAGACATGTCGGCACATGCCGACGGCGGCGCGGCCACCGCCGTCCGCACTGCCGCCACCAGATTCTGCGTCGTCACTTCGGCGCGCGCTGGCGGCAGCGCCGTCACGGCCGCCAGCACAGCAGCCAACAGCAGCTCCCCCTCCCCGACCTGCGTTGACACGTGAAGTGCCGCAACGATATCACGTACGTAATTTATGAAACATTCATAAGGTGGCCCCTCTGGGGCTGTACATGGCACGATATTGCTGAGTTTGCTTGTACGCCAAGGATCTTACTAATCGATAGGCCGATTATGGGCGTGGTAGAGAAGACGGCGGTCAAAAGCAGAGTCTCGCGCGCACCCCCCTGGGTATCATCGTCAAGATGGGTGCCGGAATGGGACAGGACACGTCGATGGCACGAGAAAAGGTGAACATCAGCATACATCGTTTGTTAGGACCCTGAGCACAGGAGATAAAATCAATGCAATATTGACCAGAGAAAATGAGATGAAAACATGATAAAGTCACGAGAAGTAGTCAAAGAAAGCTGATATTATCATCGATTTTGGCCACCTATGCTACGCAGTCATCTGCGGAAGGGTCGGGGCCGGATAGGGCCTTCGAACGTTGTGCAATATTCTGTGTGACTTTCCAAGCCGGCGGATTGAAATGCAATGAACGGGCACTTCGTGACCAGTCGTTAACTCAGTTGAGTTAACGATTGGCTGTGAGCGCTCCTTGAGAAGCGATGACGGCCCATCGTTGTCTTTTCGGAGTTCACGATTGGACAGGAATCCTCCTCAGCATCCGGGTTCTTGTGTGTGCATGGGGCGCGGGCCTGGTCCCACGCCTTTCCGTTTCCCATCGGACGCATTCCGGACGGTCCGTGATGCTCAAACAGTACACCCTTCGCCGGCCGTCACGTTACATAGCGCTCAACCGACAACCAAAGTGGACCCTACAAAATAAAACAAAAACCCCCTCAACTCGTTGATATTCAATGGTTTGCAGTGGGGGTCAGTTTTTCTACCCATCAGTTCAGGTGTTCTCCCCGTCCATGCAAGGACTCCGTTGAACCGTTTGTCCGCTTTCGACCGCTCCTGCGCCGCGATGCTTTCTTTGTGCTGTGCCAAGCTGCGACCGCACGAGATCCGTGTGCACATCTGCGCCACGTGTTGGCCACGCGGGAGTGCTCGTTGGTGCAGACTGACAGTCGCGAGTTGATACGAACTTGGCTGCCTCTTCCAAGCGTGCTGCGTAAAGATTTTGCCCAGGAATACTGGGTGGAGTAAAACCGCCACTCGGCCGATTTCTTGGGCGTCTGGGTATCTGCGTACTAAATGTTACGCGCGTATACGCACTTTCTTGGTACGCTTGGGAACCCCTGGTACCAACGGCACCGTGGAGGCGCGGCGGGGGAAGGGCGCCGGACATGTGCGAGAAAACGTATCGGGCATCTGTCCTTGGGAACCCGTTGGACCGGGCATCGAAGGCCAACGGATGCCAACGATTGGCGGAAAAATCAGCGTGAGCTACTTCTGCACAGCAAGGCGGCTGCGATCACCTTGGTCGGTACCTGTTTTTGATGTGGGTCGAACGGCCTCCTTAGCCACAAATGGGATGGAAATGCGGGTCCAAGCATAAACGTGGCGTGAAACGTGTCCCCGACCCACGCCGTCGACCCACATTTGACATGCCGAAGGTCTCTAATGCCCCCAGCAGAAAATCGGATGAGACAGATGATGTCATTTCCCAATTAAGGTTTCATGCACATTTCGCAATGCTGTCGGCAACTTTCCTCGCATCTTTCTGCAGCACAGGCCCACTTGCCATGCACACACGTGGTTTCGACTTTGCTTTCGGGCGCAAAGAGAGGAAGCGGGCTACTGTTGTACCAGGTCAACTATTTTGAAAGTGGGTAGCCGGGCTCTCGAGCTGCTCTGAGAAGGGAAAGCGGGTATTCTTTTTTGGAATTTCACTTCACGGCGTCCGTACTCCATGGCGCATGCAAACCTCTTCCCCTCGGCCCCAGACGGCGGTGTCGGCTCTGGCACTGCATTGTGAACCCCAGCCATTCAATTTATGTCCATGAGAAGAAGCAGGCACGAAATTGGCAATGATGTCTCCTTTCGTATAAAATACAGTCGTTGTTCCGCAAATAATCACTGGGGACTCATTAGAATAGCCTAGTCTTCCAGTTGAAACTGTGTGGAGCACATGGGGGGCTATGTTAGAGTGATTGTATTTAACTGTTCTCGGTCAGTCCATCAATTAAAATAGGTGCGATCAATGTGATGAATCAATCAATGACAGTCTGCGAGCGTGATTGTTTGGCGGCGTACGACATGTGTCTTGTGGTGAGTCGGTGGGCATCTGGAATCGACATTTTGACGGGCTCTCTACCGTGTCTCTCTCACGGGGGCGGCGAAAATGGGCCCCCTTCACCAGTCTGGGCCGAATGTCGACCATTCCTTCTCAGAGGTCGCGTATCCCTGCGCTCCAGGAGAAACAAAACAAACTGGGAAACTGCTATGAGTGAGATGGACATTTTCGTGTTTTTTTCATGGTCTGTGCCTGCCATGGCCGTGAGCTATGAGCAGAATAAGTATGTTTGACAAGAGTGGGCAAACCATCGATAATGTCGACGAGCCTTCCGGGCCAATGACGGCATTGGGTTGATGACATCGGGCGATCTGCAACAATCAGTCGCTGTCATTGCACTAAAACAATCATTATTCTTGAGCCGGGGTGGCCTGCAGGGGCTCCTGTGGCACTCTTTGATGTCCTAGAGAAACAAAGAACAAACATAAAAATAATATGATACGAGCGTATGGTGCTTTGCGGAAGAATGGCGCATGCACGTTTGCGCAAACAAACGTGCACACCCGACCATTGCGAGCATCGACCCGTGCTGCAAGGAGACCCATGATATCTCCGGCTGATGTGTGACATGTCGGACATCCCGACCAGATCCGCGGGGGCCTCGGGCCGACAAAGGCTGAAAGCAGCTGGAAAACCGCACTCTGAGTGACCCGCTGGCAAGTACCGGCTGACACCCGAGATGGTCAATGTGAAACGATGCCAGAACATGCACGCTGACAGCTTAATCAGGACAATACTTCTTAAACCACCGGCCACAGCCACGCCTAGTTAAGGCTGCTCTTCTGGGTATAAGCATTACGTCGCAAGGATGAAAAGGCAAATGGCAACGTTCTAAAACATCAGTGGTCAATGCAAAACACCCCTCTCACAAAGGCCGTAAACAACGAGACAGGGGACGTCCCCTGTTTCGGCCTCTACGACCCCTATTATGGGGTGACACCCTCCCAATTTTGGCCAGTGAGCGCTCTTTGAGTGGGGTGCCTGACGATCCAGGATGAGCCGTGGGCGGTGGCTTGATCCGACAAATCATGTCTTGTCCGCGCGTCGTTGCGCCCGTCGTTCGCAGACGATTCTAAATGCGCCCAGAAGATCGCTGTGCCGTTGCCGTGTTCCAGTTGAGGGACTAGTATGGCGAAGATAACGAAGACCGGACGTATGTGTTGTCGCACGGGAGTTGCACGGGTCAGTGCAGGGGAAGTGCAGGGTCAGTGCAGGGGGGGGGGCGGGCGTGGGTCGGAGGGTGGAGGCGTGTACGTCCCGAGCACACGAAGGGAAACAACACTCATCCTCCCCCCCTGCACATGGGTATACTATTTTGGGCGCCCCTGTGTCGTCCCCGCTTCCATTCTTTCGTGTGTTTTTTTGTTGTGAACACAAAGCAACCATAGCAGGCATTGTCGTCGCGTTCCGCGGCGCAGTGTGGGCATACCAATGCATCGACTGTACACGCCTGCTCTTGAAACAAGAAAAGCGGATGGAACAGTGGCGAGGGTGGGCCCAGGCACATGAGCATCGTGGCTCACACCCTGCCGCGGTGGCCAGCCTGCCCATGGTTTCGGGCACGCAGGGCGGAGGTGTTTTGGACAGAGATTCCAGTGGCACCCCACGCGGTCTGTGCGACTCATGCTATCGCCGGCGCAAGTTAACAGCGCGTGGAATGGCGACCGGCCCTCCTTCTTGCGATCCCCCTCATCCTACCCCTCCCCATCCACGTGGAAAAGCTGTCTCGGCACCCTCCTCATTTCTGGCACTCATGCACACGGCGGCGCTTCCCCCGACGCGCCTCCCCCTCCGCCCGCCCTCCGCTTCGCGGGGTGACGTGACGGCCGGGTCCTCGGTGGCTGCGCCCAGGCTCTGCGGATAGCCCCACGCCACCACATCTCTTGGTGCGGGAACAATCAACCTCGTGGCGGGGGGGGCTGCGCAGAGTGTGACGCGTTATCGCCAACCGTCCGCCTGTCTGGCGAGCGGATTCCGCCGCTCAGCTGGCTCTACCTCGCGAGCGGGGTCGTGACGCTGCTCTAGTGCCTGTTGCGGCTGCGGCAGCACAGCAGCTCCCTGGTACGGACGCTTGCCGACGCCTGCCGCACGCCTTGGGTCATGAGGCGCCGAGCACGGAAAGCCAGCCTTCGGCTTTCCCCGATTGCCAGACTTTCCTTGATGGCCTACTGGCCGGGAATTACGCTGGGGAGCGAGAAAAGTCTGTCCTAGAGGCAATTGCCAACGCAAATATATTGCGCGGCGAGCGTCCCGAGATCCGCCTGAAGCACAAGAGCGGGCGCGTGAGCGTCTGCACGAGGCACCTGTCGCCAAGGAAAGCTGTGATGAGGACCAGTCAGGTCAACAAGCGCCGTGCAACTGCCCACGGGCTACATCGCGAGGCGCCCAGCGAGGTAGCGCGCACGCAGCGCGGTAGGACGCGCCCGGCGGGTGCCTCCGTGCGCCTGTCCGTGAAAGAGCAGGTGGGCCTTATGGCAGCCGTGTCGATGAGCCACATCGGCTTCAACCGTTTGCGCCTGGCTCTCGGGAGAGCAGGCAGGGACCTGGCGAACCTCCCGGCACTGCGCGCAGCGCGCCGGAAGCTGTCCTCCCTCCCCAGGAAGTAGGTCGTCGTGACCGGCTCAGGCGCCCACCTCGTCTCCCTTACGGCAGCCATACAAGAGAGGGTGTCAGCTCTCTGTGCCGCCGGGCTGTTCATCGTCGGCAGTCCTGCCATCGTAACACATGCGTATTTCGGGGCCATTCTGTGGCATTCCAGCTGCTTACTCGAATTGGACCATCCCTGGTGACCTGGAATGGCGTGTGGAAATTTCTGGCAACACATCCTTTGAAGCAGCTCGAAGCTTCCACAACCACCATGGTCCACGTACGCCGTCCAATGATTGCAACAACTCTGCATCGGCTACACTGCTCCAAATCAGCTAAGCTGAACGGCGCTTTTGCTACTAAGGACTGATCCTGGCTTCTGATTGGCGTGCTACGAAAGAGATGGGCAGCGCCGGTGTGAATGGAAACATGTACTGCAGAGAGGGCAGTGCCTCGGATGATGATCAACTGGCTCGCGCGCTCAGTTGCGCCTCAGGGGGAGGGTGGAAAATTTGTTCTGGAGGCGATTTCTGGACAACGAGAGGGTCCATTGGTTGCAAAATAATTCTGGAACAAGGGCAAGATCCTCGTTTCTGATTGGCGACAGCGGTGAGGGATCGCGTTCTGGTCCGCAGGTGATCAGAAATTATCGAACAAGAGGGAGATCCGCACGTCTTCATTGGCTTTGAAGGGCCTCAATTGTCCGCCGTAAGCGCGTCATAGGAACTGGGGGTGGATTCCGTAAAGGAGGCCGCAGCAGCGCTGCGCCATCTTCCGCCTTCGTCCCTTCCCTTTCGGCAGGCACACCAAGCCACCAACTTCCTCCTCGACGCCGTGTCCTCTTCCCTCACCGGCGCGCCACAGTGGCGCACCACGGCCAGTCGCCACCTCCGTGCCCACCCCCCCATTCGTTTTGCGTTTGCGCTGCGCAGTTGACTCACAGAATTTGGGCTCTGCGGGCCCGGCGCGGGGGGGCACGGTGCCTGGGTGGGGCGGCGGGGGGGGGAGGAAATGGAGGAGGGGCAGGGCGTTTGGTGCGGGGGCTGCGGGGTGGGGACGCTGGGGGCCTGCTTGTGCGGACGGTCGTGGGGACCACGCTCTTTCGCTGGTAAAGGTTGGTTTGTGGTGGCGGTTTGTGTTGGTGGCGGTAGGCGTTGGTGGCGGTTAGTATTCTGGATCTTATCGGTGTGCGCGGCGCTGTCTCGTTATTGGGTTCGCTGTCGGCGATCTCGATCGCAAAGCAGTGCCGTGCACGCCAGATCGATCCTGTCAAATAACATGCAATTAAACTCAAAGAACAAAAAGAACGATCTAATGTTGTCGAGCATGAAAACGGCGCCAGATTGCAAGCGGAATCAAATCGGAATGGACTGCGTGTAAACCCCTGGAGAGGTAACACCGTTTGGGACACACGGTAGCCCACTTCCGTATTGCAAGGGCCATCCCAGAGTACGGATGTGTTACGCGTGGGATACGGATTCGGGGGGTTGGCAGGACTGCCGAAGATATCCGCACCAGCGCACTCGCAGCATGAACCGCCCCTTCTCGTCATATCATTGTCCGACAAACTGGTCGAACACCCCCTCCATTGTTTTCGTCGACGATGAAGGCAGGGCGGGCACTTGCCACGCCGCGAGGGCCCAGTCCCAGACTGGGCCGCCCTCGGGTGGCTCTGGTGCCCGTGTGTCATGACTGCCAATACTAGTGCGGATGCCATCGTCACTCTCGATGGTCAGCAGCCTCCCTTCAGTATTTAGTATCTGATAGGGGCCCCGAGTCTTGACGATGCGTTTTCCACCCAGGTTCTCGTTTGACTTCACGAAGACCCAGTCTCCAACTCAGAGAGCCTGGCGGCGGTTCTGGACTCGTTCGTCACAGTGCCGTTTGTATCGGGCTTGTGCCTTGTCCATGGAATCTTGGACAAGAGGTATCATCTCTTCCAGCCGTTTGAGAAAGCTGGCCTGCGCCTGACTTGGAGTGAGGGTGGAATCGCCCTCTGCGGTTCCCTGCGTCAGCCGCTCGACGGCGGTCGGGCTGAGCTGTCGGGGTCACACAAAGGAGAAAGGTGCCTCTCCCGTGCTACTATGCACTTGGGAGTCATATGCGGTCACAAGTAGTGACACGTACCTTGCCCAGGAGGAAACGTGCTCGCTGACATAGTGTCGAAACTGGCGCACTAATGTCTTGTTGAAGCGCTCCAACTGCCCGGTAGTCTGGGGATGGTGGGGTGCAGCAAAGTTGGTACTTATGCACAGCATTTGTAAAACTCCTTGACAAACTACTGAGGCAAATTGTGGCGGGTCATCCGAAAGTGTGGAATCGGGGATGCCGAAACTGGCAACTCACACGTCCAAAAAGGAACTCAGTACACCCAGAGCCGTGACGTCTTTCAGTGGGACGGCACGAGTCAAGGTTTTAGTGAATTGGGCACATATGACCGACAGGTATTCATACTCCTTGTGGGTGCGTGGCAAAGGGCCCAGTAGGTCCGAGGTAACGGCCACGAAGGGCTCCTTCGCGGGGATTAGGCGCATGGAGGCAGTACTCCGCGTCTCCATGAGTCTGTTTTTCGCACATGTGGGGCACGCTGCCACCCAGCCGAACACGTCGGCGACCAGAGAAGGCCAGTAATACCTTCGCCTGATGGTCTGGTACATCCGTGTGGCACAAGGGCGTGCATCCAGCGGGGAGGAGTGCTCCCGCTGGAGGATATCCTTCGTGAGGGACTTGGTGGCAACCACTTGCTGTAACGCTTGTTGATGGCCGTGACGGCAGAGTATGCTGTCTCCGCTCGCGTTGCGGCGTGAGAGGGCGGACTGTGCTTTCTTTGTTTTCGTGCTTATTTGTGCCTCTTTTTCTTCGTGTTCTGCTCTCCTACAGTATGTCTTCTTCCCCGCTATTGTCCGTTATTGTCAGTCGCCTGTGTGCTATCTGAGCGCCGCCAAGCTAAGTTGTCCAGACAGCCATTCAGGCGAAACCCCATCGCATCATCCCCCAACACACGAGTTTCCCGCCGACAAGGGCGCCATGGCCGACCAGCTCGCCGCCCGCCGCCCACATGTCCCTGCTCCCCACACCTCGCCGCCCCACACCGCCGCCACGAAACGCAGCGGCGCAACAATCCCCAACGCCGACACGGTTGGCGCCACGACCGCCGAGGGCTCACCGCGCCCCACCATAGCAAGCACCGATACGGCCGCCGACGCCGCCACGGCCGACCGTGCGGCCGCGGCAGCCGCCCACAGCCCCCCTCCCCGCACCGCCAGCAACAGCAGCAGAGACGCCGCCACCCCCAGCGCCAAGATGGTCGGAGCAACCCCATCATAGACCACACGTCAACCTGATGCCCAGAAAAGGTGCATTTGATCCCGACGATCCGAAGTCTCGAAGCCGATTAGATTAATAACATATGCGAAAACGATTTTTGTCATTTGGTAGCCCCCCTATCAGTGCTAATGCACCTGCATTAAATAGGTTATTGCGCTGTCAGTGGGCCAATGCCTTTTTGGCAAAGCTTTGGAAAACCCATAGACACAATCGCTTCGCCTGCTCACGGACGCAGTTCATAGCACTCCGTGTCGAGATGGTCGACATACTCAATGCTATCAGCGCTGCCTGAAGTCGTGCGCACCGCTACAGGTTGACCCACGAGGAGCTCCGATGGCTGCAAAGGTCACACCTGCAAGAAGGTATCCGCACAGATTGCGCGCCGTGCTGGTCGCACATCACGTTCCGGACGTACCAGGCTCGTTGGTTGGTTCGGGCCATCTTGGCCAGAACTTTTTCCATGCAGTATCCACGTGCGATGCGCTGCGCAAATCCATGAGAATTTCATTGACAGCCTGTTTCCATTTTTCTGATATTTCGCCGGATACCGATGCCATTTGGCCTATTCAATGCCTTCCGTTTTGCGGAAATCAAACAAAAAAACGACGTGTGTGTATGGTACGCGCGCCTTCAACGATGGCCTGGAGGATCAGAACACCCGGGTTCTCGGGCGCGCAGATTTACTTGTGAGCTGGAATCGGGTCTCATTTCGCATAGAGGGGGCTACTTTCTCGCACGGAACTCTCCTGCGCTTCCTTTGTGGTCCCCGCGTGAGGGCCAGTGTGAATCTTTGCATCCCGGCCGGTGATGACCTGTACCTGTCGAGATCCCACCCTCGCGCTATTCACCGGCCGATGATTTGGATGGACCAATTGCATGCGAGATTCTGCGTTGTGCCACGCCGGAACGGAGGGGAGATTGCATATTGCGCCCCGACTGTGTGGCTGTGTGTGATTGCGATGGCGGGCCGTTACCCGTCGGTGGCTTGTGTGCACCTGGCCCCCCTGAGAGAGGCGGTTGCCTGGGTGGCTTGTTAGGCCGGGTTGGCCCGCGCGCGTGCGCGTGTGCGGGCATATGAGGGTACCCCGCACCGGCTAGCTGGGGCGTGACTGGCCCGGCAGCCCAGATACCGAGTGTCGCCGCACCGCAAGCAGGGGAGCGTCGGTGGGGCGGTGCACAGGTGGGCAAACACTGCACTCTTTGCCCTTTCTCTCCAGTTTTCCCTCAATCGCGATTTCTGTTGGCGACCACGACGCGGGCGTCTGGCACGCGTGCAAGCGTGCCCGCTTCGTCGAGCGGGATAACGTCGCCCCAGTGTACGCCTTTGCTGGTGTCCCGCGGTGCGCGTCCACGGAGCATGTTGTGCGAAGCGTTGCCATCTGTAAGACGGGGTGCTTGAATACGCTGACGAGTCCGCGCGGGGCCTTCGCCTGTCTGTCGCCGTCTGGCAGGCACTCTGACGTTTCCCCCGGACTCTGGAGGTCCTTGTGGCCATACTAGATGGGCAGCTTCGTCTGCTCCACCCGGGGGGAGGTCTATACCGCTGACACAGCCGGGGGATTAGGCCTCGGTTTGGTACGTGTGAACTTTCGCTGTGACGGCCGGTTCGTGGCGTGTCGAGTCGGCGCCGTTTACCCTGTCGATCTTGTTCATCCCGTTCAACCTGTTGATGCCGCTCATCCTGTTCATCCCGTCCATCCTGTCGTTCCTGCCATCGAGTCCGACACGCCCTCCAAGATCGTCGAGACGCGCTTGTAGCACTCTGTAGAATGCAAGATGGCGCCGCCGGCGAGCAGTGAGTCGGAGCCCATTTTCCTCCACGCTATGGACCAATACCATCTCACGGACCTGCAATGCTACTTTATCCTGAGCATCCGTGCCGTAAAGCGCGACGACGGCGGGGAGCTGCGCAAGGGCGAGGCGCTGCAGAACAAGATCGTCGACCTTTCCACGCCGTCGACGCTGTTCGGCCCAGAGCTTTTACGGCACCCGGCGCTGCATCAGTCGTTGTCGACGCTTCTGCTCAAGCGGAAGGTCAGTATGCAGATCGATTTTTCCCAACGGAGCGTCATGAATATTGCGCAGGGGCTGCACGTCGACTCCGGTGCCACTTCGGTCGTCATACGTTTCGTTTGCGCCTACGAGCGGACATTTGCGCTGCGTTACGGGGACATGCCGGTGCTTACGTCTACGAGCAGCGGCGGGCGCAGCCGCGGTCGCGGCCGCTCACCGCGGCGCTGCGCTCAAGCCTCGGAGGGTTGTAGCCAAAACGACGGCGACGACACCGACAAGGACGATGTACGCGCGAGCCGTGTCCACGACGGTCATGCTCCAGTTGACGGCGGCGCCGGCGAGCACGAGTTCGGCATATCCGCGAACAGTGGTGAGAAGAGCAGCCACGTAGCGGCCAAGTCAGCGCGCGATGTGTCCGTGCGACTCAAGGGCGAGGGCGCCAAGTTTGGGGGCACCAAGGACCAGTGGTGGACGGACTTTGTCTCAACATACAACCTTGTCTGTCGCGACTACGCGCTCTGCCCCCGATTGAAGCTGCAATTCCTGCACAACCTGCTCACTGGCGCGGCGAAGGTGTTCTTATTGAAAAAGGTTTTGCCTGTCGTCAGCACCTATGAGGACGCAGTCGACCATGTGCACCGGGAACACCACCCCGTCGTCCAGCAAGAACAGGTGAAGAACGATCTTTGCAATCCACGGGTGAGCTACCTTGTGGGCAAGGGCATGACCGTGGACTTGGCGCTCGTGGAGGTCTACAAGCGGGTGTCAAACAGATCAAGGATGGTCCCAGCGGCGTACCATTTCGTGGAGCACCGCGTCGCCTTCTTGCGCGGCGCAGTCATCCGGTACACTTGGGCCGCGGAGCCGTTGAGCCGCATCGCCACTCACAACTTGTCCTTCCAAAAGCTTTACGCGGAACTGTCGCCGTCGTTGTCACTTAGCCGGGAGAGTGCGACTGCCGTTGCTCGCGATCGCACTCTATCTGGGTCCGGGTCGGTGGCTGACGGCACGGCAGATATCATGTTTTAAGGCCAAGGGCAGTACTCGATGCGGAACCATGGCGTGCCGGTGCCATCCGAGGCGCGACGACGGCGCCGCGCTTTGAACCTTTGACCATCATGGGCTGTTTCAACTGTCATGACCCGAAGCACACGATCAACAACTGCCCGAAGCCCGAGAACACGATCAAAGCAGCTAAGCACCGAGCTGAGTACTAACTCATGCGCAAAGAATCCCAAGTGCTTCCTACGGTGAGCAGGGTGCTATGGGAGCTCTGCACGCAGTTCGACGCACACCAGGAGCCAGCAGTGACAGCAGCACGGGACGGATCCGAAGGGGCCAATGACGACTTGGCGGAAGGATGCAACGACGGGGGCAATGTCGGGCAGGAGTTCTTCGCGGCCTTGACGGGAAAGCAGGTTGACAGTGCGAGCCATCGCGATGCGTACGGTGACAGCGGCAGCGCGTGTTTTGTACCGAGGTACTGAGTAGTCGCCGGCCACTCAAGCACAGAATCCCACCGCCGAGCCCGAATGATGTCGTCGAGCCCGCCGTGATCGAGCTGCTGGCCACAACGGTTGACTTCCTTGGCGCGTGATTGCACAACGGCGCCCAGCGCACGGTAATTGGCATGCAGCAAGCGGACGCGTACATCAAGTTCACTTGCGGTACGGGCACCATCAAGAAGGTCGGCTCCAAGACTGTGTACCAGTTCGGGGGCGGCAAGCACGATACAGTAGGGTTCCTTGACATCCGGGTGCCCATCACCGCCGAGTTCATCATCATCATGACGGTCGACGTGATCAAGCTCAACGTGTCCTTCCTGCTTGGTCTAGAATAGCTTTACCGGTACAAGATGTACGTCAACAATGTCACGGACGAGCACGTTTGCGTGAACGAGGGGGTCAGCCTCCCCACGATTCGTTCGGATGGACACGTCTACTACAGCTGGGTGTGGAGCCCGGACATCCTCTACTCACTTCCAGAGTTCGTGCGCATCCACCGCCACTTCTTCCGTGCGAGCCCGGAGCGGCTGTACGCCGTAATGAGCAGGGGCTCTCATGGATAAAGTCGAGTTGGATTTATCCTCGCAGTATACTCCTATTCGCGGTGGATACCATGGGCGGCGCACACAGTGCACCTGGCAGTCAAGGCGTCGCTCGGGGCAACCGGCGAGACGGCCGCGGTGTCGGCAGCGCTCAGGAACGGGCCATCTTCCTCATAGGCGGCACGGGCTCCAAGCAGAAATCCGGCGGCCACGGACCTGCTCACCCGAGGACGCAAGATTGCCAATCACTTCCGCAAGTCGACGGCCAGCGTCGGTTAGCTGAACTCTGTACCGTTTCCCGGAGACGAAGAACCACGCAAACTTCTCACCGAGTCACCGGGACGGTGGGGCTCAACTTATCTGGCGCTGGTTCGACTTCTCACGCTTATGCCGCGGCTCATCGGGTTTGGGGAGCTGCCTGACCTAACACCTGCGCAGCAGCGGCAATGGCTGGGACGAGACAATTGGGCGCAGGTGCGGCACCTCATTGACGTGTTGCAGCCTGCCTACGAGGCTTGCACCGCCGTCCAGAGCTCATCCTGCACCGTAGCTGACGCTTTCGAGCTGGTTTGCAAGCTGCGCCGCGCCATGCGGCTGGAGCAGTTCTCGTGCCCACGGGCGTACGACAAACCTGAAGCTGTAGGGCGGGGCGCTATCCTCGAGATTCTCGCTCGAGACGGCTGCAAGACGGACGTGATGGAGCTCGATAACCGGCTCTACAAGCACAAGGACGTACCGGTCAAGTCTTCACGTGGCGTCGACGGTCTACGCGATGGAGCCGCCACCTTCTTCGCCATCATCCGAGACGAGCTGGACCGCCGCTTCTTCAGCGCTGTCAACGACACCAAGAACTGGCTGGCCAACGACGCAGTCCTGGCGGCCACTTTGGTCACGCCGGGTGGCGCCGCCATGATGCGCAAGACGGCATCTCGCGTCGGTCAAGACGATCCAACAAGCCGCGCCACGGCGGCGGTCATGGCGACGGCGGTGCACCTGATGGACGAGCGCGCGAGCGTGCCGTCGCGCGAAGGGGAGCTGGAGCAGGAGCGCAAGAAGTGTCGCACTACACTGGTTGATTGGGACTCGGAGGACAGCCGCGGTGCCGCCGAGGAAACGGTGGCAGACCTTGTACTGCGAGAACTCGAGCGCTTCTTGTCGACGCACGTGTCCAAGGACGTCACCGGTGCGCTGAACCTCTGGTCTGTACGCGGGGATGACTACGCTCTGCTGCGACGTGTTGCATGCGCGCTGCTTGGGGCGTCTGGTTCGTCGGCGGCGTCGGAGAGGGACTTTTCCGTGGCCGGAATGGTGTTGCGGAAGGACCGCTCAACACTGCTGCCGGCGCATGTGGAGATGCATTGCCTGATATGCTTCAACGCGCGCCTTGTTCCCTCCGACCTGTCATCCATTCCGGTGCTGACCCAGGCGGCGCGATTGAGCGCACGAGCCGACATGCGCCCGATTTCGGTTGACATGCCGCTGAGCGCGGAGGCGTCCGGTGATTTGACATCGAGCGACAATGACACCTTTTTGGTGCTCACTGATGAGGAGGGGGAGTGAGTACCGTTTCGGGCGGGTCGGTTTGGGTCCGCCGTCCTCTTTTCTTTGAGTTTGTGTGGTATTGCTGTTGTTTTGGAAGCGACGATAGGAACAGAGGCGGGGCCGTCAGCGGTCACCTGTCGACTGCTACAGCTGAGAGAAAGGTGGAGCCCCCCCTCTCGCCGGTTTCACTGCCAGCGCCGCACAATTTTCAGTGTCGGAGGCCGTGATGTGACCTGCGGCGCAGGGACAACACCAGCGTCTTTCATGTGTAGCGGGGGCGGCTAGCAGAGCGTGCCCGAGAGCGCGACAGTCGGCGATTCGACCAGCAAGGCGGTCCGCACGGCGTCCTTTAATAGTCCGCCTTCCTGGCTGTGCTTGACATGCAGCTGGTTTGGCGGCCGCCAGCGCACGCGGACACACGAGCATTGCGCACTCAGCTGCCGAGCCTCCCTCTCGTACCGAATAGAGGTTTGTTCGCGCTTTGACGCCGACCGCAGACGTCACAGCCAAGACAGCAGCAACCTATTGCTCTATGAAGTTCTCTCCATTGGCGTCACCAGACGATACCCGTCGTCATCAAGACGACGGCGGACGTCCCGCATCGAATCTGCGGGAAGCACATAAACACGACAACGACGTCCGCCACGGCCGTGAATTAGCGGGTACAGAACATCCCTACCGTCACCGCTCATTGGCGCCACCCTGGCGTGCACCGCCATAGAAAAAGACAAAGCGAAGCGCCCTGGTCTGACGGCTGTACAGGCCTTATCAGCCTCGCCGAAGACAGCCTCAGCTGCAGAACCGCAGTCTTTACACCCCCCCGGACACTCGCGCAGCACTTGGACGAGCCCGACAGACCGCCGAAGCCATCGCCTTATTGTGCGAGTGCCTCTCGGCCACTGCCGTTCTGTTTATCGCCGAGACTCTGACAACTGCTGCCCACAACACAACACAAAGCTCATGTGCTAGCTACTCATGACCGCATGACACATGGGCGAAACGCCGCCGGCTGCCACCACCGCCGAGAGGGCGGCTGCGTGCCTGTCCGCCTTGGCCGTCTATCCGGGGCACGACGCAATAGTTTCGCATTTCCGAGGATAGAGCGGCCAAGAATGTCCCCGCGCACCGGTCTGGACCTCTTGTGCGCGACGCCTACACCACAGGACGAATTTGGCACAACATCCAAGTATAACCCCTTTACCTTCACAATGTCCAGGACATGGAAGCATACGGCAGGCCAAGACACTGATGACGAGGGAGAAAAAGACCCACTCACACCGCCACGCATTCCTCGTGCGTCACATCAACAACCCCGCCGTCTCCGACACGGTGGCTCAGACCACCACATTGTCGCCATGCAGTCGATGCGCGCCCAGCCAAAGACCCTCGACAACGCCAACTCGGGGCCCCGTTCCCCCCTTCGTAATGCCATGCAGTCAATTGACGAAACACCGTCAACGAGCGCCACCGCCGACACGGCGGCCGACACCCACCCTCCACCGCCGTGCAGTCCTCCCGCGCTCAGTCGAAGACCGCCGACACGGCCGACACGTGGGCCAGTCCCCGAGCCCCTACACCGTGCCGCCTCAGGCGTCGGACGCACAGCTGAAGACAAACACCACCGCCGACAGGGAGACCAAACCCACCCACCGAGGCCCCACGCAGGCCTTGTCCGCACAGCCGAAGACACACGCAACCGCCCACAGGGCGGCGCAGCCCCTCCTCCCAAGCTCCAAGCCGGCCTTATGAACAGAGCCGACGACCAGCTGTCCCGACGACACGGCGGCACAAACCCCCACCCCCAGCCCCGTGCAGACGTCGTCCGCTCAGGCGACGACCACCTCTGGCGTCGACACGGTGGCCCAGAGCACCACCAACAGCCCCGCGCAAGCGTCGCCCGCAGAGCCGATGACAAGCACCGCGACCAAGAGGGCGGCCCAGACACCCCCGCCCTGCCCCACTCAGGCTTGTCTCGAGCAGCCAATGTCCGCCGAGGTCGCCTACACAGGGGCGCAGGCGCCACGCCACAGCACCGCGCCGAATCGAGACGCAACGCAGACGTCATCGACGCCACCGATGAGGCAGCCACGTACCCCCAGCAGCTCGCCGCACCGACCATGGATGCCACGCCGCCAACCCTCGACGCCGCCGACGCGTGGCCCAAGCTCGGTGCATTCATTACCAAGGGCAGCTTCGTTTATTTTTTGATCATGCTTTCCTGTACGTTTTCCAACAGAGTCATGAAACAGACAAAAAGGAAGCAGAACAACCGGCAACTGGCATGTAGGTCACAACGAAAAGAATTCGCAGCCACACTCCCCACTGCCGCACTTCCGAGAACAGTGCGCGTCACGGTCGGCACGGCTTGCCATCGGGAGCAAAGCGTGTGGTGAGAGAGCGAGTCGCATGGTGTCATGCAGGCGAGTCGGATGGCGGTGAGGGGAAGAGAGTGGTATCGCAGCCAGGGAGGGGGGGTGCCAGACTAGCGTGAGCGCGACGGGTGGTTGGCTAAGTGGCTCACATGTGGTGCAGAGCGGACGAAGAAAGGGAGAGACATGAAACAGACGCAAGCTCACGAAGGGGCACGACAGGCCGGTTGTTGTGACGACAGACATCCAAAAGGAAAACAGCAACAACGCCCGTGTCTCTTTCATCAATGGTGCATAGCAGACATGACCGCAAAGAAAGCGCGTGGACGTGCAGCACCGCATGCAGAAGACAATTGTGGTTGCAGGCGCAGCAGGCTGGTGCACCGAGCTCGTGAGGCTGGAGAAACGAGGCAACTGCTCGGGAACAGACACCAAGCCGCAGAACAAAACACGAAAACAAGGAGCGACGGCAGTGTCGTGGCAGGGCAACCAAAAGAAGCAGCAGAACGGGGGCACAAAGTGGGGTGGCGGCAGTTGGTTAAGGCGCGAGGGCGTGGGGCCGCCAGGGTGTGCATGAAAGAAACAGCACGACGGTCGCATCAAACGAAACCGCACCCACCTGGCGGTGCGGGCGCGGTGCGCCTTGGACGCGCCCCAGCCAGGGGTTGTCGGTGTGACGTAAACCGGCGCACGAGCGCACGAGTGGCGAGAAAAAAAGTGCACGCGGGTAGAGGGACGCACCGGAGGCAGCGCGGGCGCACATACCCGTGGGCGGTGTGGCACGCCGGCGGTGTGGCGCGCCGGCGGTGTGGCGCGCCGGCGGTGTGGCGCGCCGGCGGTGTGGCGCGCCGGCGGTGTGGCGCGCCGGCGGT
>Ga0114957_1002199_pt1 | contig 19104 bp, 16 predicted proteins | sample BantaG_FD_87175 | JGI IMG/M metagenome (GOLD analysis project Ga0114957, IMG submission 87175) | Marine algal microbial communities from Bantry Bay, Ireland - BantryBay_4 metaG | ecosystem: Host-associated > Algae > Red algae > Unclassified | place: Bantry Bay, Ireland | collected 2014-11-21 | reverse complement strand
CAGGCGTTTGAGGACTCTTTTTCAACTCAAAAAGAAATATTAATACCTTTTCATTCTGTACTTTGGAATGCTTTAGAAGAAGGCGATTCTTTTGAAGTGGTTCGTGGTTCGTCAAGCGAAGCGTCCGTGGTTCGTCTTTAAGACTCAAATCCCCATTTTGAGCCGTCTCAAATTATTTTAGGGCGATTTTAGTAGGTTTTTGCTGCAATTTTGAATCATAATTGATTTCTAAACCAAAATTATTTCAAAATGAAAAAAGTATTAAAAATGACTATTCTAGTCATTTTCTTCTTTTTGGGAAACTTATTTATTTCTTGTTTGACGGCTCAATCGACTAAGGTCAATAATTCAGATTTCAAAAAATTAACTCATCAATGGAAGGGGAATTTGCAATACCTTAACTATCAGGATGATGAGAAGAAGGTGACCATTCCATGTACGATGAGCACTAAGTTTAAAGGAAGGAAGTTACGTGTAAAGATTACATTTGATGAAATGAAAGAGGGCAAAAAAATGACTAGTCAATCCAGTTTTCGAATTTCGAAAAACAAAAAATATTTATTGGTGGACAAAGAGAAATGGGTAATTAGTTCCAATGAAAAAACTAAAGACCGAATTAAAATTATCGCCACAAAAAGAGGAAAGGACAATAATCGTCCTTCTGATTTAAGGATGACATTGACGATTGAAGATGGAAATGCAATGACCTGGAGAAAGGATGTAAAATATGATGGTACAGATACATTTTTTAATCGCAATCAATTTTCATTTAATTTCTAAAATAAGAAACAAAAAATCATCAAAAAAATTCAATTAACTTTTTAAAAATCTAAGCATGAAAAAATCAATCATAAGTTCAATATTATTTATAACATTAATATTACATTTTAATACTTCTATCGCACAAGTCAAAGGGAATGGAAAAATTACAATTCAAAAAGTTAACATAAAATCTTTTGAAAAACTGCATATTAATTTCCCTGTCCAACTTAATTTGGATGCAAATGCTGAATATTCTCTCACTATTACTACAGATGAAAATATCGTTCCTGAGATAGTTTTAGAAAATAAAAATAACCAATTATCTATTCTACAAGATAAATGGATACAGCCGTCTACGATGGTTCAAGTGACAATAGGAACTAAAGGCTTAACAACATTTACCACAAGTGGCTATGGAAATACAAACATCTTTAACTTAAATGAAAATAAATTGACGATTAATAATGAGGTTGGAAAAGTTACCTTATCAGGCAAAGTCAACCACTTGATTTTTAATATGAAGAAAGGGGATCTTTATGCTAAAAATTTGGAAGCACAACATGTTAAAGGTTCAATTTCTAGTAGTGGGAAAGCATTTGTAAATGCAATAGCGTCCATTGATGCAAAAGTTACTGATAATGGAAAAATAGTTTATGATAAGAAACCATCAATATTTAAAGTTGATGAAAAAGATAATGGAAAAGTAATTTCTCTTCAAGAAGAAACTTCAAAATCAACTAAAATAAGTGATGTAAAATATGTGAAAGTAAATCTTCGTAACAATAGATTCACAAGAATACATACTTATGTCAAAGGCCCACCAAATAAAAACTTCAGTTATGGAATGCCTTTTAATCCAAAACAAAAAAGAGCTGAGAATTATCCAGTTGGAACTAAAATTTATAAGGTAAGCAAATATGGATCGAAAAAATTATTGTTGACAATTAAAGCTGATGATGAAGGAAAAGTAGTTGATTTATTTGAAGAGAATTAATTGATTTTTTCAAAAGTGGATTAGTGAATTGGTTAAATAGTTTATCAGGGAGTGTGAAACAATTTGGGGGCATAGATTTTATTCAAAAGTTCACACATTTTCCTTGGGAACACCCCTTGTCATTCCGAGCGAGGAACGAGTCGATTGTCATTCCGAGCGAGGAACGAGTCGATTGTCATTCCGAGCGAGGAACGAGTCGAGGAAAGGCAATTCCTCCACGTTTCCAATTTCGAGCGAGGCACGAGCCGAGAAATCTTATTCATCACTTGGACGTATTTGATTTCCTCTATTCTCATAATACGCTTTTAGCTTTCAGACTATATCCTTTAATTGCTTTTTAAGATTTCTCGACTCGTGCCTCGCTCGAAATTGGAAACATTGTGGTACCATCTTTCCTCGACTCGTTCCTCGCTCGGAATGACAAACACCTCGACTTCGCTCGGAATGACAATCGACTCGTGCCTCGCTCGGAATGACAACGTTCAATATTCAAAAAAAATGACACCCAATTTGTTTCACACTCTTTTCAAAACCATATAATAATGAGCGAAGCGAAACCATATAACCATCAGAAAATCTATAAAGACATACCCAATTCTCAATTTAAAATACCATTTTTAGAAATTCGTGATGATTCCTATTTCCTTCAATCCTTCCTTAATGTCCTAATCTATACACCTCAAATCTTAATAAAAACAGTACATTTGTCCTTTAGGAACGGTTCAAAAATAGATTCAGAATTTTGACTGCTTCTTATTATTTTAAAAAGCAAACATGCCACAACCCATTATTGATGTAATCATTCCAGCCTACAATGAGGAAGAATCCATTGGGAAGGTTGTTACTGATATTCCAAAAGACTTGGTTCGGGATATTCTAGTTTGTAATAATGCAAGTACAGATAGTACGAAAGCAGTTGCAACAAAAGCAGGTGCTATCGTGGTCGATCAACCTATGAAAGGATATGGAAATGCATGCTTGAAAGGAATAGAATACATCAAGAATAAACCCCTCGAAGAACATCCAGATATAGTCGTTTTTATTGATGGAGATTATTCCGATCATCCTGAAGAAATGCCCAATTTAGTTCAACCCATTTTGGATGGGCAAGATATGGTGATTGGTTCCAGGGCTTTAGGAAATATGGAATCAGGTGCGATGATGCCACAACAGATTTTTGGAAATTGGTTGGCAACCACATTGATTCGACTTTTTTATAATTACAACTTTACTGATCTTGGCCCATTTCGATCTATCAAATGGAAAAAATTAATGGAAATTGATATGCAAGATCGTGACTTTGGTTGGACAGTAGAAATGCAAGTGAAAGCAGCCAAATATAAATTAAAATGTATAGAAGTCCCTGTTACTTATCGACGTAGAATCGGAGTTTCAAAAGTATCAGGAACCATCAGAGGAACCATATTAGCAGGGCACAAAATACTTTGGACTATTTTTAAATTACTATAAATTGAAAATGTGGATATCAGGTAAGTCACAAGGTGAATGATTTTTCAAAATCAATTGAACTTTCAATGTTTGGATAACAAATAAGAAAATTCACCTTGTGACTAGGTTTTAAATTTTCCGCATTAAATTATTATAAATAAAAAAATGCAAATTCTAGCCTACTTTATTATTGCGGTGTACATCTTTGCTTTAGTTTACATCACATTTTATTGCTTAGTGCAATTGCACTTACTTTTTTATTATAAAAAATATCATTGGAACAATACAGAGCGTACTCCTGAAATTGTAAAAGATGAAGACCTGCCTTTTGTAACAATACAATTACCTATTTTTAATGAAATGTATGTAGTCGAAAGACTCATTGATAATATTGTAAAATTTGATTACCCAAAAGATAAATACGAGATTCATATTCTTGATGATTCTACGGATGAGACGGTTGCTATTTCTCAAAGAAAAGTAGATGAATATAAAGCCAAAGGATTTAATATTGAATTATATCATAGAGTAGATCGCACGGGGTACAAGGCTGGTGCGCTGAAAGAAGCAATGGTTCATGCCAAAGGAGATTTCATTGCCATCTTTGATGCTGATTTTCTGCCTCGACCTGAATTTTTAAAAGCGACCATTCCTAACTTTAATAATCCAAAAGTAGGCGTAGTACAGACTCGATGGGAGCACATCAATCAAAATTATTCAATGCTCACTCGATTGCAAGCAATGCAATTAAATGTTCATTTCACAGTAGAACAACAAGGTCGGAAATCCGGAAATCTATTGTTACAATTTAATGGAACTGCAGGTGTATGGCGACGAAAATGTATTGAGGATGCAGGCGGTTGGGAAGCAGATACCTTGACAGAAGATTTAGATTTAAGTTATCGAGCACAACTAAAAGGTTGGGAAATTACTTATTTGGAAAAATTCGGATCACCTGCGGAGTTACCAGCAGAGATGAATGGATTAAAATCTCAACAATTCCGTTGGATGAAAGGAGGTGCAGAAAATGCACGGAAGTTATTACCTACCATTTGGAAATCTGATTTAGTGTTTAAGCAAAAAATGCATGCAACGGGGCATTTGATGAATAGTGGTGTTTTTCTTTTTGTTTTTGTAGCAGGTGTTTTTAGTGTTCCGATGTTATTTGCAATGGAACATCTAGGATTTAGTACTGCGCCATTTGCAGTATTTTTGATTGGTCTAGTTTCAGTTGTGGCAGTTTATTATGTTGCCAATGTTCAAGCAGAATTGAATAAAGATTCTTATGGAAAAATGTTCTTAAAATTTGTTTTTCTTTTCCCTATTTTTTTGGCACTTTCGATGGGACTTTCTTTACATAATACAATAGCTGTAATACAAGGTTATATTGGAAAAAAATCTCCTTTCATTCGAACGCCTAAATTTAATATTGTTGAGTTGAAAGATTCTTTTAAGTCTCGAAATTACCTAGCAAAAAAATTACCCATGACTACTATTTTTGAAGGGTTACTTTCTATTTATTTTTTAGGAGGTTTGATTGGAGGATTTTATTTAGATGATCAATCGTTTATGTTGTTTCATTTATTATTGATGGTTGGATTTGGAAGTATTTTCTTTTACTCTGTTCGTCACCTAAGTTTGAAATAAAAAGACATGGAGGAAAAGTCATTGGATTTACGATGGTTGGCTATTCCTTTAATCGCATTGACGATTGGCTTGGGATACTTTGTTCAGCAATCTGATTTTACTTTAATCATAGCTCAGTACGCTGTCTTTTTTCTATGCTACTTGCTTATCTTTAAATACACTAATGACAAAAATAAGATCCTATTTTTCATTGGTGTAAGTATCTTGTTACGATTTATTCTTGTTGTTACCTTGCCTAATCTTTCTGATGACGTTTATCGGTTTATTTGGGATGGAAGACTACTTATCAATGGTCATAATCCTTTTGATTTTCTACCTAGTCATTATATTGAAAATGGAATTTCCATTGCGGGAATTGACCAATCTCTTTTCGAAAAATTAAATTCACCTGAATACTTTACCATTTATCCACCAGTTGCTCAAGGCGTATTTGCATTGTCCTGTTGGTTGTTTCCAAATAGCATCCTTGGAAGTGCCATTACGATGAAAGTATTCTTATTTCTCTGTGAGTTAGGTTCTTTATTTTTTATAAAAAAACTTTTAGAACGCTTTCAACTTCCTTTGAAGAACATTTTAATCTATGCACTTAACCCATTGATTATCATAGAATTATGTGGGAATTTGCATTTTGAAGCAGCAATGATTTTCTTTTTATTGATGGCCGTTTATTTTTTGAGTTTTGGTGTTTATTCTAAAAGTCACAAGGTGACTTCAAGTCACCTTGTGACTAAAGCAACTACTTCAATATGGGAATCTAATCTGATAGATTTAAAAAAGGATTTGAAGTTGTCGCCTCAATATTTGATTCTTTCAGCCATCGCAATGGCATTATCTATTGCATCAAAATTGTTACCACTTATCTTTCTTCCTTTTTTAATCAAAAGATTAGGTTGGAAAAAAAGTTTTCAATATTTTGTTATTACAGGAATTGTAATTGTATTACTTTTTTTGCCACTCTTGAATGGCGTCTTTATTGATAATTTTGGGAAAAGTTTGGATTTGTATTTTCAAAAATTCGAATTTAATGCGAGTATTTATTATCTCGTTCGATGGATTGGGTTTCAACGAGTAGGTTATAATTGGATTCAAGAAGCGGGACCAGCACTTGCCGTAATTGTGTTGTTAGGGATTTTGACAAAAGCTTTTTTTGAAAGAAAATCGGATTGGATAAATCTCTTTGAAGGGATGTTATTTGCGATTTGTTTATATCTAGCCATGGCCACTATTGTTCATCCTTGGTATGTTAGTTTACCGATTGTACTTTGTCTTTTTACACGATTTAGGTTTCCTGTAGTTTGGTCGGGAGTTGTGTTTTTGACTTACATTAATTATAGTTATGCGGAGTATGTTGAAAATCTTTGGATGGTGGGAGTTGAATATATTTTGGTGTTTGGATACTTTGTTTATGAATTATTTTTTGAATATCGAACAAGGAACAAGGAACAAAGAATGTCGAAGTTTGTCGAATAATTGTGAGGAGTACAATCATCATTATTCGACAAACTTCGACATTCTTTGTTCCTTGTTCGATATTCGATATTCCCATTCCTCTCAATCCAAATACCCCTGCGCCTGCAAATGAAACAGTTCTGCATATTTTCCTTCCTTAGCTAACAGTTCCTCATGACTTCCCAATTCCAGTAATTCCCCATTTTCCAAAAATAAAATACGATCCGCCATCCGAACTGTAGAAAACCGATGTGAAATTAAAACCGCTGATTTACCAGTCATCAATTCTGCAAATCGAATAAATACTTCATGCTCTGCCCTAGCATCCAAAGCCGAGGTAGGTTCATCCAAGATTAATAATTGAGCATCTCTCATATAAGCTCTTCCTAATGCAATTTTCTGCCATTGTCCACCTGAAAGCTCGACTCCTTTATCGAATCTTTTTCCCAAAATTTGTTCGTACTCACCGGGGAGTTTTTCAATTACAGTATCTGCTAAACTCTTTTTTGCAGCATCCTTAATGATATCTAATTCGATTCGATTTTCGATATTTCCAATAGCTATATTTTCTGATGCCTTCATTTGAAAACGAATATAGTCTTGAAAAATAATACCGATATTTTGACGTAAGTCTCCTAAGTTAAATGATTTCAAGTCTTTTCCATCTAACAAAATTCTTCCTTCAGTTGGATTATAAAGTCGTGCTAATAATTTCACTAAGGTAGTTTTTCCTGCTCCGTTCTCTCCTACCAATGCTAACTTCTCTCCTTTTTTCAAATGAAAAGATAAATTACGAATTGCCCATACTTCACTATTGGGATATTTGAATCCTACATTTTCAAAAACGAAACCATCTTGAATGGGTTGAGGTATTTTAGCATTCTCATTTCCAGAAACAATATTCGGTTGTATGGCAAAAAAATCAAACAGATCTTGTAAGTATAAAGAACCTTCTGCAATTTTTGAAAACCGATTCATGATCGCTTGAAGCATGTTTCGCATCTTTTGAAAGGAACCCGCTAAGAAAGTCAATGTACCAATTGTGATCGCTCCATTAACCGTTTCATAAATAATAAAAAGGTAGGCTCCATAATATGAAATCGTTCCAACAGATGAAAGTAAACTTCCCCACAATGCTCGATTGATGGCGATTTTTCTATTGGCTAAAAAATATTTATCAGAGAGTTCTTTAAATCGATTAGAAAGGAATTCAGCGAGGCTAAATATTTTTACTTCTTTTGCGGTTTCATCACTCGCTCCAATGTATCGCAAGTAATCTAATTCTCTTCGTTCGGGTGTCCAACTTCGAGTTAAAGAATACGTTCGTTGATTAAAATGAGTTTCTCCTAAAAAAGCAGGCAACACCGCTACAAATAAAATTAAAATTAACCACGGATTAAATGCAATCAATCCTATTCCCAAAAATACAATGGTAATTATATCTTGAAATTGTGCTAATACTTGCGTCATCAAAACTGTCCTTCCTGTGGTTTGTCTTCTCGCCCGTTCTAATTTATCATAAAATTCAGGGCTTTCAAATTGATACAAATCAAGAGTCGCAGCATGTTTAATCAGTTCCACAGAAGTTTTATTTGAAAATAAATCCCCTAGTAAACTATCCAACAATGTAATTACACGATTTATCAAATCTGAAAAAATAGCCAAACCTAATTCTATTCCAAGTAATAACCATAAGTAATTCCAATCTTTATCTGTAGCATCAATCAATCGAATGATTTCATCAATGATTTCTTTACCCACATATAAAACCATCAGCGGAATTGCAGCTTTAACAATCCTCAATAAGACATTCCCAATAGTCATATATTTATTCGTCCCCCAGATAAGTCTAAAAAACTGTGGAAGATTTTTTAAAGCAGAAAATTGGGTTTTAAGTGCGTTGTTTTTTTTCTTTTTTGCCATAGTTGGTATTTACTTCAATACTAAAGTAACTGATCACAATAAACTTAATTTTGAATGAAGAATTTTGTCCCGATAGCTATCGGGATGAATGTGTTGAAAACATTGTATTTATTACATTAGATTTTCCTTGTATCGAATTAACTGATATAATCTCTAATTACTTCGAACAAATTTACCCAAAAAAAGATTTCATTTGATCATAAAATCAAGAAAGCCCATTTCGAATATTCGAAATGGGCTTTCCATTAAAGTTGTCAAATCATATTAATATGACCACAAATCATGTTCGTAGTTGAAAATCTCTTGTTTGATTTTATCTGCTTCAAGTAGGATATCTACTCCTTGCAAATAATCTTGAATCCTTCTGTTATAAACATTAGATTCTTTGTAAACGTAACTTGAGAAAAATCTTCTTTCGAATAAATCTTCCCATGTACCTAAGTCACCGTCGTTTCCTGGGTTAAATACTTTATGACGAGCAAATAACTCTCTACAATCAGGATAGTATATCCAGAACATAGGCTTAGTGAAACGGTAGTTTCCGTTATCATCTTTTACGTCAATTAAAGGTGCAATCCCTAAAATACGAACTTGCATAGTAGAAGTATTTTCATCAAAGAACCATACTTCTTTAAGTCTGTATTGCTTAACATCTTCCGGGTTAAGATCATTTCTTACGATTTGAACTTGCTCTTCGTAAGTTTCAGGATCAAAAGTAATAACGGTATCGATATTACTTCCCATAGATGCAATCTCTCCAGGTTGCAACTTGTTTTCAAATTTGTCATACTCGTTGACATTATACGCTGCAATTTCACCGTTAATAGCGGCTTCCATTACAATAGTAAAGAATGGTTTTTCAGGATAAGCGAACGGAAGGTTCATTTTTTCCCGAATATCAATAACTCTCCAAATACGTTTTTCCCAAAAAACATCAGCTTCTCTAATAGGCTGATATGGTAAAACCATTCGGTCATCTACCAATCTTTTTTCAACAATATCGTCTAATGGTAAATCGTCATCAGCGACCTCAGCTTCAGTTCTGACATTGTCTGTAGGATTAGGAACTTGAGCGAAAGCTGGATTTGAAAAAACCAACATCCCAAGTAGGCACAAACTTAAAATTTTAAAAGCGATCTTCATGTCACAATGATTTATGTAATTTTCTAAAAATATTTGAGATTTATTGACAGTCTCTAAACGTAATTTTGAATGAATAATTTTGAATTTTTAATAAATCCAGCATTTTTTTTCCAAAAGTATAAAATAGAAACTGTCAATAAAAATTTTATTTGATCTTGAAAACCATAGAGTTGATCTTACGTCCAGCAGGGTCTCCAGGACACTTTGCTTTTACATTATCGAAATAATAAACATCTCCTGGCTTAGCTCTCATAATCAAAGCTTTTGTATCTGATCCATATCGAGGTCCTCTATTGGCCTTGTCAACAGGGTCAGCACGTTTTGCTTGACGAGTAACGATAAATCCTGAGATTTGGCATTTCGCATCAAAATCGAAGTTTTCTAAAATAGCTAATACACCAGCTTGAGCTTTAAACTCTCCATTCCCCATTGCTCCACTACTTGATTTACCAAGTTTTGCAACTGGATCAGGAATACGTTTTACACGGAATTTAGCTTTTTTATTTAAACCATCTGCACTTACTCGAATTTCACATTCTTGTCCAAGTGGAGCTGGTTTAGTTACTTTAACGGTATACTTGCTATTGTTAATTTTCTTCAAGGAAGCTCCTCCTCCTCCTCCAGCACTTACTTTCAGATTGTTACTATTAACACCCGCAGCAGAGATAGAGATAGGATTATCTACTCCAATGTAGAATACATTCATTTTATCCGCAGACACGGTTAAAGAACTTTCTCCAACTTCATATGAGAATTCTGAATTACCTTTACTTACTTCACCAGTAAGAGGGTTTTTAACAGATGCTCCAAGTTTCAATGTTCTTTTTCCTAATGAACTCGCAGTTTCAGTAAATACAACTTTACCATCTTTATTTGGTCTTTTTGCTTGACCATTGATTGTAATTGTTACATCACTAGGATTAATTTGGTCAGAGTAAGTACCAACTGATACTTCCGCTTCAAATTTATCACCTTTGATTACATACCCTTTCTTCGCACTAATTACAGGGAAGAATTGGTTAAACTCAATTACACGACCACCAGAAAGCTCTGCCAATTGGTTTACACCAGAAGACTCTGCATTTCTAGCATCAGTAATCATTTTAGTTAATGAAGGTAAAACTGCTGCAACAGGCATTTGCTGAAAGTTAAATTCAGCCCAGCTTTTCTTATCCGAACTTTGCCACTCATCAGTTACATTAAGTGTTAAGTTAGCTTCGAAGTTATCAATTCTTTTCTTAACCTCTTCTGGTTTTAAACCAAATGTTTTACCATGATCTGTTAATACATCTGAATAGGCTTTAACGATTTTTGCTCTAGAATCAAGAATCTTTGCTTCTAGATCATCACCTAATCCATCTACTACCATCATTTTAGTAGTGACGTCTTTATTTTTGATTCCTTTAAGTTTGTAACGATACTCTTGACCATCTTTTTCCTTCATCACATAATCTCCATTATCAACAACACCACTTTTATCACCTGAACCATCAATAAGTTGAACTTTTAAATCTTCTACATAAGAAGAGAAAGAAGCGACTTCATCTCTAATAGCTTGAATTGCAGGTTGTAATGGTCTATATTTTCTTTTGGCATCATCTTTTAAAAGATTATCCAAACTTTCTTGAGTGGCATCTAATGCTTTTACCGTATTGCCATTAGTAACTTCTAGTGACTTGTTAATAGATAAAAAAGCATTCATTACCTCGGCGGAAACGTTCAAAGCCAATAACGCTGTCAGTACTAGGTACATCAGGTTAATCATCAGCTGCCGGGGTTCCTTAGGTATTGACATATCCTTTGATTTTTATTAATTAAAAAATAAATTTAAATCTCTTATAAAATAACGAAAATGGAATTATTGTCTAATGTTAGACATTGCTGTCAACATATTTCCATATACATTATTAAGAGAACCGAGGTTTTGATTTAATGCAGTCATTTGCTGCTTGTAAGCTTTAGTGTCTTCCAAAGAGTCAGAAAGATCAGCCATAGCTTCATTTAAACGAGTATAGAAGTTACCCATTGTTTTGATTTGATCTCCAGTACTAGAGAAATCAACTTCTTGTAATGCTTTTAATGATCCAAGGCTTTTTGACATTCCTTGTAACTCATTTAACATTCCTCCTAATTGTTGTTCAACAACTTCTCCGTTTAATCCTGGAGTATCCGCTCCTACTGGTCCTGCAGCTAATGGAGAAATCTTAGAACTATAATCATCCAATCCTGGATATAGTTTTTCCCAGTAGTAATCTTTTTCTGGCCCTAAAATTCCTAACATAAGGAAAATAAAAGCCTCAACACATAGTCCAATAATTAACATCTCAGATGCTCCTTCCCAGCTTTCAAGCTTAAAAAGTGCTCCCATCAATACGACAGCTGCACCAACACCAATAAGGAGGTTTTTAATGTACTTGAAGGTTTTTGATTTTAAAAAACTCATTTTTTCAATCTTTTTAATAGGTTAGTAATTAATTTCAAATTCGGGTACTTTTCAATGGTTTCATAGAAAAACCCTTCAGCTTAACGCTAAAACTAAAAAAAGTAACAATTTAAAGTAACGTAAAAATATAGGGTAGGATTCGGTTCGATAAACATTTATTTTGGAAAGCCTAGAAAGTAAGCTAAAAAGCAATGTTTAAGGAATAGATACTGCCCCGTTATATTAAACTTTATAGCAATATCTATTCCTTTTATTATAATGCATTTTCTTAGAAATCATTGATTGAACGACCTAAGAAAGTCAATGCACATCTAAATCCAATATAAGATTTTGTAGTGTCTTGGAATTCCCAATGACGAGTACCTGTTTGCATAAAGAATGCAATATCTTTCCAAGATCCTCCACGAATAACTTTTCGTTTTTGAGCATCTGGATCATCGTCTTCAGCATCATATCTGAAATCTGGGTTCAAATCGTGTAGGAATGAGTATGAATTTTCGTGGAAAGCAGATGAAGTCCATTCTGCTACGTTTCCAGACATATTATATAATCCATAATCATTTGGGAAATATGCATCAGCCTTTACTGTATAAAAACCTCCATCCTCTGGATAATTTCCACGACCAGGCTTAAAGTTAGCTAACAAACAACCTTTTGCATTTCTTACATAATAACCACCCCAAGGATATGGAGCGTGTTCGTGGCCTCCTCTTGCTGCATACTCCCACTCATGTTCTGTAGGAACTCTGAATTTTTCAGAATTTACACCATTAGCAGCGTGAGTATTCCACAATTGAGTTCTCCAATAGCAGAATGCGTTAGCCATTTTCCAATCTACTCCTACTACTGGATAATCATCAAAAGCTGGATGCCAGAAATAGTTACGAGTAAAAGGTTCGTTATAAGAGTATGCGAAATCTCTTACCCATGCTAATGTATCAGGGTAAATATTTGCTTCATCTCTTTTAATAAATGCGTTACGAGGAGCATCTGGGTCTTTATTGTGAGCCGCAGCTTGCCAATCGTACCATTCGTAGTTGTAAACAAAATTTCTGCTGTCTAATTCTTTTTGCCCAGCAAAAACATCATCTCCTTGGTAATACAAATCGTCTAGGTCTTCAGATTCCCAGTCAACTTCCATTTCCCAATCGATTCTTTCGTTTCCGTCGTCATCCTCCATTACATTTCCTAATGCAGTATGAGCTAATGAATCACGTACCCAATAAACAAATTGGCGCCATTCATTATTTGTAATTTCTGTATCATCCATGTAAAAACCTTGGATAGAAATAGTTTTCGGTCTTTGGATATAAGTTTGACTTACATCTTGATCGCTGGGTCCGATATGTAATGTTCCAGAGGGTACGTAAACCATACCATAAGGATTAATACCATTCCACGAAGGTCGATCATTCACCCCAATTAATTGACCATTTTGTTTTGTGCCGCATGATGATGCGATTATCATTAGGGTTACGAATACCAGTACTGTTCTTAATAATTTTTTCATTTTAACACCCGAGTTTTCCTTCAGATTAAGTAAAGCTTAAAAAAAATGAACGTAAATATAGTTCGATTAAAAGCTAAAACAAAAATTAATATTTTGAATTTTGCTTAATAATTAGCAAAGATATAAATAGCAGTCTAAAAATTGGAGAATTTAATAAAAAAGGTACGCTATTCTACAAATTAGAAAATACTAAGATATCATTGATAAAAAATCAGACTACTACGTTGAATTAATAAAAATTAATGTAAACGCCTGTATATCAATTCAGAATTGCTATTTTTTTAGTTTTTTCTATTAAAAAAAGGTTGATTTTCAAAAGATGAGAATCATTTCTTTTTTAAGAAAAAAACTAGAAAATTTAATTTCAATAGCTGTTCTATTCTAAAAATCTTGGATTATGGATAATTCGGGGTGGCACTCCAGCTCCAATCACTTTATTCAAATTATAGTTGATTAAGATTTCATGGGAACCGTTGCTTACCGAATTGTAGGAGGACAAAGTTAGGTCGTAGGAGTAGGCTAGGGTAATTTTTTCACTCAATTTTATGCCCGCCAAAAATGCTGCTGCGTCAATTGTGTTTTCGCTATATCCTCTAAACGCCACTCCTCCGAATATATTGTTGTTGTATTGAATAATTGTTGAAATTTCTATCTGAGTTTCTATTATATCAGATTTTGCCATTATAGATGGCTGGAGGGATAAAGTATTATTTATATCCCAATTGTATGCCATTGTGAAAAAATAATGCCGTTTTAACTGAAAATTTATATTATTATCTAAATTAACTTTAGGTTCTATCAAATTCATCGCTGATATCCCTGCTTCAAATCTTTCATTCTGAAAATAAACCCCTGCATTAAATATAGGCGTTATTCCACTTGCTCTACCTTCTGTTAATAATTGGTCATTATGGTTAATCGGAATATTCTCTTCATATAATCCACCTGGAGTTCTCAAAATGCTTCCATCCAATGATTGTTGGTAAATTCCCCCGCCAAGTCCTAATGAAAGAATTCCTTCTCTTCCTACTGGTTTATGAAATGCATATGATACCGTCGCCGAAAGATTCTGTTCTGCTCCGTAACTAATATTTTCCACATTAAGCCCTACTCCTCCTTTAATGATATAGACCGGCATGTGGACATTTACATTTTGTTGAGTTGGACTTCCTTCAAGACCTACCCATTGTGCACGATAAACACCAGTTGCGCTTAGCGATTTATCTAAACCTGCATAGGCTGAATTATTTCGATATTTATTCAACATATACATCGTGTATTGTCCAACCTGTTGGCTATGAAGAGAAAGACCAATACACATTATTATTATGGTAAAAATATACTTCATTTGTTTTTCTATTGGATGTTGAACAAAAAGATGCTTAGTATAAAATCATGGCGCACATAAATATAAGTGCCTTTTTTGAGTATTTTATTTTTCAGCTAGTGATAATTATGATTTTCTAACGACAGTAATATTAATATTTTTAATAATAGTGCTAGAAAGGATTACCATCTATGTGATAAATGCGAAATGTCGTTGGTATGAAAAAAGAATTGTAAATCGATAGGTTTCAGGAATAATACTATCAATCTATGATGCAAATTTCACACCATTGTAGATTATTATAATCAAGATAATAAATTACAATGCACTCATTATCTAAGAATTACATTTATGATTATTTTCAAATATAAAACTATTACATTCTAATAGTTTTTCCTTTCTACTCTTTACAACGAAATTTTCGAGTTAAAAAGTTGGTAATCTTCAAAAGAGATGTCATTCATTTTACAAACTTAACTTATCAATATTTCTTGAGTATCATAAGCCAATCGAATATTAGACGGTAAAGTCTTATTCACTTCTGCTGCCAATCCCATATGATGACTTACATGTGTGATATATGTTTTTTCAGGATTTATTTTTTCAATAAGCTCTAATGCTTGAGGAACATTGAGGTGAGAGTAATGTTCAAAATAATGTAATGCATTAATGACTAAAACCTTTGTTCCTTTTATTTTTTTCAATTCCTTAGGAGAAATGGTTAAGACATCTGTTACATAAGTAAAATCTCCAAACCGAAAACCTAAAATCGGTAGCTTGCCATGCATGACTTCAATTGGAATAACGGGAATTCCGTCGACCTCAAATGGTTGATTTTTAGAAATGGTATTTAAAGAAAGAGAGGGAACTCCTGGGTACTTATCTTTTGCAAAAATATATCCGAATCGTTTTTTCAAATCTTTTTGCACCCGTTTTGTGGCGTAAAAGGGGATATCTTGTTTTTGTCTAAAATAAAATGGCCGTACATCATCAACACCTATGATGTGATCATTATGCTCATGGGTCAACAAAACCGCATCTAAATGACTAATCCCTGTACGAAGCAATTGTTGTCGAAAATCAGGGCCTGCATCTACTACAATATTTTTCCCATTCACTTGTACTAAAATAGACACACGTAATCTCTTATCCTTTGGATCATCCGATTGACATACTTTGCAATCACAACCAATAATAGGTACACCTTGTGATGTCCCTGATCCTAGAATGGTAACTTTAATTTGAATGGTGAGCTATTTTTTAATCAAAATCAAAATGTCAATCAAAATCAAAAAACAAATTGTGAATTCACATTAATTTGATTTTTGATTTTGATTGATATTTTGATTTTGATTGAGTTGTTGATTGAGTTGTTGATTGAGTTCTTGATTAAAAATTTATTTCGCTTCCTCTGCTTTATCTTCTACAGTTTCTTGATCCGCAGCTGCCTCAGCGTTCATTTTTTTTAATTTTTCATAAAATTCAGCAGTCTTCTCTGTAAAATCTGCTGCTGCAATCTCCTCATCAATAGTTCCTAGAATTTCCAGAAGTACATTAATTCTAGCTTCCACATCAAAAAAACGGTTGATCACAGCGATCTTTCGATTTTCAACCACACAGTAGCCCGATTGAAAACTTCCTTTTTCGTAGCGTACTTTATACCCTACTTCTTCGAAAACCGTTTCTAATTTTTGTAATGTTGTTTTAGTGTATTTAAACATTCTTAGATTTTATTATTTGAAAAATAAAGGTAGGATTTTTTAGTTTTACGTCAAAAAAAGAAAACATGTTAAAATATCTTAGAATTATTTTGCTTTGTGGGGTATGTTTTATTTTGTCAAAAAATATAAATGCGCAAACATTTGAAGCTGGCGTAATCGCTGGTATCAATCTTTCGCAACTTCATGGAGATGCCCTTGCTGGATTTAATCAAATTGGACTCAACTTTGGAGGCCGTGTTGCGGTAACGCCTGTTGAAAAATGGAAATGGAGTTTGGATTTTTTATACAGCCAAAAAGGAAGTAACAAAGGATCGGATGACCCGATCACGATTCCAATTAAAAGTTTTCGAATGAATTATACAGAAGTTAATTTCATGGTTCATTTTCTGGATTGGTTACAAGAGACTGAGAATGAATATTATAAATTACATTTTGACTTTGGGGTAGCTTGGGGAAGATTATTGAATTTTAAAGTCAAAGATGATTTTGGTACTGATATTTCTAGTACTGAAGATTTAAGTAAAAATATGTTTGATATCATTGCTGGGGCAACTTTTTATATCAATAATAATGTCGGAATCAATGGTCAATATGCCTATACCGTCAACAATGTTCGGAAGGATAAAAACGAACAATCACTTGCGGGCAGGACTTTAACTTTTAGAGTATTTTATATGTTTTAAACTAATTAGAGTTAATTTTGAATGAAGAATTTTGTCCCGATAGCTATCGGGATGAATGAGTCGAATACCTTGTATTTATTACATTGAATTTTCCTCTTTACAAAACTGTTTAGAATAAACGTAACTATTCAGAATTGGCTTACGCCAATTTATTTTTTTACGCAGAGACGGGGAGACGCAGAGTTTTCTTAATTTTTCGAAGAAAAATTCTCTGCGTCTCCCCGTCTCTGCGTAAAAAAATAAATAAAATTCAACTTTGCTGAATAGGTACGAATAAACTTTATTATAGAATGAGGAATGGTCTAGATTTAATTTTATCTGATCTATTCCAACATCACTTTCAAAACTATCTGTTCTATTTTCGAGCAGTTTCAAAATAATTATTAGTTATGAATCGATTTTTATTATTTTTCATATTAGCTCTTTTTACCTTATCCTGTAACAATGTGGATACGGCAAACAAACCTGCAGCGTCCACTCAACCGCAGTCCCCTACTCCACCTCAACAACAAATTCCTGTTCAAGGTAAACAACTTTACCCTAGTGTTCCTGTTGAGAAAATCCAATCCTTATGGAATGATTGTGATTATGTAGATTATACTTATATAAATCTTCCTTTGAGTATGAATAGACAAGAGTTAAATGATATTCGTCATACTTTAAGACAGATTTCGGATCAACCTGCATTGATTAATGACAATTGTCCACTTCTTGGAAATATGTTGTTTTATCAAAAAGGTGAGATTGCTTTGGAAGCAAATGTTTATTATTCTCAAGGTTGTAATTACTTTGTTTTTTTGGAAAATAATAAACCTAAGTACGCAAATTTTATGACGCCTTCTGGTATTACTTTTTTTAAGGACATTATGGATAAATTTAAAGGAATGCAAAAGCAACAATGATTCTGATTGTTTTGATTGTTCCGCTTCGCTAATTGTTTTATTGTTAAATTGTTATCGAAAAACGGTGAATCAAAAGTATTCGATAACAATCGAACAATAAAACAATTAGCGAAGCGGAACAATCAAAACAATCTCTATGAAATATGCTGTAATTGATTTAGGTACGAATACTTTCCATTTACTAATTATCGACAGTTCTTCAAAAAGTCTTTCTAATGAAATTTATCGCGAAAGGATTTTTGTAAAACTAGCGGAAAATGGAATTAGAACAATTGGAAAAAACGCCTACCAACGTGGACTTCAAGCACTTAAACATTTTCATAAAATCATTTTAGAACATCAAGTCGAAAAAGTAAAAGCCTTTGGTACTGCTGCGCTACGTACAGCAAGTAATGGAAAAGATTTTGTCCAAGAAGTTCAATCGAAAATCGGTTTAACTATTCAACTTATCCCAGGTTCAGAGGAAGCACGATTGATTCATCAAGGCGTAATTCAAGCGGTAGAACTAGGTGATGAAAAGGGATTGATAATGGACATTGGAGGCGGAAGTGTGGAGTTTATTATTGCGGATAAAAATCAAGTTTTTTGGGCAGAGAGTTTCCCAATTGGAGTGGCGGTGATTCATAATACTTTTCATAAAAAAGAACCGATCCACCCTGTTGAAATTGAAATGATTCATGCTCATTTTGAGGAGATGCTTCAACCACTTTTTGATGTTTTAAAAAAATATAAAACGCCTTGTCTTGTAGGTGCTTCTGGTACATTTGATGTTTTGGAAAATCTTTTACCGCTCACTCAAAAAACTGAATTGAGTGTGAGTATTGATGTCAGAAGTTTCTTTCCGCTTTATCATAAAATCATCAAAATGAATATGGAGGAACGACGTGCAAAAGAAAGTATTCCGTTATCTAGAGCAGATATGATTGTGGTAGCATTAGTGTTAATTGAATTTATTATCAAGAAAGCAGAAATTGAAAAAATAATGGTTTCAGCTTATGCTATGAAGGAAGGAATTTTATGGGAAATGACTCGTAATGAATAATTAGAAATTAATAATTAGGAGTGTTTAGAAAATTTCTTCGAAATTATTTTTCTTGAAATACTGATTTTTTTTGACGCAGACTTATTATGATTTTTAAGACTTATTATGT
>Ga0114957_1002196_pt1 | contig 19143 bp, 15 predicted proteins | sample BantaG_FD_87175 | JGI IMG/M metagenome (GOLD analysis project Ga0114957, IMG submission 87175) | Marine algal microbial communities from Bantry Bay, Ireland - BantryBay_4 metaG | ecosystem: Host-associated > Algae > Red algae > Unclassified | place: Bantry Bay, Ireland | collected 2014-11-21 | reverse complement strand
TGCGACCCTTTGCCGGTCGCTCTCGGTGTCGGCGGTTTTGTTGTAATAACCCCTCGTCATACTGGTAGGACCGTTGGCGGAGTGGCCGTCCACGGTCATCAATGGCGGTAGCGGGTATGGCGGCAGTCGAGGTTGAATCAGGTCAGATAACTGACGGGAGCCAGGTCGATCTGGGGGAGGTGCCGTTGGAGTTACTCGAGCGGGAGATCGAGGGGTTGGCTGCCAATCTGGCGGCGGCGACAGCGCAGTGGATCCTGTGGATCGGGGCGTACGACCGGCGTGAGGGTTACAAGACGTGGGGTTTGGTCAGTACTGCGCACTGGTTGAATCTGCGGTGTGGTTTGTCTCTGACCGCAGGTCGGGAACGGGTTCGTGTTGCTCGTGCACTTGAGGAACTGCCGAAGATCCAGGAGGCGTTCCTTGCTGGCGAGTTGTCGTATTCGAAGGTGCGGGCGTTGACTCGGGCGGCGAATGTCGACTGTGAAGAGTCTCTGTTGACGATGGCTCGAAACGCTACTGCCAGCCAGGTGGATCGGATCTGTGCCGGTGTGCGTCGCTCCCGAGATGCTGCCGACCCCAAGGTGGCCGAGGACGCCTGGCTTCGCCGATCGCTCAGCTCCTCCGATAATCACGACGGCACGTTCTCTTTCCGAACCGTCGCTGGTCTCGAAGATACTGAAGCAATGACTCAGCAGATCGACAAAGCCGTCACCGTCCTGATCTCGCGAATGTCGGAGCCGGGTCGCACCAGAAGGGAGATCATCGAACACTGCGGAGGCATCGCCGCTTTGCGCCACGATGCGATGGTTGCACTGATCACCGGCACCATCGATGCCGCGTCACTTACCGCCCCCGAAGTCGTCGTCATGGCAGACGCCGACGCCATCAAAGCAGCCGTCGAGAACACCGACGCCAGCCAAACCAACAGCGGCCCAGACGTTCCCGCAGGAACGTCCGACCATGATCGCTCTGCGGGGTCTGGAGACGCGCCGACCGTCGACAACCCGCAAAGCTGCGACGCCGAAAGCGGCACCGGCGGGATCGGCACGAGCGATAGCAGCGAGTCCAAGAGCAGCAGTGCTGAGATTTGTGGCTCAGACGTTCCCGCGGGAACGTCCGGCAGTGATCGTTATGCAGAATTCGGGGCGCCGCCGACGGCATCTATTGCTGGGTCGGTCATCGACAACAGTGTGCTGCGACGCATTCTGTGCGACTGCAAAGTGTCGATGCAATCGCTTACCGACGGAGACCCGAACCCAATCGGAAAGATGGCGAGAACTCCGAACCGGGCGCTTCGCCGTGCCCTCGAACGGCGGGACAACGGATGCTGCCAGTTCCCCGGATGCGCCGCCACGAAAAGGTTGCACGCCCACCACATCGTCTTCTGGGAGAACGACGGACCCACCGAACTCGACAACCTCGTCCTCGTTTGCGACTTTCACCATCACCTGGTCCACGAAGGCCGATGGACCATCCGCAAAACCCCCAACGAGACCATGTTTGTAGGACCCGACGGACAAACAGCAACTGTCGGACGTTCCCGCGGGAACGCCACCACCATCACCGACGACCCCAACACCGACCGGCCCATCACGCTGGCGCCACTCGTCGCCGACCGCCTCGAAGACCTCCCATGGGTCACCACCATGGTCCTCCACAACGAAGCCCTCCACCGACAACGACGACAAGACAACCTCACCCTCGCCGCCTAATAGGGTTGCAGATGCATGTCTGACTCAATTGATGATCTGGGCCCGATCTGGCGAGTGGTCTTCGATGAGGCCTCCAGCAGGGCCTTCTTGGAGGGTTGATCACCAGCTTCATCGGTGGCTCACGATCCTCGTATGACCGACTACGCCGATCGCACCATCACCATCACCAACGGCGTTCTTCCTGGTGCTCGATGGTCAGTTCAACGTTGCTATCCGGGACGAAGATGGAGTCGAGACGGCCGTCGACTCGAAGCCGACGTCGGGTGTGCTCTCACCGACATCGCTCAGGGTGTGGCGAGGATTCGGGCGAGGGTTCGTGCCATGACATCGCCGAGTGGATGCTGCTTTGGCAGGTAGTAGAGCACCCCGCCGACGGCGTGTTCGAGCTCAAAGGTCCGCCCTCGAATCCAAGCGGCATCGCTGACGCCGACAGCTTCTTTGAAGATCGACCGTTCCGAGGCGCTCAGCACCGCCCATGCCGGAGCGAGGTCCTGTGCCGTGTCGCCTCGGCCGGCAACTCCCCAGTCGATGATTGCGGTGAGCCGGCCATCGTCGACCAGCAGGTTTCCCGGGATCAGGTCACCGTGCACGAGGCCTTCGATCACCGGTTCGTCGACGACCTCGAGCGCTTCATCCGCGAGCCGGCGGATCGCCTGGACATCGATGAGATCAGCCGCCCCGAACTCGGGGGAATCAAGCCAGGCATCGAGCATCTCGAGCAATGGGAGCAGCGGGCCACCACGGCTGCCGGGTGTGCGCTGCTCGGCATTTGTGGCGTCGATGGTTCTGATAGTGGTGACCGCTGCGGCCAGATCGAGAGCCAGGGCGTCGTCGAGTGGCCGCCCGTCCAGCTCGCGTCGCAAGGTCCATGCGTCGGTTCCGTCGATCCATTCGAGAACCATCCAGCGGTGGGGAAACACGTCGCTGGCTTCGCCGAGGTGGCGCACTCTCGGCGTGCGCACGGCAGGTCCGATCGGCATCTGTTCGAGCTGTTGGAGCATCGCCGACTCGGCGAGCACGCCTGCGGCAGCTCCCGGACGACGGGGCAGCCGGACCGCAACATCAGGACCGTGCTCAGCGCGAACCCGCCACATCGCGTTGTCGGTTCCAGAAGTCCTGAGATACTCGATCGGCGCATGGGCCCACTACGGGCACTCGGCTTCCAGCAACTGTCTCACCACGTGTTCGCCGGTATCCGGCTCGTCACCGTGGATCGGCTCACTCACGCTCGGAGCATCGCAGGACTGGATCCGCCGAAGCAAGTGGTTTGCGCCGAGCGCACCCATCAGTCAGCGGGTGGGCTCGAGATTGCGATCTCGGTGATGGCGTGGCGGTCAATGCGTCTGACCTCGATGACGGAATCGTCGACGGTGAGTCTGGTACCGACCGCCGGAATCTCGCTGAGGTGATCGAGTATGAAGCCAGCGACCGTGGCGTAGTTGCCTTTGGGGAGGCTCAGGCCGATGTCGACGAGGTCATGCATCGGATACGAACCAGGAAGCACCTTGGTGCCGTCATCCTCGGTGTACACCGTGGTCATGTCGGGGTCGGTTTCGTCGTAGATCTCACCAACCAGTTCTTCCACCAGATCTTCAATGGTAACGATTCCTTCGATTCCGCCGTGCTCGTTGACCACCATCGCCATCTGACTTCGGGCGGCCTGGAGATCACGAATGACGGGGAGGACATGCGCAGCTTCAGGGAACGCCGGCACCTCCAGTGCGAAGTCCGAGACCAACGTGTCGGCTTGTTGTTCGAGGAGCTGTCGCATGTGAACAACACCAATGGTGGCATCGAGATTTTCAGCGGGTGCCACCGGAGCCCGGCTGTGCCCGGAGTCGGCGAGCAGTCGAAGCGCTTCGTGGCAGGTGTGGCCTTTGTCGAGCACGAATACTGAACTCCGTGGCACCAGGATCTCGCCGAGCGTACGATCTGCGACCTCGAAGGCGCCGTCGATGATGTGCCGCTGCTCGGGGGTGAGGGTGCGATGCCCGGTCACCATGTCCCGCAGTTCCTCGTTGGTTACTTCCTCGCGTTGCTGGCTCGGGTCGACTCCGAGGAAACTGACGACCGCGTCGGTGGAGTGTGAGAGCAGCCACACTGCCGGTCGGGTCACCGCAGTGAGGGCCGCCAACGGTCGCGTCATGGCCATGGCCCAGGCCTCAGCACGCTGAAGCGCGATGCGCTTGGGAACCAGTTCGCCGAACACCAGCGTGATGTACGCCAGAGCGATGGTGACCACAATCACCGAAACCGGTCGGGCCCCATCGCCGAGGAAGCCCAGCGGTCCCTCGAGCGGTTCTGCAAGTGAGACTGCAGCTGCGGCCGAGGCAAGAAAGCCAGCAAGCGTGATACCGACCTGAATGGTCGCCAGATACTGATTGGGTTTGCCAGCGAGCCGAGCGAGCATTGCCCCTTTCGCCGAGGATTCGGAGAGACGCTGGAGTTGCCCCTCCCGAAGCGAAACGAGCGCCAGTTCAGTACCGGCAAAAGCTGCGTTGAGCACGACCAGTACCGCGATGAGCACTAGCTGCGGGATCGCCTCAACCATCGATGTTCCACGACTGTCCAGAGGGGAACAGCCCCCGATGACTTAGCATCATCGAGCTTTCCCCCAACACACCGCATACGAAACCTCTCTTCGGTTACACCTATCGGACATTGCCGATCTGCAGCTTCGATGCGTTGACTGCCGGTTCCACCGACTCCTATGGGAACGGTGCGTCACGGTGGGCTATCCTGTAATGTTAATGATGCTTCACAAAAGAACAAAACCGCACCTCATTGAGCCGAGGCGTCATCGGCACCGCTTCGAGTCGACGGTAACCGGGGCATCCCGCACGCCCCGCCCGGTTCGTCTGGCTTGGTTCCTCGCCCTCCTTGTTGCCGTCGCGACATTGTCGGCATGTGCGAGCGGAGGCGAAGAGGGTGCCGTCAGCGTCTACACCGGCCGCCACTACGATCTCGAAGCGGCCTTTACCCAGTTCACCGAGGACACCGGCATTCCGGTCGAGTTCCTCGAGGTGAGTGATGCCGAGGCCCGTGAGCGGATCGCAGCCGAGGGCGACGAAACCGAAGCCGATATCTATCTCACCGTCGATGCCGGAAATCTGGCCAGCGCCTCCGAACAGAACCTGTTCCTACCCCTCGACTCCCCCATTCTCGACGCCGCCGTGCCTGCGAGTCTGCGCGGCGAAGACGACGAATGGTTCGGCCTGACGTTGCGAGCTCGCACCATCATGTACAACCCCGATCTGATCGCCGTCGATGACCTCCCGACCGCCTACGAAGAACTTGCCGAACCGGAATGGCAGGGTCGGGTGTGTCTCCGGGATTCGTCGAACGTCTACACCCAGTCACTGGTGGCCAGCCTCATTTCCAACGACGGTCGTGACGAGGCGCTGCGGGTCGTGACCGGTTGGGCGGACAATGCGGAAATTCTCAACAGCGACACCCTGATACTGGAATCGATCGCCGATGGTCTCTGCGAAGTGGGTATCACCAATCACTACTACCTGGCGCGACTGCTCGCAGAAGACCCCGATTTCCCGGTCAAGCTCTTCTGGGCCGATCAGGACGCTCAGGGCGTCCACGTGAACATCTCGGGCGGCGGCGTAACCCGCTTCGCCGATGACCCCGACGAGGCCCAGCAACTCCTCGAGTATTTGGCGACCGACGGTCAGAACCTCTTCGCCGACGGCAACCACGAGTACCCGGTGAACCCTGATGTCTCCGCCGAGCCCCTGATTGCTGAGGAGTTCGGGACCGACTTCGTACAGGACGATCTCGACGCCACCGTTTTCGGTGGGTTGAACGCCGACGCCGTGCAGGTCATGGACGAGGCCGGCTACCGCTGACGTGACTGCTCGGACCATCAGCGACCGGCTACGAGCCGTCGAGCAGGAACCGGGTCAGGAGGTCCAACGCGCCGAGCGCGTGCGGATAGGTCTCGGGGACCGCTTGGGCGCGTTGTCCCGCCCGACGATGGCCTGGCTTGCAGCGTTGCTGGTGGTGACGCCGGTGGCGCTTCTGGCGACGAGCGTCATCAGCCCCAACGCCGAGGTGTGGCGCCAGCAGTGGGACACTCGCCTCCCGGGGCAGTTGATCGACACCGTCACTCTTCTGGTCGGAGTGAGCCTCGGCTCGCTGGCTCTGGGGTGCGGGCTGGCCTGGTTGACGTCGGCCTATCAGTTTCCAGGCTCGAAGCTGTTTGGATGGCTTCTGATTGCTCCGTTGGCGATGCCGAGCTACGTGCTCGGGTTCGTGACCCTCTCGGTGGTTGGGTTCACCGGGCCGATCCAGGGCTGGTGGCGAGACCAGTTCGGAGCTGATGCCTGGTTCCCCCAGGTTCGTTCGATGGGCGGGGCCATCGTCGTGTTCAGCCTCGTGCTCTACCCCTATGTCTACCTGCTGGCCCGGGCTGCCCTGCGGGATCAGGCCGGGAGCGCCTACGAGGTCGCTCGCAGTCTCGGTGCCGGGCCGGTCGAGGCCGCACGCCGGGTGGTGATGCCCCAACTCAGACCGGCGATCGCCGCCGGGGTCGCCATTGTCATGATGGAAACACTGACCGACTTTGCCACCGTCCAGTACTTCAACATCGACACCGTTTCGGTCGGGGTGTTCCGGATCTGGCGAGGGACCTTCGACCGGGACGCCGCAAGCGAGTTCGCCACTCTCGTTCTCGCTTTCGCACTGCTCGTCATAAGCTTCGAGCGGATCCTTCGCGGCCGGGCCCGCTTCGGTCAGGCCGCCGGTCAGGCTGACGGCATTCGACCCCGACGCCTGCAGGGCCTTCGAGCCGCAGGAGCCACGGGAATCTGCCTGGCCGTGTTGGGACTCGCCTTCGCACTGCCGACGAGCCAGCTCGTCACCTGGGCAATCGATCGAGCCTCGGGAGACAATGCCACGCCTGTCACTGACCGTTTCCTCGAGTTTTTGCAGAACTCGCTGCTGCTCGCCGCGGTGACTGCCACCATCTGCGTGGTGGTGGCATGGGCTGTCGCCAATGCGTCCCGCTTCTCATCACGATCCTCGAAGCTTGCAGCTCGGCTGATGGCTGTCGGATACGCGGTCCCTGGTCCGGTTGTGGCCATCGGCGTGCTCCTGGCGCTGGTCGGCCTCGACAACCTGCTCGAGTCGGTGAGCCTGGGGCTCCCCGGAGTCGTCGCCACCGGTTCGTTCCTCGCTCTCGTGTATGCGTACTCGATACGCTTCCTGGCGCCAGCGATCAATGCCATCGAGGGCGGTCTGGCTCAGGTACCCGAGGAGATGACTGCGTCAGCTCGGAGTCTCGGCCGACGCCCCTCGACTGTTGCCACCCGCATCCATGTTCCGCTCTCCAGGACGAGCCTTCTCACTGCAGCGGTGCTCGTCGCTGTCGACTCCCTGAAGGAACTGCCGATTGTCCTGCTATTGCGTCCGTTCGGGTTCGACACCCTCTCGGTGTGGACCTTCAATCTGGCCACAGAGTCTCGGTTCGAACAGGCGGCATTACCGGCTCTGTCCATCATTGCCGTAGCGTTGATTCCTGTGGCACTGCTTTCTCGCCAGCTCGTGGCTTCAGTTGCACCGATCGAGCCCGCCCTCGACTCTGCAGTCGATGTGGCTATCGAACCGGAGTCGGCGTGACCAACGCATCCTCGGTCGCGCTCGAGGTCATCGGCGCGGTCAAGAACTACGGCAAAGTTCGTGCTATCGACCAGATCGATCTCGAACTGTCGGGTAACGAGATACTGACGCTCGTCGGTCCCAGCGGTTGTGGCAAGACCACCCTTCTGCGATCCGTTGCTGGACTCGTTGGACTGGACCGGGGCGAGATCCGGATCAACGGGGTTCTCGTCGATGATGCCCGCCGTCAGCTGCCACCGGAGCGGCGCCATGTCGGGCTCGTCTTCCAGGACCACTCGTTGTTTCCCCATCTCTCGGTGGCGGACAACGTCGCCTTCGGCATTCGTGACGCCTCCCGACGCGACGCTCGCAGCCGTGTCGGAGACGCGCTCGATGTGGTCGAATTGGACCAGCACCGTGACCGCTTTCCCCACGAACTCTCCGGCGGTGAGCGCCAGCGAGTCGCCCTGGCCCGAGCCCTTGCTCCAGGCCCATCGTTGATGCTGCTCGATGAGCCTTTCGCCAGCCTCGATCCGAGCCTTCGCGAACAGTTGCGCAGTCACGTGGTCGGTGCCTTGCGGGCAACCGAGACCCCGGCGGTGTTCGTTACTCACGACCAGACCGAAGCAATCTCCATCGGTGATCGCGTGGCCGTACTGCGTGGCGGCCGGGTCGAGCAGATCGATGAACCCTCGACGGTTTTCCACCTGCCGGCCAACCGTTTCGTGGCCGCCTTCATGGGCGACGCATCGTTTTTGCACATCACCCAGAACTCGAGCGGCTCGACGACAGCGCTCGGCCCGCTCGACGTTGCCACCTCTTCCGGCGACGTCGCCATGGTGCGGCCCGACGACATAGCCTTCATCCCTGATGAAGCCGGCGATGCCGTGGTCGCCGCAACCGAGTTTCGCGGACCCACGTGGCACTGCAGGCTCGAATTGCCGGGAGGCACCGAGCTTCTCACCACCCGCTCCCACCTCGACCCGCTCCCGATCGGGACCCGAGGGCGAGCGGAGTTGGTGCCCGGCCACCGCCAGGTACTGATCCCTCGCTGCCTGTAGTCGCACCGCCTGGCGCCCGTCCGGCGAACCTCGAGGCTTGGTCACGACCTATCTTTCACGACGCATCTCTCATTGATGGCTCGCTCATCGAAGCCAGTGAGTCCATGACTTCGGATGCCTTTGTATCCGGGCTGACCACGCAAAGGCGGAAGACCGACTCTCCCTTCCAGCGTGTCGGGATTATGAGAATCTCGCCTGTCACCTTCTTTTCGTTCGACCAGGCCTGCATCTGGTCGTCCGACCACCCGTCCCGGCGAAACAGGACGACGCTCAGGTCGGGTTCGAGCAGAAGGGTAAGGTGCTCGGTCTCCTCGACCTGGGCTGCGATCTCCCGGGCGGTCTCGATGCCGCGCTCGACTGCTTCCCCGTATTTTCGGGTCCCGTAGGTTGCGAGCGAAAACCAGAAGGGAAGACCACGCGCTCGGCGGGTGAGTTGGATCGCGTACTCGCTCGGGTTCCATTCCGACCGATCGAGCTCGTCGAGATACTCGGCGTGTTGGGCATGGGCGGCAGGCGCCCAACCCGGGTCGCGATATATCAGGGCGCAACAGTCGTAGGGAGCAAACAGCCACTTGTGGGGGTCAACGATGAAGCTGTTGGAGCGCTCGATGCCGTTGAATTTCGGGCGGACCGACGGTGCTGCCAGTCCGGCGAGGCCGTATGCACCGTCGACGTGCATCCACAGCTGATTTCGTTCGCAGACATCCGCGATGTCATCGAGGTCATCGATGCTGCCGGAGTTTGTCGTGCCCCCTGTGGCGACCACGGCAAACGGAGCGAGGTCCGGGTGATCGGCGAGCGCCGCTTCGAGCACTTCTCCGGTCATACGGTCCCTGGAGTCCGAAGGCACGTCGATGACTTCGACGTCGAGGACCAGAGCTGCCGATCTAATCGACGAGTGAGCCCCACCGCTGGCGGCGATTGCCCATGGTCTGTGCTTTTCGCCTCCGATATGACGGGCCTTCTCACGAGCGGTGGCCAGCGCGCTCAGGTTTCCGATCGTGCCGCCCTGGACGAAGGTTCCACCAGCATCAGCCGGGTACCCTGCCAGTTCGCTGAGCCAGGCCAGAGCCTGGTTTTCGGCGGCGATGGCGCCAGCTCCCACTTCCCACACACCGGCAAAGATCTCTGCCGCGCTGACGGCAAGGTCAAAGGTCAACGATGCGGGGGTCGGAGCTGCCGGAACATAGGCCAGGTTCATTGGGTCGTCCTGGGCCCGGGTAGCGGTGACGATCACGTCGGTGAAGAGTCGCAGAGCCTCTTCGCCACCGATTCCCTCGCCGCGAACCGAACCTTTGAGCTCAGCCCGAAGATCGGCCCGTGGTCGGGCGGTCGTTGTTCGGTCCTGCCCCTCGACGATTCGCTGATACGACCAGGCGATCACCGATTCCAGAAGCGGCTCGTTGGTCTCAAAGAAGCGGTCCGACATATCGGTCACACTACTGGCCGATTGGGGATGGATCAGCCGACTTCCCAAGCAGTGTCACCGCTGGTCGATGCCGCCGCTTACTCCGCGCAACAACGCTCCCTTTGGCGCCATCAAAGTGGCGATTCTGCGCAGGGCCAATCGAACTCGACGGCGATCTGTTCCGATCAGGTCACTAGCCTGTGGACCGTGAACACAGAGCAGGCGAAAACCGGGATGGAGACGACGGGGCGATGGTCATGAGCGAAACCCCCTGCGCTGTCGACGGCGAGCCTCGAGCTGAAACAGCGAATCGGCGGCAACCCATCTCAGGGTCGCCGCCGATTCTGCGTTTTGGTTGTTGTCGCCGGCCTCGATCAGCCCGGCCTCATCAGCGGTTCGCGACTGAACCGCGTGGCGGTATCAGCCGCCGACGGATCCGGTCACGCCTTCGACCGAGATCAGGTCGGAGATTGCGTTGAAGGTGAGGGAGCCGTCATTGACGACGATCTCTTCGATGCGAGCACCCTCGACCACATATGCGTCGTTGGTGCCGTCGGTGATGTTCTCGATGCCGTCGAGCAGATATGGGCTCGCGAAGTCGAGGTTCCAGGCGCTGGACATGAGCGTGACTCGGTTGAGTTCACCCATCTCGACCGCTCCCCGAAGGGTTTGCTCGAGCGTGTAGCCGAACAGAACGCCGGTGCTCTGGGAGCCGGACTCCGAGAGGCCGGCAGCGTCGAGGATGTCAATGCCGAGCGAGATCGCTTCGTCATTCTCGTAGGCCGGGTCAGTGAAGTTTTTCACGTTGGAGGCCATGCGAACTGCCGAGCCCTCATCAGCGAGGGCCGCGGCGGCGTCCTGGACCGGCTCGAAGAAAGCTCCGAGGTTCGAACACGTGTTGGACATGTAGAACACTGGGCGCCACTCCGAAGCGGCAACGCCACCGGTGGCCTGCGGGCAGAACGCCGAGGTCGAACCGAAGATGAAGACCTGGGCATCGGAGTTGATCATGTTGGTGATCTCGTTCGCAATGTCGGGTGCTGCGGGATCGTGGACCTCGTCGGTGACCAGGTCGATCAGGCCATCATCGGCGCAACCCTGCACGCCCTCCTGGTAGGCCTTTCCGAAGTCGTTGTTCATGAAGAGACCGGCGACGGTTACGCCTTCGCCAAATTCTTCGGCGGCGTTTTCACACCAGAGGCGGGCTTCGGTGTTGTATGCCAGAAGGCCACCAACGGTCCATGGCCACTCGGCTGGGTCACCCCACGCCGGAAGACCGGTGGAGTTGAACAGCTGGGGAACACAGGCGTCCTGGAAGACCGGACGGACTGCGGCGTTGTTCGGTGAGCCAATGATGTAGGCAAAGGCGAACAGGTCCTCGGTCTCGAGCATTTCCTCGACGTTGGCCGTGGTGCGGCCTGCCTCGTAGGCATCGTCACGAACCACCAGGACGAGCTCCTTGCCGTCGATCGGGTCGTTCTCGTTCAGATAGTCGAAGTAGGCCTGCATGCCGTCGGCAATTGGGCCGAATGCGGCGAGCTGACCCGACTGCGGAAGCGAAATACCGATGCGGATCTCGTCTCCATCGACGCCCTGGGTTGCGGACCAGTCATCCGGGCATTCGTTGAGGTTCAGCGTGGTTCCAGTAGCAATCTCGACCTCGCCTTCGGTTGCGAGGGCGCCGCCACTGCTACCGCCGTCGTCTTCTTCAGCCATGGCGTCGTCTTCTTCAGCCATGGCGTCGTCTTCTTCAGCCATGGCGTCATCTTCCTCAGCCATCGCATCGTCTTCTTCAGCCATGGCGTCTTCTTCAGCGGTGGAGTCGTCGTCGCCGCTGGAACCATCATCCCCAGCAGCATCGTCGGTTTCTTCGATTGCGCTGTCTCCGTCATCGTCGCTGTCACCGCACGCGGCGGCAAAAAGCGATAGCGCGGCAAGCACGGCTAGTACACGAAGCCATTTCTCTAACATGTATTTCCCCTCATTTATGTTGTCTGAACTTGGTTAGCACGTTCGTTCGCGTCGAGGTCGACATCGTCGTCATCCTTGTCGTCGACAACCTTGGCGCTGGTCATTGCGGTTGATGTTGTGGTGTTTTCCGGCGGTTGCGGCACCAGCCTCACAAACTTCGCCTTGAGCTTCTGACCCCCGGCAACAATGCCCCCGGGGAGGAAAAAGGTGAGAAGGATCAGCAGCGCACCGAGGAAGAGCGTACCTGTCGGACCCTGAAGCCAGCGTTCAGGAACGAATCCGATGCTCTGCGTGCTCGATGCCCAGTCCGGAATGAGAGCGATCACAAAGCCTCCCACCACCGCACCAGGCAGCGAGGCGACACCGCCGACCACTAGGCCGACGATAAAATTGATCGCCAAGAGCTGGGTGAAATCGTCGGGCGAGGCGATGCCGAGCTCCATGACATACACGGTGCCGCCGACCCCACCAAGAGCTGAACCGATACCGAAAGCCATCGACTTTGTTCGAGCCAGGTCGATCCCCGACACCGCAGCGCTGGCCTCGTTGTCACGAATGGCACGCATGGCGCGACCCGGGCGGCTTTGGATCAGGTTGGCCACCAGCCAGAAACAGACCGCAGCGACAGCAACGAAAAGGAAATACTTCCAGATTCGGTCGGCTTCGCGATCCGAGAGATCACCATCGCCGAAGAACTGGCCAAAGTAGGGTATTGCCTGAAGCACGTTGGCGGTCCCGTCGAGCGGCAGCCAACTGGGCGCCACGATGTCGGAGTCGACGATCTTTCCGTTCGACCCGTTGGTGTAGTCAAAGAGCTGGTCGAGGCGGATGATCGAGGGAAAGATGGCAGCGATGGCCAGGGTGACCAGCGCCAGGTAGAGCCCGCTGATTCGCAGAGCCGGCAAGCCGAGCAGGACCCCTATCACAAAGCAGACCGGCACTACCACGGCCAGGGTGGTCAGGTAGCCCCAGTTCTGGTCCTGCACCAGATAGGCAGTGACATAGGCACCGAGGCCGAAGAAGAAGCTCTGGCCCAGGGCGACCTGACCGGTGTAACCGACGATCACCTGCAATCCGAGGATCGCGATGATGAAGGCGATGGCCTTGCTGATTCGGGTCAGGCTCAGGTTGTAGTTGTTGTCGAAGAGGGTGAGTTGTCCTACATCGTTGAAGGCAAAGGCCACCAGGACGATGCCGATGAAAAGCAGGGCAAAGACTACTGTCTTGTAGATCTTGTACTGGGAGCTACCAACCGCGAGTTGCTTTACAGCCATGGTGGTGATCCTCAGACTCGGGAAACTTGGGCGGTGCCGAAAATTCCGGCCGGACGGAAAAGCAGGACCGCAATCAGTACCACTGCCGCAGCTGCAAGACTCATCTGGTTCGGTACCCAGGGGATGTACTGCACCACCACACTCTGGACGAAGCCGACGGCGAGGCCGCCGACCAGAGCGCCCCAGAGGCTGTCGAGGCCACCAAGGGCTGCCGCAGCAGAAGCAAAGATCAGCACTCGCAGCATGTAGGAGGGATCGAGGCTCAGCACCGGGTTGGCGGCGAAGACGCACGCGCCGAGCGTGCCGACGCCAGCAGCGAGAGCCCAGCCGAACTGAAGCGTCGAACCGACCTTGATGCCGACCAACTGACTCGACTCGAGGTTTGACGACACCGCTCGGAAGGCCAGACCCACCTTGGTCTTGTTCAGCAGAAGTGTCAGAAATACCAATGAGAACAGGATGGTGCCGACGGTGAACACGGTGTACCACGACAGCCGGGCGGTGCCCCAGCTGATGGCGTTCCCCGAGGGGAACAACTCAGGAAAGCGGAGCGGGTCCAGCTTCCAGATCAACCCGGCGAGGCTGTTTATGCCTAAGAACAATCCCAGGGTGATGATCACCAGAGGTAGGTGGTCCGCTGGATCGAAGGGGCGTATGAGGGTCCGCTCGATCCCTGCGGCCAGCAGCGCTGAAAGCAGGATTGCCAGAATCACCGCGCCCCACATGGGAATACCGAAGTTGAACCAGGCGGTGTAGGCAATAAAAGCGCCGAGCATGGCCATCTCGCCCTGGGCGAAGTTGATGAGTGTCGTCGCCTTGAAGATGATGACCAGCGCCAGGGCGACCATGGCGTAGGTCGATCCGTTGGCGAGACCGTCGAAGAGGCGAGCAAGTAAGAGTTGAAAATCCATGCCTATACCCCCAGGTACGCTTTGCGGATGCTGTCGTCGTTGAGCAGGTCCTTCGCCGGTCCCTGTGCCGAGATCTCTCCCGACTCGAGCACATATCCCCGATCGGCGATGCTCAGGGCGAGTTGGGCGTTCTGTTCGACGATCAACAGGGTGGTTCCTGATTCGTCGTTCAGGGTCGAGAACCGTTCGAACAGATCGCTGACGATGATCGGCGCGAGGCCCAGCGATGGTTCATCGAGCAGCAACAGTTGGGGCCGTGCCATGAGCGCCCGGGCGACAGCCAGCATCTGCTGCTCGCCACCGGAGAGTGAACCTGCGGTTTGATTCCGACGGTCATAGAGCACCGGGTAGGTCTCGAACCACTTCTTCTTGTCGGCGTCGACGTCGTTGTCCTTGCGGGTGTAAGCACCGACATCGAGGTTGTCCTCGACGGTCAGTTCCGGAAACGTGCCCCGGCCCTGGGGGACATGGGCCACACCGAGACGCACCACATCGGAAGGGTTCTTGCCGATCAGTTCGCCGTCTCGGAGCCGGGCCGATCCCGAGGTGTCGATCATGCCCGAGATCGCCCGCAGCGTCGTGGTCTTGCCGGCGCCATTGGCACCGAGGATCACGACGGTTTCACCCTCATCGACGTGAAAGTCGATGCCGTGGAGCACCTGAACCGGTCCGTAGGAGGCTTTGAGACCAGAGACATCGAGCATTCTCGTCATGCCGGTGCTCCGAGGTAGGCCGTGATGACTTCGGGGTTTTCCTGGACTTCCGACGGCGAACCCTCGGCAATTTTCGAGCCGAAGTCGAGGACGACGACGTGATCAGAGATGCTCATGACCATGCCCATATGGTGCTCCACCAACAGGATGGTGAGGTTGTAGCGCTCGCGAATACCGGTGATCACTGAGGACAGCGCTTCGACCTCGGAGTGAGTCAAGCCGGTCGCTGGCTCATCGAGCATCAGCAGTTTCGGGTGCCCCATGAGGGCCCGGGCCAACTCGATTCGCTTCATGGTGCCGTACGGCAACCCGCCGCATGCCTGGAAAGCCACATCGGCCAGCCCCATATCGCTCAGAATACTGAACGCCTCTTCCTTGAGAGTCTGCTCTTCTTTCTTGAGACCAACGCGAACCATGGACGAGAAGAAGGTCTGTTTCGTGCGGGTATGGGCCCCGGCCATGACGTTGTCGATCACTGACATTCGAGGCCAGAGAGCAAGGTTCTGGAACGTCCGAAAGATACCCAGCCCCGAGATCTCGTGTGGCGCTTTCTTGAGCAGGTTCTGACCGTCGAAGGTCAACGAGCCTGCGGTTGGATCATAAATCCGGCTGACCACGTTGAACAGGGTTGTTTTGCCGGCTCCGTTCGGTCCGATGAGACCAAGGATCTGGTTCTCCTGAATCTCGAATGACAGATCGTCCAGTGCCTTGACACCACCGAATTGCACGGTGGTGCCGTCAACGGCAAGTAGCCCCACTCTTTTCCCCCTGGTTCCCCAACTGAGAACAGGAGCGTAGCCCCTGCTGGCAGCGAGAGTACTCCACACACTCAGAACGGACCAAGTATTCGCGTCGAGGCTTTCGAATGAGGAGCGAGGCCTCACTCGGTGAGTCGACCTCGAGCCGAAGCCAACAGACTGACTCGCCCTGCTCAGGCGTTGATCTCGCTCATGGCGCCGGGCCGAAAGCGGATCACGAAGTCGGGACCGCCGAGCTGGAACAGGTTTCGCCAGTCGATGGCTTCATGCATGATCGGCACCAGGGGGTCGAGCGTCGGGTGAGCGATTTTGACGCCCAGCACTTCAGCGATGCCGGCACCGCCGGTCATGTCGACAACCCATCCAAGATCTTTCAGTGAGATCGGCTTGGCCGCTTCGCCGTCGAGCAGACGGGCAACGTTCTTGCCGACTTGGCGCCCCGCTTGCGCTGCAATTTGCGCTGACATGGGGTGCACGTCGCCATTGTCGTCGGTATGGGCAGCAGCGTCGCCGGCTGCAAAGAGCGTGTCATCGCCAACAAGACGTCCGGCTGCATCGATCTCGAGTCGACCATCGAGCGTCGTGCCGTACGCGTCCATGGTGGCCTCGAAGCCGGCAGCCCAGAGCGGAAGGCCCTTGATGGAGCGGCCGGACTCGAGCCTGACCTCGGTCTTGGTCATTTCGGCAGCCTCATCTTCGAGGATGACTTCGACGCCTCGGTCCTGCAGTATCTGGTGCGCTCTTTCACCGAGCTGAGGAGGAAAGGAACCGAGAAGCCGATCCGAACCATCCACCAACGTCACGTCGAGTTGTGGATGGTTGTCGCTCAGTGCTCCGGCCAACTGGCATCCGGTCGGCCCACCGCCGATGATGACCACCGATTCTTCGGAGGCGACACGTCTTCTGATTTCCAGCGCATCGCCAGCGCTCCGGAGCGCAAGTGCATGTTTCAGCCCGGTGACCGGCGCTTCCACCGGTTCCGCGCCCGCTGTGATCACCGCAACGCGTCCCTCGATGACTTGTCCGGATTCCACGGTCACCGCTCCGCCGCTCACATCGACCATGCGCTCCGTAATAACCGGCACGTCGAACATCTCAGCGATCGGCACCGCAGCGTCGGACTCAGGCTGTGCTCCTCCGGCAACCGCAGCCAAGCGGGTCAGAAATTGGTGGCATCCTGTCGGTTCGACAACGATGACCGAGTGCCCGTGCCGGACGAGGTGCGCCGTCGTGTGGGACCCAGCCACCCCGAAGCCGACGATCACCACGTCGGTTTTCAGCGTGGGCAGAGGCTCGGTCGACGAAGACTTGGTTTTTGCCATGGGGCCTTTCTACCCGTTCCTGAGCTGCCGCAACCCTTCCTGATGAGACTCCTCGGCCGAGCAGACCAGGACAGGCACTGGCCGGCCCCTGAAACAATTTCCACGCTGTTGCGCATATTTAGCGAAAGCGCTGGGTACGACCTGATCTGCGCATTGATAGAGCGCCGAAGTCACACTCGACCACCAGAGAGCTCCCATGACAGATCAGCTCATCGAGGCCCAACAGCAACGATCCCCCGAAACGATTGCGCAGCTCGCCTCGATTGCCAGCCGCTTCAACACGTCCTTCGCTCAGAAGACTGATATCGGGGAGGCGGTTGCCATGACTCTCGCCGATCGAAATTTCGCCGCTGCCCTCATAGCTGTCACGCATGCTGAACTGGATGAGAGGGCCGAACGGGAGCTGATCGAACGGGAGCTGATCGAACGGGACTGCGTGCACGTCCTCGGCGACTTGCGGCGTCTTCGATCCGCTTTGACCATGACGACCGGAACCGTTATCGGTCTGTTGGCAAGCGTCTTCGGGCTGCTCCGGCCCGATAGCCCGGCTGGCGCTGAGCTGGACGGGCTGAGTCAACGGCTTGTCGGAACCGACATCGGAAGCCAGCGCCTCGGAGATGCCATCGGCACCACCGAGTGGGCCGATGCTCTCACTATGGCCGACCCCCACTCCACGGCTGCGACGTCTCCGTACCGGCGATCCAGCGGAGTCATTGCAGCAAGCGCCGACTGCCGGGTCGTCGAGGCGGCAGTGACCCTTCGCACCTTCACGTCCCTTCGCGTCGTTGAAAATGTGCTCGACCCGGGCCAACGCCTGCTTGCCGATCTGTACGCGCCCCTCCGACGATGTGTCGCGTTCGTCGACCAGAACGTCTATGAACACCACAGCCAGAGGCTCATCGACTACTTCGACTTCCACAACACGACACTCGAAATCGTGGTCCACCGTGCGATGGAGGTCGACAAAGGAATTCGCACCGTCGAACGCATGCTGGGAGAACTCAAAGCTCATGGGGTGGCCCGCAACGAGCCGGTGCTCATCATGGGTGGCGGCGTGCTGGCCGACACCGCTGGTCTGGCGTGTGCGCTCTACCATCGCTCCACCCCCTACGTCATGCTCTCGACGTCGCTGGTCACCGGCATCGATGCTGGGCCGTCACCTCGCACCTGCTGCGACGGATTCGGCTACAAGAACCTGCTCGGGGCCTACCATCCGCCGGTCATGTCGATCACTGACCCGACGTTCTTCTCCACGCTGCGCGCCGGCTGGCTTCGTCACGGACTCGCCGAGATAGCCAAGATGGCGATCGTGGACGACATCGAACTGTTCTCTCTCTTGGAAAGTGTCGGGCCCGATTTGGTCGCCACCCGATTCGGCAACGTCGATGCGCCCGGCTTGCCGGACCTCGGCGATGCCCCGAGCGAGGTCATCTCGGCCGCCCTTCGCTCTTATGTCGGCGCTGAGTACGGCAACTTGTACGAGACCCACCAGTTGCGGCCCCACGCCTATGGTCACACCTGGTCACCCGGCTTCGAGATCGCCGCCGGGCTGCTGCACGGGCATGCCGTGTCGATCGGTATGGGCTTTGGTGCCTTTCTCTCGAACCGATACGGGCTTCTCAGCGACTCGGACCTGCAGCGGGTGCTCGATCTCCTCAGCAGCCTCGAGCTCTCCACCTGGCACGACGTCCTCGATGATCACGACCTTGTCTGGCTCGCGCAGGAGCGCGCCGTCGAAAAGCGCGGGGGGAAGCTCTTTGCTCCTGTGCCCAAGGACCGGATCGGCGCCGTCGGCTATCTCGATGCACCAACACGGATCGAGCTCGGCGAAGCACTGTTTGCGTACCGGGAGCTTGCAACCGCAGGGGTTCGCGGGGGCATCGGTATCGAACCCCTCTGCAGCGATGTCGGTCTCGAGGACCCCTCGATCATCGCGCTCGACGAACCGGATTTCGCAGTGCCGGCAATGCTCTGACCGCAGGAATCGCAACAGAGACCAGTTGACCAACCCAATCGATAAACGTGACCAAAAGGACAACACCTATGAACGCACTACTTCTCGGATCGATTTCTACCGTGGCCGACACTTCCGAGCTCCAACGCCACGCCTTCAATGAAGCGTTCGCCCTGCATGGCCTCGACTGGACCTGGGATCGTGACAGCTACCGGCAGATGCTCGGTAGCGCTGGGGGCCAGGATCGAATTGCCGCATTCGCCCGACAGCGCGGGGTGGATGTCGACGCCGAGGCGGTGCATGAGACCAAGTCCGAGATGTTCCGGAAGCGCCTCAGCACTGACGGCATCGAACCGAGGCCCGGGCTGGTCGAGGTGATCGAGTCCACTCGTGCTGAAGGCGGCAAGGTTGGCCTGGTGACCACCACATCGCGCGAGAACGTGGACGCTCTG
>Ga0114957_1002193_pt1 | contig 19154 bp, 13 predicted proteins | sample BantaG_FD_87175 | JGI IMG/M metagenome (GOLD analysis project Ga0114957, IMG submission 87175) | Marine algal microbial communities from Bantry Bay, Ireland - BantryBay_4 metaG | ecosystem: Host-associated > Algae > Red algae > Unclassified | place: Bantry Bay, Ireland | collected 2014-11-21 | reverse complement strand
TTTGGCAGGACGATGGGAAATCATGATGAACAACCTAACGAAAATTCAAACTTAGGGGGGACAAAACCCAATTACACCCTTATCACCTTTATAATAAAGTATTAAACCAATCATATAATAACCATCACCCAAATGATGTGATTCCGTTTCTTTATAAATTTCAAGCGCCTTTTTTGCATTGGTCAATGCGTTATCAAAATCAGAAATCATCATATAAGAATTAGCTAAACCAAAAAACCCTTCCGCATCATCAGGGGCGTATTTTAATATCTCCTTATACTCATTTATAGCTCCTTCGTAATTCTTTTGAATCCCATAAACTACTGCTAAATTTTGATGAGCCATTTGTCCTTGAGGATATAATTCTATAGATTTTTTGTAATACTCAATCGCCTTATCGTATTCTCCTAGTCTTCTATAAACTACTCCTACATTATCGTAAGCCTCTACAAAATTTGGATCAGCCTTAATTGCTTTTAAGTATAATTTTTCAGCATTTTCTAAATCTTCTGCATTACTATATTCTTCAGCTTTGTCAAAATGTTTTTGTGCTTTTTCTGAAGTTGTCCCATTGTACATTCCAGTATCAGACCTTGTAAGATTATTGTTAACACCGTCTTTTTTTATATTTTCTTTCGTTTGTGCGGTGGAAAGGTTGATTGAAATTAAAAAGCATAAAAAAGTAATAATTCTGATTTTCATATTAATATATTTTAAATGAACATTGTTTGGAAAATTATTTTATTCAAATATAAAAAAATATCATTACTTAGTCACAAGGTGAGTCCTCTCACTAAATATCTAGAGCTATGCCTTAGGTGATTTTGGCGAAAAAACTCACCTTGTGACTAGATTACAAATTGAGTGCTATCATTAAAATAAACTTTTATCAAAACTATTTTACCAGTTCGTTCAAATAATTGATTGCTCCAATTCTTATCAATCTTTAATTCATTAAGAGTGTTAACCGATCCATCCATAAGATATAATTCAATTTTTTCTTCTTTTCCAAATTGATAAATAAAAGGAATCTGACAATATGTAAAAGCCAAAGCATCTTTTGGATAGTCTAACGTGTGTTTATTGTTATGTAAATCGAAATAATCAAACGTTCCTTCATCAACTATAAACTCTGATTTTTTTAGAAGTCTAGGATTAATAAGAATCTCCCCCTGTTTAATTATTATTCCTAGCTCACTAAATCGACAAAGAATATCCTCCTTCACTTGCCCAGTCATACCAGGTTGTTGAGCACCTGCATTTCCAGGAGTGTGCGAATAAGGATCAGTTGGAAACGCACCATAATTATCAGGTGTCTTATCTGTTCCCAATCCACTTCTTACATCGTAATAATGTTCAATTAATTTATTGACTACTGCAGTATCTTCATTTTGATCAATAGCAGATTGACATTTTTCTTTTACGGCTAAAATTAATTTAGAAACCATGTGCCAATAAATACTACCTAATCCTTCATATCCGAAAAAAGTACCTGAACGACCTGTAAAAGAGGCATGATCAAATACCTCTTCAAAAATATTTAGAATAGTTTCTTGCTCTTTATTTATCAAATCACCGTATTGAGTTGGATTGATTTTTTGCAACGCAGATTCAACATCTCGTTGATTATGAAAGTTGCCATTGAAATGATAACCACCGTTAACATCTTGCTCGACAATTCTATGATCATTTTGTTTTACCATTTGTTGCAATAACTCAGATTGCAAAAATGCCTTTTTAGGAATTTCGTTTTTCGCTTCAAATCGAGGAAGTTGTCTATCAGGGTAAAGAATATAACTATGTTGGTCAGCTCGATAAAGTTTACTTGTTCTAAGTGCTTTTAACAAATCAATAGTTTGATTGGAATCTAAAATATCCGTACTTAAAATCGCCACTTGTCCTTCCAACATTTCATAAAGATATCGGATAGAAACACCACCATCTTTTTCAACTTGCATCAAATTATAAGAATGATATAATTTATCCTCTCGTTCGTTAGCTGCAATGGTATGTTTGGTACAAGCTAAAACATTGGTAAAGAAATTATCTAATGATTTTAAGGAAATGGAGGACTGATTTTTTGAAAAACCTTGATAAACTTTTTCTCGATATTTGCTTCCTGCTTCACCCAACTCATCCATAATTTGCCGACGTAATTGATTCGTCCTTGGTAGGGAAAGATTTTTTTGATAGGTTTTAAAAGTTTGAGCAATGGAATTAAATAACGCGGCTACCTCATTTGTGATTTCAACATTTTCAACATCTAAATCTGCAAACATTGATTTACAAAATTTGACAAACCGATGAATATAACAAAGTGTAACCATGGAAACTCCGTTACCCACCAATGCATTATTCGCATCATTCCATTCCGGTCGTTGAGTGTTCAACCAGATTCCACCTTCAGGAATATAGTTTGATAATTTTGCCAATAAACTCACTAATATTTTTTCGGTAAAATTAACATAGATTAAACCTTCTTTATTTTGGATGAGTCTTCCATCAGCACCCAAGGTTGGAAGAAGTGCTTCAACTTCTTGTTGAGTTTTATGATCAAATAAAATTGTATCCTGTGGGTCTTTTAAAATTTCTGCATATTCTTTGATGCGGTAAGGAACATTCGCATAGACATAATTTTTTTGCAAAAGCATTCGCTGCAATTCCTGAGGGTGATGCGCTTGAGACAACTCCATTAATTTGAGCAAATAAATAATTTGATGATCGCCCCAGTAACCGATGTATGACCAAGGGTTATCTTCCTCAATCAATTCCCAATCAATTCCATCCCGTGTAATTCGATAAGGATTGTAACCATCAATAGTAGAGGCATTGACAAACTTTGCAATCATACTTTCAATGTATTGCGGGTAGGAGAGTGCCAATGTTTCCCAGTTTTGAAAAATATCTCGCCAGTTACCTTGATAGTAAAATTTCTTTTTCCCAACTTCATCTTCCAACTCAATAGAAAAGCGATTCCAAGGGCGACTAGGATCCCCATGACGACGACTAAAAGTTAATGGCAAATATTCTAAACATAATCTTTGAAGGTCGTTATTATTTTGATTGGCTGCCATTTTTTTTAAATCCAAATAACTAATGGTATCGGGAAGTGCTTTAAAAAAATCAGATTTTTCCTGAGCAACTTTTGGGTTAGCTTGTTGCATAAATTTTAATAAATCACTTTTAGGAACTTTATAATTATGATCGAAGATCCCACCACGCATCACATTAAACAATACATTTGCAAAATGCCGTGTTATTAATTTTTTATCAGAACTCACCTGAAGTCCGTCTGATGCTGCAACAATTTTTATTAATTCTTCTGTACCTTCATTGATATCTTTCTCTATGATTTTTGCAAGATCTTGATCTTTTTGAATCCATTCATCTAGAGCAACCACATCAGCAGGCCCTTGATTAATTTCTGCAATAAAATACCAAGATTTTTTTTCATCCATTCCTAACTCCATCGAACTTTCGACAAAGTACCCGCCGCGTTCTGCTCGTATATCTTTTTCTATTTTCAAATCATTTCCTTTTCTAAAATGATTCAATTGTTTAGTCGATAAAAGATGAGTATCTACTTGGAGTCCTGTCTGCCAAACGGTAGTAGCCTTAAGTGCTTCGCTCGGTTCAGCTTTGTCAACAGGAACTGCACTCAGTAGAAATAATCCCAAATTGGATTTATCTAATAATTCATTTTTTTTATAAGCATCAAGTAACGTACTTCTTTCATTTTGCATCATTGGGTTGATGCCGTAAGGAAGCAAGTTTTGCATTCCATCAACGAGTCGAATTTTAGAAACAGAATCGCCAATATTATGGATACCTGATTTTTTGACTATTCCATATTTTTGACTAAATGTCCATTTATAAGAATATGAAAGTCCTAGATCATGATTGATTTCTTCAAATAAAAGTTGATTTCCATAGATACTTTTATAAAGATTTCGTTCGATTTTATAAATGCCTTCATAGCGATTCGAGAAAGGTTCCCATAAATATGTTTGGTCATTTTTGGATGCTAAAATAATCGTTTTACTTCCTGTTTGTTCTTGACTATCATGAATCTTATCATCGGTAGTATATGGAAACAAAGCATTATCAGGATTTTTTCGACCTGCTGTTAATCCGCCATTGCTTGAAATAAAAAGCCATTGGTCAGAGTAACTTACCAAGCTCATAAAGAATGGTTGCATTTGATCGTAATGACTGATTTTGTAAAATTCTACTCCTTCCTTTGTGACAAATTTTCCTTCAACATTTGGAGAAGCGGTGTGAATTATATTTTGACCGATATTTATTTTCTTGAGACTCATATTGGGTTTTCGTTTTAAATTATGTGTATGGTTGTTGTAATAGTTGAATATAAGATTTTACAAAAATGTTTAGAACAAAAGTACATTTTTATTCTTATTTAGTGTTAATTTTACACTATGTAAATTGTATTGTAAATGAGGAAATTTTATCCTATTCTATTTATAAATTAGAGTACCGAATTTTCTCCAACGAAAATTCGATATTTTTGTGTCTGCTTAATAAAATTTAATACATTGCAACCTGAAATTTAACTATAACTTGTAATTATGCTAAAAATGAATTTATCTAAAATTACCTATCTTTTTTATTTAAAAATATTTGCTTTAGTTTTTTTGTTTTCCTGTACCAAGAAGAACGTTAATACTTCTAGTTTAAAATTACCCGAAATTAAAGTAGTGGTTCAAGCTGAAGATTTTGTGAATTCCAATGGAAAAGTAATCAAAGAAAATGGGAAATATATTACTACTTCCTCAGCTGAGTCTTGGGTGACTTTTAATGTAGATATTCCTACTCCGGGTCGTTACAAAGTTGAATTGAATTCAATGGGTACTTCGAATCAAGCGAGTGCATGGCTAGAGGATTATATTACAAATAAAGATGGTCGTAACTATAATGTTACAGGAAGCATGACGATTCCAAATAACAATACATTTACAAGCGTTTCAAAAGATGGAAGTCCACTAAATAAAGGAACCCATGAAATGAAATTACATCTAAAAGGAGAAAATATCAAAGTCGATTGGTTAAAATTTACTTTGATAAAAAAACACCAATTGACTCCTAAAACTTTAACTCAAAATACCATAGGAAAAGATTGGGATTTAGTTTGGTCGGATGAATTTAATGGTAAAGGAGAAATTGATAATAGTAAGTGGATTTTTGATATTGGAGATTGGGGATGGGGAAATAATGAACTCCAATATTATACGGAAAACCGATTAAAAAATGCTCGTCAAGAAAATGGAAACCTTATCATCGAAGCTCATAAAAATGATATGGGATCCAAATGGACTTCTGCAAGATTAACCACTAGAGGAAAAGTTACTTTCCTTTATGGGCGTATTGAGATTCGTGCAAAAGTTCCAAATAAACGAGGAACTTGGGCTGCAGGTTGGACATTGGGTGACGATTATGTTGATGAATTATCATGGCCGTATTGTGGAGAGATCGACATTTTGGAAAGTGTAGGTTATGAAATGGATGACGAAACAGGAAATGGAATAGCGCATGCTTCTACTCATAATGGCGCGTATTATTTTAAACTTGGAAATCACCAAACGGGTATCGTTGATGTAAAAAATATGAATAATGAATTTCATACTTACACCATTGATTGGGGAAAAGAATTTATGACGGCTTATGTGGATGGTGTAGAATATTTCACTTATAAGGATGATAAAACTAAGAATGCCTGGCCTTTTGGTAGACCTCAAAATTTAATTTTAAATCTCGCCATGGGCGGCGGTTGGGGAGGCGCTCAAGGAATGGATGAGTCCATGACTTCACAACAGTATATTATTGATTATGTTAGAGTTTATGGAAAGAAATGATGAATAAAGCGAATCAATACTTCAACAGTATTCGATAATCATAAAAATCATAAGTATCATAATTAATCAGCGTTAAAAATCTTAGTTTTATTTTTTTTAACGCTGATTGGTTCTGATACTTATGATTTTTATGATTGTCCTTATTTCTTATCTTTTCAAAATTATAATTCAGTATTTCAAACTATTGATTACATAAATAATTTTATTTAAAAAATATTAAAATCTAGTTAATTCAAATTTTTCGACACATTCAAAATTCAAAATTTGTCATTCAAAATTATGTCTAACACAATTTCTTAATACTAAATGGTTTTGAAATAATTTTTTGCCCATCTATTTTTATTGTAATAATATACAATCCATTTATTTTTCCATTATTACCAATCCTTTCTACTTTTTAAACTATTATAATGAAATCCTTAAAAACATCAATTAAGTTTGAGTGTTTATAAGAATATGATTTACCGTCACTTCGCTTGATGGAATACGACTTACGGGGTCTAAGTATTGTGAATCCGTAGTTCGTGGTTCGTCAAGCGAAGCGACCGTGGTTCGACTTAAAAGAAATAAATTATTAACCATCAAAAATTAAAATAATGGATGCATTTATTTATGATGCGATAAGAACTGTTAGAGGAAAAGGCAATCGAAAGGGGGCGCTAATCGGAGTTACACCTACGGAGTTAGCCACCCAAACTTTGACTGCCCTTAGAGAAAAACATGATTTGGATACCACCAAGGTTGAAGATGTCATTTTAGGATGTGTAGGTCAAGTGAAAGATCAAGCAGCTAATATTGCAAAAACCGCAGCTCAACATTCTAACTATGGAGATCATTTATGTGGGGTAACACTTAATCGTTTTTGTGGATCAGGATTGGAGTCGATCAATCAAGCGGCAGCATATGTGAAATCAGGTTTCCGTGAATTAATTGTTGCAGGTGGAGTAGAAAGTATGTCTAGGGTAAAAATGGGATCTGATGGTGGAGGAATGTTTATTGATCCTGCCATTGCCATTCCAGGAAATATAGTTCCTCAAGGAATCTCAGCAGATTTGATTGCTTCCAAATATGGTTATTCTAGAAACGATGTAGATACTTTTGGATACACTTCTCAAATGAGAGCAGCGGAAGCTGAAAAAGATGGAAGATTTACTTCTAGAATTGCAATAAAAGATATTAATGGAATTCCAGTTCTAAGTACTGATGAAAATATTCGTCCATCTACAACTGTAGAAGGATTATCTACTTTAAAACCTTCTTTTGCAATGATGGGCGCAATGGCAGGTTTTGATGCCGTAGCGATTGATCGTTATCCTGAAGTAGAAGAAATAGAGCATGTTCACCATGCAGGAAATTCTTCTGCCATTGTAGATGGTGCAGCCATTGCGCTAGTCGGAAATAAAGCTGTTGGAGCAGCAATGGGATTAAAACCTAAATTTAAAATTCGTGCAGCTGCCATTCATGGAACCGATCCAACCATAATGTTAACTGGTATCGGCCCCGCATCTATTAAAGCCTTAAAGCAAGCTGGAATGAAAGCTTCTGATATTGATTTGTTTGAAATAAATGAAGCATTTGCAGCGGTTGTAATTAAAGCAATGGATGACATCGGAGTAGATCATTCAAAAGTAAATGTGAACGGTGGAGCAATTGCTTTAGGCCATCCCCTTGGAGCAACTGGTTGTATGTTAACTGGAACTTTGATGGACGAGTTGGAAAGAAGAGATTTGAGTACGGGATTAGTTACACTCTGCATTGGTGGAGGAATGGGAATTGCTACTATCATCGAAAGGGTTTAAGGAGATCGCTGTCAGTAAGCGAAGCGCACGGTCTCACTTCTGACCTCTAAAAAAAAAAACATGGAAAAAATAAAAAACGAATACTTCAATTTTGAAGTTGGCGATGACGGAATTGCCATCATGACCATCGACCAAGTGAACAATCCTACTAATCTTTTTAGTATGGGATTCATTGAGGAATTTATTAAGGTTGCTCAAAAAGTGCTTAAAGATGATGCCGCAAAAGGTATGATCATTACTTCTGGCAGAAGTATGTTTATGCCAGGTGCCGATTTACGAGAGTTAAAAAATATGGGTGGTGATCCAGCAAAACAATTGGAAGGTGCGATGAAAATGCATCAACAATTTAGAGCCATTGAAACTGGTGGAAAACCTTTTGTTGCTGCCATCAATGGTACAGCAATGGGTGGAGGACTAGAGTTATGTTTGGTATGCCATCATCGAATTGTTTTAAATAACCATAGAATCAAATTAGGTTTCCCTGAATCGCAAGTTGGTTTATTGCCAGGAGGTGGTGGAACAGTTAAAGCACCCTATTTGATGGGAATTCAAAATGCTTTAATGTACTTGTTACAAGGAAAACAAGTTAGACCTCATCAAGCATTAAAAGATGGTTTGGTTAATGATACTGCTGAAACTCAAGAGGAATTGATAACAAAAGCAAAAGCTTGGATTGCAGCTAATCCTGAACCTATTCAACCATGGGATAATAAAAAACATAAAATCCCTGGCGGAGGATTTTGGTCTCCAAATGGGGTGCAAACTCTGATGGGTGCAGTAGGAAATGTATCGAAAATGACTCACGGAAATTACCCTGCACAAAACTATATTTTAAGTGTTGTTCATGATGGATTGCAAGTTCCAATAGATAGGGCATTAGAAATTGAAGCACGATATTTTACAAAATTATTAGGCAGCAAGGAAGCAAAAAATATGATTCGTACTGTATTCATGGGAATGCAAGCTGCTAAAAAAGGAAAAGCTAGACCAAAGGATGAACCTAAATATGAAGTGAAAAAATTAGGGATTCTTGGCGCTGGAATGATGGGAGCGGGGATAGCTTATGTTTCTGCCAAAGCAGGAATGGAAGTAGTGCTTAAAGATATTTCAATGGAAAGTGCAGAGCGTGGAAAAGCTTATTCTAAAAAAATATTAGATAAGGCCATTTCAAAAAAACGTTCTACTCCTGAAAAAGCAGAAGCATTGTTATCAAAAATTCATCCAACGACTGATCCTAATTCAATGGAAGGATGTGATTTGGTCATCGAGGCTGTGTTTGAAGATCCGAATCTAAAAGATAAAGTAACAAAAGAAACAGAAGCTGTCTTAGATGCGAATAATATTTACGCTTCCAATACTTCAACTATTCCAATTACATTGTTAGCAAAATCCTCAGCACGTCCTGAAAATTTTATAGGTATTCACTTTTTCTCTCCAGTTGATAAAATGCCATTAGTAGAAATTATTATTGGAGAAAAAACTTCTAACAAAGCAATTGCGGCGGCAGTTGATTACACCGTTGCGATTGGAAAAGTACCTGTTGTGGTGAATGATAGTCGAGGATTTTTTACTTCAAGATGTTTTGGAACATTTGTAAATGAAGGAATGTTTTTATTAGAAGAAGGTGTGCCTCCTGCGATGATTGAAAATATTGCAAAGAAAAAAGGAATGCCTGTTGGGCCGTTAGCGGTTCATGATGAAGTAACTTTAACTTTAAGTAAACACGTTATTGAATCTAATCCTGATTCAGAGAAAAGTCCTGAGACGATGCGTAGCTATAAAATGGTTACAGACTTGATTAACAAAGGTCGTACTTCCAAGAAGGATGGCGCAGGTTTTTATGATTATCCACAAAGTGGTAAAAAGAAATTATGGAAAGGTTTATCTGAAATGTATAATTCTAATATTGATACATTGGATAAAGAAATTATTGCAAAACGAATCATGCATCGTCAAGCATTGGAGAGTTTCCGATGTTTGGAAGAAGGTGTTTTGCGAAGTGCTTTGGATGGTGATTTAGGTTCTGTATTGGGTTGGGGATTCCCAATTTATACGGGAGGATCTTTGTCATATATTGATTTTGTAGGAGCAAAACAATTCGTTGCAGATTGTGATGAATTTACTAAAAAATATGGATCAAGATGGAAAGTGTCAGATGCATTGAGAGCTTTAGCTGATTCTGGAAATTCTATTCATGAGTTTACAAAAATGCAAAAGAAACCAGTTGGAGAAATTTAAATTTTCGAAATTGCTTGGTGTAGAATACTAGTGAGATGGGAACACGGATGCCGCAGATTGAGCGGATTAATACGGATTTTCTTATGGCTTGTTTTGATTTTTCTTTTTACGTGTTGAGAAAAAATCTGTGTTAATTCGCCTAATCTGTGGCATCCGTGTTCCATTCTCACAAGTTCGATTTTCTAATAAAACAAAATTCGTAATTATTCAACATTGGCTAAAGCCAAATTTATTTTTCAACGCAGAGACGGGGAGACGCAGAGTTTCTAAATTTTTCGAAGAAAAATTCTCTGCGCCTCTGCGTCTCTGCGTTGAAAAATATACATAATTCAGCTTTGCTGAATAGGTACCAAAATTCTATATAGATAGCTTTATTAAAGTTAGTATGAATTAAGAAAATAACAACATTCTCTTTTCGCCTTTGCCTCTTGGTGAGATTTTATAATTTTTTCGTTTGATCGACTAAATCCAACGCTACATCAATAATCATATCCTCTTGCCCTCCAACCATTTTTCTTTTTCCTAATTCATTTAAAATAGTTCGAGTATCTAAACCATATTTTTTGGCAGCTCTTTCCGAGTGTAATAGAAAACTAGAATAGACTCCAGAATAACCTAAAGAAAGCGTTTCTCTATCCACTTGAACAGGACGAGTTTGCAAAGGTCGAATGACATCATCCGCTAAATCCATAAGTTGAAATAAATCTGAATGATGACTCACATTCATTTTATTCAAGTATGCAATCAAAACTTCTAAAGGACAATTTCCAGCACCTGCACCCATACCTGCCAAGGAGGCATCCAAACGATTTGCCCCTTCTTGCATAGCAACGATCGTATTTGCGACACCAAGAGAAAGGTTATGATGACAATGAATTCCTATTTCAGTTTCAGCTTTTAAAATATCTTTAAAAGCTTTAATTCTATCTCTCACTCCATCCATCAATAAAGCACCCGCAGAGTCCGTAACATAAACACAATGAGCACCATAGTTTTCCATCAATTTGGCTTGCTCCGCTAATCCCTTGGCATCATTCATATGAGCCATCATCAAAAAACCAGCTACATCCATCCCCATGTTTCTTGCTGCATCAATGTGTTGTGCAGAAATATTTGCCTCCGTAGAATGAGTCGCAACTCTTACAGAAACCACTCCTAAATCTCTTGCTCTTTTCAAGTCTTCGATAGTACCAATTCCAGGAATTAAGAGGGTAGTTAGTTTAGCATGATTTAATTGTTCCGCAATTCCCTCTAACCATTCCCAATCCGTATGCGCTCCAAATCCATAATTAAAACTTCCTCCTGTCAATCCATCTCCATGAGAAATTTCAATCGCATCCACACCTGCTTTATCTAAAGCAATTGCAATATCTTTAATTTGCTGCTTTTTATATTGATGTTGGATAGGATGCATTCCATCTCTTAGCGTAACATCTTGGATATATATCTTGTGATTCATTTTTTATTTTTTTTACAAAACAATAATTTGTGAATATATTGTTACGAAACAGTCAAATTCATCTCAGCAAGTTTGTCACCAGTAACCATTGCTGCACTTGTCATGATATCTAAATTACCTGCGTAAGTCGGTAAATAATGTCCTGCTCCTACAACTTGTAAAAGTATTGTTGTTTTTAAACCATGCCGAAGTCCTAGCCCTTCTATTAAAACAGGTTGATCTTCTGGAATATCATCAAACTGTACCTCTTGATGTAAACTATATCCAGGAACATATTTTTGAACTTCTTCAACCATTTTATGAATACTTTCTCGAATGGCTTTTTTATCTCCTTGTTCACTTAAAGTGAAAACGGTATCTCGCATGACTACAGGAGGTTCCGCTGGATTTAAAATTATTATCGCTTTTCCTTTGTCCGCACCTCCAACTTTTTCAATAGCATGAGCAGTTGTTTCTGTAAATTCATCTATGTTGGCACGTGTTCCAGGGCCTGCTGATTTACTTGCTATGGAGGCAACTATTTCTCCATAATGAATCTTTGCAACTTTGTTAACGGCAGCTACCATTGGAATCGTTGCCTGTCCTCCACAAGTGACCATGTTTACATTTTTCACATTATGACTTGCGTCAAAATTTACGGGAGGAATTAAAAACGGACCAATGGCTGCAGGTGTCAAATCTATGATTCTTTTATCTGGATATTTTTCTACAATGGCCCAATTATGATGATGGGCTTTGGCGGAGGTTGCATCGAAAATAATCTTGATATCTTTCCATTCAGGCATTGCTTCTAATCCTGATAATCCTTTAGCAGTAGTTGCAAACCCCATTCTTTTTGCCCTTGCTAATCCATCCGAATTTTCATCAATCCCAACCATTGCACACATTTCCAAATTGGAAGATTTGTGAGCGATTTTTATCATTAAATCTGATCCGATATTTCCAGAACCAACAATGGCTACTTTTATTTTTTTCATTAATGATTGTTTTTTATAATAATTCAGCAAAGCTGAATTATTTATATTTTTCAACCTGCCTTTGTCGGCAGACAGGCGTGGAGACGCAGAGAATTTTCTTCGAAAATTTGTAACTACTTAAGTGGAAGCTTTCGGAAATCCGTGGCGGAGAGGAATGAGTAGAGCAAGATTTCTGAAAGCCAAATGCAATTTTCAAAATTGGCTTTCAGAACTTTTGCTCACTCTAATTCCAGCCACCACGAAGTTCCGAAAGCTTCCTACTAAGTAGTTACGAAAAATTTATAAAACTCAGCGTCTCCCTGTCTCTGCGCCTGCTGACAAAGGCAGGTTGAAAAATAAATTGGCTTTAGCCAATAACGTGAATAATAACGTTTTTTATTTCAAGTTTTAATTGAACTATTTTACAAAATTAACACTCACTTCACCCGCACCTTCAATAGTTACATGAAAACTATCACCTGCTTTTGCCGCAACCATTGGCCCTAATGCTCCAGTTAAAATTAAATCCCCAGCTTTCATTGGGCTTCCCATTTTTACCATTTGTTGAGCTAACCAAAGTGTGGCATTGATAGGGGAGCCTAAACAATTTTTTCCTACTCCTTTGGACACTATTTTTTTCTTATTTTTCATCACCATCTTACAATTGAGTAAATCTATCTTATCCAATTTTACAGGTTGATGTCCGATCACCCAATGACTAGCAGAGGCATTATCAGCGATGGTGTCGGTAATTTTTATATCCCAATTTTTGATTCTACTTCCAACTATTTCGATGGAGGTTACGGCGTAATCAATAGCTGAAAGGATATCAACGGTTGTTAATTTGTCTGAGGTTAAATCTTTTCCTAAAACAAAAGCAAGTTCCGCTTCTGCTCTGGGTTGCATTAATTCTTTTATTGAAATTTCACCTCCATTTAGAACTTCTCGATCATGCCATAATTTTCCAAAATCAGGTTGATCTACTCCTAATTGCTTTTGAACAACAGGGGCTGTTAATCCAATTTTATAGCCAACGATTCTTGCTCCTTGTGCTATTCGTAAGGCTGTATTTATTTCTTGTACGGCATAGGCTTTTTCGATGTCGGTAATTCCGATTAAGTTTCTAATTGGGTCGCATACTTGTTTGTTGTTTTCAGCTTCTCGGAGTCTTTTTGCAGCTGCTGCTACATTTCGGTTAATCGACATTTTGGTTGAGTTTATTTAATTTATATAAAACAGGTTTACTAGGAGCGGCGTCTAAAGGAAAAGATGGAATTTGAATATTAAGTAAATACAAACCATCCTTAATTTCACTAGGCACAAAAATCAATTCTGTAATCGTACAATCTTTCCTTGAGTTATCTTTTGCCGCTTTATTTTCTACATTCCAAAAAATATGGTGGGCTAATAATTTACCTTTATCCACCTCTCTATCTACAGAAGGTAAATCTAATAACAAATGTTTTACATTTTTTTTAACCAACCACTTCATGGCATTTTTATCAAGGTATGGAGGGTTAGTTCCAGAGTAATCTTTGGTTAACTTTCGTTTGTAATTGGGTACGGTTCGGATAACAAGAGCATTAGGGAAATCTTTAGGACAAGCTGCAATTAAATTTTCTTTTGTAATCACTTTATCACCATTTTTCTTTTCTTCAAATGGAACACTTATCAATTGTGTGATAAAATGAAATTGCTTTAACTGGTCATTAATAAATTCTTGTTTCTCAGTTATATGACCAAGACATTCCGTATGTGTTCCATTTCCATGTGGATTTAATTGAACATCAAAAAAATTAACTGGTGCCCCTTTTTTTACAGCACCTATAAAATCACCTGAAACATATGGACTGATTTTAAAGTCAGTTGAATAAAAGCATTTGACTTGCCCCACAGGAATTGAAATATCTAATGGTTTTGACAAATCGCATTCAAAGTTTTGACCGTTATATGTGGTTTGAAAAATCATTTAGATAGGTTCATTAATTTTTGATGATAAGTTGCCAATGGAATATTTTCAAAATCTTCGTTACCACACATTTGTAATAATAATTGATCTTGTTTTCTACCCCTTGCCATCGCATCTTGATAGGGCAACTGAGGTTGAAAAGTTACAAGTGAATATTTTGAATAATAATTAGGGAATTGCTGTTCCAATTGCATTTCGATTTTTCGTTTTCTCATAAAAGGAACATCATCCACCTTGTCTCTCATTTCATAAAAGTTATCAATTGCCAAATCTGCAATGGCATCGGCATTCGATTTTCTTTCATCTTGAAAAACTTTAAAAATCGCTTCCCAATCATCTCCAAAATCATCCATCAGTTCGTCAAATATTCTGACATCTTCAAGTGAAGCATTCATCCCTTGTCCATAAAATGGAACGATTGCATGAGAAGCATCACCCATGATTAAAACTTTACCATTCGCTTGCCATGGATAACATTTTATGGTTCCAAGCGTTCCTACTGGATTCTCAAAATATTCTTTGTGCAAATGTGGAATATGAGGCAATAGAGTAGGGTAGTATTTTTCAAAAAAGGTTTGAAGTTTTTCTTTTGTATTTAAGGTATTAAACCCTGCTTCGCCTTCAAAGGGATGAAACATCGTAAGTGTAAAACTTCCATCCAAATTGGGTAATGCAATAATCATAAAACTGCCATTGGGCCAAATATGTAAGGCTTCTTTTTCTACTTTCCATGCGCCTGAATCTGCAGGCAGAATAGACAATTCTTTGTAACCATGTCGTAAAAAATCTTGAGAGTAGTTGAACAATAATTTTGTAGTTTGTCCCATCATACTTCGTCGGACAACCGAGCCTGCGCCATCCGTTCCAATAATTACTGCACCTTGATCTTCGTAAGTTTCACCATGTTGTAGAAAAGTGATTTTTGCATTTTCCAAATCAATATCAGTTACCTTCGAATCAAATTTCAATTCAACATTTTCAAATTTATCCGCTTCTTTGATTAATGCTAAATTTAAACCTGGTCGAGAAACGGAATTAATATAATCTTCTTCACGTCCGCTATATTTTGATAAAAAGGATTCACCACCTAAAGGATGAATCATCCTGCCTCGCATTGGGATACATTCCTTTAAAACTGCTTCCTTGATTCCAGCAGTTTCCAAAGCCATCAATCCTCTTGCAGATAATGCGAGGTTGATAGAGCGACCCGCATCTTCAACGCCCTTTCGCATATCAGGTCGTCGTTCATAAACTACCACTTGAAAACCTTTTTGAGCCATTCGAATCGCAAGTAATGATCCACAAAGTCCTGCTCCAACAATTATTATTTTATTCGACGGTTGACGGTTGACGGTTGACGATTGACGGGATTCAGTTGTTTCTTTCATGATTTTCTTTTCTAATCTTTATTAACTTTTTTAGGGATGCTCGAATTTTCGTCCACCGCTTTTTCCAAAATATCGTAAAAATGAAAAACATCCTCGAAAGAATTATACATTGGAACGGGTGAAACTCTAATCACATCTGGTTCTCTCCAATCTGCAATAACTCCTTTTTCTGTTATGATTTCAAATATTTTTTTATCTGCATTTTTTACCTGAATGGAAAGTTGAGAACCTCGTTGTTTTGGATCGGATGGTGTAACAATATTTACCACATCATCGCCTAATGAATTCACTAAATATTCCATGTAACCAGTAAGTGCAATCGCTTTTTTTCTAAGCCTATCCATTCCTACTTCATCAAATATTTTTAATGAAGCCCAAACAGCTACCATCGCTAAAATAGGAGGGTTACTTAATTGCCAAGCCTCTGTAGTTGGAATAGGTTCAAAGGCATCCCGCATTTTAAATCGGGTTTCTTTATTGTGTCCCCACCATCCTTCAAGGCGCGGAATTGTTTTGTTATGATGATGTCGTTCATGAACAAATGCACCACCCATTCCACCTGGACCAGAGTTGAGATATTTGTAATTACACCAAACGGCAAAATCGCAGCCAGCATTATGTAAATCTAATGTTACATTCCCAGCACCATGAGCGCAATCAAACCCTACAAAGCATCCTTTTTCGTGCCCCCATTCCGTAATTTTTTTAATATTAAAATATTGACCCGTATAGTAATTGGTATTGCCTAACATGATTAAAGCAATTTCATCACCTTGCGTTTCGATAACCGCTTTGATGTCTTCTTCTCTTAGACAAACTTCACCGTCTCTTGCCTTTAATTCAATCAAACATTCTTTTGGATGATTGCCATGAAGTCGGATTTGAGATTCAGCTGCATATTTATCGGAGGGAAAAGCATCTGCTTCTATAACAATCTTTTTACGGATTCCTTTTGGCTGATAAAAAGAAATCATCATCAAATGTAAATTGACAGTCAACGTATTCATGACAACTACCTCTTTTGGTTTTGCACCAACTACTTTTGCCATTGCTGTAGTCAAAAATTCATGATAGGGCAACCATGGATTCTTGGCATGGAAATGACCCTCGACACCTAAGTTTTTCCAATCTAATAATTCTTGCTGTAACGCTTTTTTAGTTGACTTAGGTTGTAATCCCAAAGAGTTTCCACATAAATAAATATACGGCTTTCCGTTTTTTTGGATGGGCAAATGAAATTGTGAACGGTAATCTCGCAACTCATCTTCCTTATCCATTTGCTTTGCAAAAGCTAAATTATTTTGGTATTCTTTAATCAACATTTAAACCTGATTTTATTCTCAACCGTACACTTTATTTGTTTTGATTTTTTTTGCCACGAATTAGCTCGAATTAGCACTAAAAATGCGGAGCATATTTTAGAATTCGAGTGAATTTAATTCTATCTTCTCGAATTAAAAGTCATCAATGACTTTTTTTAATTTTCTCAAATTCAATCTAAGAAATAATTTAAGAAAATTCGTGATAATTGGTAGCTCTAAATTCAGTTCTAGAAAAAGTGCGTTTGAGAATGATTTATTTTTTTAATGTTCCTAAAACCCTATTTTTAAATTTTACTTGATTCTCTCCACAAATCCATTTTACTACATTATCAAACCAAATTTCTTGGTGTTGCTCTTTTGAAATAATTCCTTCATCCACCGCCAAATCTAACAACTTTCCAGGATAGGAAGATTGACGTTCACTTTCCATCTCACCAAGTGGATAAGGATCGTCTAATCCTAAAATTATTTGATCCGTTCCCTTTTGTCGGCGTACCATTAATTCCAGCGAAAAGGTATCATGTACTAAGGTATCAAAGAAAATATTAGGATGCCCGATTGCTTTTCGAGGACGAGTCATACCTTCAAATAAATCTGGTCGTCCATCAAAGCCTTGGGTTCTACGTCCAATATTAAGATGGTTCAATTGACCACCATGCGCAAAGCAAACTCGGATGTCTGGATATTTTTCATAAAGCCCATCAAGGGTATAAAAATGATATGCATCCGCACATTGTGCAATCATCCAAATCAAATGAAACCGCCAAGCTGTATTTTCTAATTTGATAAATTTCTCTCCATCATATGGATGAATTTCAATGGCTAATTTATATTTATTAGCTAACTCAAAAATGGGTGCGGTCTCCTTATCAAAAATCCCTCTCCATGTCCCAATCGAATCCATATAATGGGTAGGCAAACAAAGCACTTGCAAACCCAACTCATCTACACAGCGTTCAATTTCCCAACAAGCACCATCAATAAATCCTGCATGTACCACAAATCCACAGGTAAATTTTGTTGGATGATCGTGTTGAACTTTTGCATTAAAATCATTTTGAAAACGCAAGGCATATTTCATATCCCGAATGCGAAGTCCATTGCCATACAGTTGAGAAAGATTCAATACAACTGCATGATCAATTTTATTTCGCTCCATCCATTCTAGTTTTTCATCTAAGAAAAAACTTGAATCAGTAACAGGACGTTTCCAATTTTTCTGCAACATATGTTGCCGATCCTTATCAATCCAAAAAATTTCCTTCTCCTTTAAATAAGATGGAATTTGTTCGGGATAAGGAAGTAAATGCGAATGACCATTTATACGAAAAGTACTCATTAATTTTATTTTTTTAAATCCTATTTACTTACCAGGAGGGTGCATAGTCGTTCCACAAGAATCACATGTTCTAAGTTCTTTATTAGAATAATATTTATCGAAAATGACTGGCATATCTTTTTCGATATTTATCAATGTGAAAGGTTCTTCGTGTAATTTATTATGACATTTTTCGCAGAACCATGCAAGTCCGTCATCCATTCCTTCTTCTCTTTTTTGTTCTATTACTAGCCCAACTGTGTTGGGGCCTCTTTGAGGTGAGTGTGGAATATTTGGCGGTAAATAAAAAACTTCTCCTTCTTTGATATGGATATCTCTAGGTTCTCCATTTTCAATTACTTTTAAAATAATATCACCTTCCACTTGATAGAAAAATTCAGGGGTTTGATTGAGGTGATAATCTTTTCTTGAATTGGGACCGCCAACGACCATGACAATATAATCATCATTGTAAATGGCTTTGTTGCCAACAGGTGGTTTTAGTAAATGTCGATTGTCATCAATCCATTTTTTAAAGTTGATAGCAGGTGGTAATTTTGCCATGATTATTTTATTATGATTATTAAAATGTTTTTGATATTTCTTTTGGTAAAATCCTTTTAGGATTCAGTTATTTCTTTTCTGATTTTTGTAAGTTCAAATTTCATGGATAGATAAAATATCACTCCTCCAATTACTGATATATTAATCCATAAGGAATAGAAAAATAATAAATGCAGTTTTTGACGGTTTATTTTTCCGCCATTTTCTCCAAAAAAATAATTCCGTAACAAAGGCTATGCAATGATTTTTTTGAAAAAACTGACAAAAAAAT
>Ga0114957_1002191_pt1 | contig 19159 bp, 16 predicted proteins | sample BantaG_FD_87175 | JGI IMG/M metagenome (GOLD analysis project Ga0114957, IMG submission 87175) | Marine algal microbial communities from Bantry Bay, Ireland - BantryBay_4 metaG | ecosystem: Host-associated > Algae > Red algae > Unclassified | place: Bantry Bay, Ireland | collected 2014-11-21 | reverse complement strand
GTTGCCCGAGTGGTGGAATTGGTAGACACGCCGGACTTAAAATCCTGTGCTCTTCGGGGCGTGCGGGTTCAAGTCCCGCCTCGGGTACGAATATAGTGCGTAACTCGCTGATAACCAGCTTGTTACGCATTTTTATTTTTATATGGTAAAACAATGGTAAAACAATTGACTTTTCTCATCATAAATCTTCCAAATTCATCCACCTTCAATTAAGAAACGGGGTATGTACTTTTCTTCTCTTATTTGGCACTTCTAATTTATTTTCATATTACAAAAAGATTAAAGCTGATAGATACCATGTAGATGGTAATTTTTCATTATTAGGAATAATTAAGCTGAAATTTATTTAAAACAATTTGTTTTAACAAGTATTCTTCCCTATATTGTCACTTCAACTTAATCACACCAAACATCTTCAACGAAACAAAGCTCACACGTAAAATTGTGGGCTTTTGCTATTTATACATATTACGATAAAACACTATGAGATATTAGAAAACTAATATTTACGGATTACTAAAACAAGAAGGGAAATGCAATTACCATTGAAAAAAGTTCAATGGGTAGAATTTCGTGAACATCCAATCTCTCATCCCAAACATGTGAAAGTTGAATTGTTTGAAATCTACTCTAAAAATTTAGAGTCATCAAAAGAGCGCCAGCAGAATTTTGACCATCATCTTTATTGTAAATTACTATTGGAAAAAATACTGAAACTGAATTCAGTCTTGGTTGGTCATTTTTTAGATTATCAATGTGAACTTCTTACTCGACCTTATTCATGGTTAACAGCGATGGATATGCTATTGGAATATAATGTGAATTTATTCATTGAACATAATTCAGCAGCAAAGCTAAATGATGTATTGAATTTAGTAAATGAAAAACGAACTCAGTATCAACAAGTTCCTCGCTTCTATAGAGAGGATGATTTTGGAAATGATAACCCCTATCGTTTCGATTCAGTAAAACTTCAAATTGATAAACTAGAAACTTACCATGCTAAGAAAGCTTTTCTCCTTAGAATGAAAACAGACTATTTACAAAATCAATTTAAATATGATAGAGAGGATGAAGTGGATTTTGATGTTCAGATTGATTTAGAGCTGGCATATTTGAAAGCAGTCCAAGAGATGCAAAAGGAAAAAGATTTTTCTTTAACGACCAAACCTAAGGTGGTAATTTGGGAACTTCCTCAAAATGTTCTGATTGATTTTTTCTACCAATGTCTGAATAAAGAACTTCCATCAGGGAGAAAAGGAATCAGTAATTCAAAGAAGTTTATCGAGCAATTTCTATCCACTCATTTCGCATCACCTGATGGGAAATTATTTAGCGCAACTTCCATCCGAACAATTATGACACCTTCTAGATTTGAGAAACGACCTAATGCTGAGGATAGAATTGACTTGGAGGAAATAATTAAAAAACATGAAGAAGGTCTTAATGAAAAAAAGTAAGACCCGTTAATACCTGCTTGTTTTTTATTAAAAAACACTTTAATCGACAAATGAAACCATTATAAATAAAGGACTCTTTAAAATCAGAGGGTCTTACTTTCGAAATTAAGACCTTGTGAAAACTTTAAGAGAATTAGTGATTCTATCATCTAATTTTCACTAGAATCATGAAGAAACCTAGATTAAAAGATGAAAATCAGGAGGGTCTTAATTTTAAAAATAAGACCCGAGTAGATTTTTTGAAAGATGAAAAATAATTTCAAAAAAGAATCCTTATGAGTAAAGGCTTTCAAAAATAATTTCAAAAAACATGGTCTTATTTTCCAAAAGTAAGACCTAAACTGAACCTAAAAGCCCTTTACTTTGCTTCTGAGAAATTTATTTATTCACATTGAAAAACTCATTTTATGGAAGCAGTTATTTTAAGCAAAGAACACTACGAAGCAATCCAAGCGGATTTAAAAGAAATCAAAACTCATGTCAAAAAGATTGCTGTACCGAACGAAGCGTTTGTGGATAACAAACAATTTACAAAATTGATGGGCGTGTCATTTCGCACCGCTCAAACTTGGAGAGATGAAGGAAAAGTTGGTTTTAGTCAAGAAGGGAAAAAAATCTATTACCGACTTTCCGACATTGAAAAATTCTTGGACGACCATCACAAGCAACCTTTCGCCATTTCAAAAAAGTTAGATGAAATTAGATTCTAAACTTTCCAATTCCACATTTGTGGATTTTTCCAACAGACTATAAAACAGATTTTTTAAAACCTAAAAATGACTTCTGACTCATCAGAGGTCTGGGAGAGGTATGTCCTTAACTCATTTTATCACGATAAAAAATAAACATACTTATGTCAATAGTCACTTTATTTCAATACCCCAAAAAAGTAATTTCTTCACAACCTCTAATCACATTTATCAGCAGAATCAAAAGAGGAAATTATGAAGATATGATTGAGAGATACCGAGACATGTATCTCCGTCAATTAGATACTATTTTCGATTCGCAACGAAGACAGATTCCAAGATTCTCCATTGCTGGAAATTTCAAATCTGATAATTATCATTTGAAGTTGATTAGCTATTCTCAATATTTATTTTTTGAAATATCGTATCTCCATCCAAGAGATTTTGAGTATGTAAAACCATTGTTACAAAGGAATCCTTACGTATTTGCAAGTTTCAAAAATGCCTTGGGTACTGGAATTTGTTTCATTGTCAAAACCGACTCCAATCTTGAAAATCATGCTAAGGCTTTTAATCGAGCACATCGTTATTTTTCAAAAAAGTTAAAGACGAAACGACTTTCAAAGGATGGAAATAATATTGAGCACTTGTGCCTAGTTTCTCATGACCCTGATTTGCAATTAAATATTGCTTGCATTCCTTTTCCATTACGAGCTCAAGTAAAATATTAAACGATGAAACAGATAACCATATTTAGAAAATTCACACAGGTTATCGGCAGTCGAACTTTGCCAGAAATTTTGAAAGCGATTCAACAAGGAGTCTATCAAGAAGAAGTCCTCGCCGTGCGTAGAGCGGTGCAACGAGGCGACCGGAAGATAGCGGACGAAACAAAGAAACAGTTGCACGCTTTTACGATTTCTGGACGGTTCGAAGGCGGTCGAACGATGACTAATTTAAAGGAGTATTACCCCTATGTGATTTTGGATATTGACAAGTTGGACAAGATGAACTTAGAACGTGTGCAAAAGTTGATAAAGGAGATTCCATATACACGAGCTGCATTTTTGAGTCCAAGTGGCAATGGATGTAAAATCATTGTTGCAATAAATTCAAAACATACTCAGCATCTCTCTGCTTATCTACAAGTTGCGGAATTTTATGAAAGAAAACTTCGGGTGAAGATTGACAAATCAGGAAAGGACATTACTAGGTTATGTTTCTTTTCGTATGACGAAAATTTATTTTCCAATCCAAAAAGCAAAGTGTTTGTGGTTAAAGATACGATTGTAAAAACATTGTCCTTTGAAGCGAAAACTAAGATTGAGAAACCTGCAAATGTTTTTCCTTTGCCTAAAAATAACAATACAATTACAAGTATGAATTCTCAATTGAAATCATGTCTAGCATTTACCAAAAAGAAAGAAAGTTATGTAGATGGTAATCGAAATAATTTTGTTTATCTCTTTGCTTCGAATTGTAATCGAGAAGGAATTAGTGAAAGTGAGGTGTTGAATTTTGCCTCGCAAGAATTCAATTTACCTGCCAACGAATTGAAGTCAAGCATCGGAAGTGCTTACCGTCATCATGGAAAAGAACATGGAAATAATCAAAGTAAGCGACAAGCCAAGCAGTATAAACAACTTGATGCTCAAGAGTCATTTTATGAAGCGTTGACACAAACTCCTTGCTTTCCCAAAATAGTTTATGAGCAATTGCCAACGCTATTAAAAGAATGTTGTGAGGTATTTGATACTGCTAGAGAAAAGGATGTTTTTTTGACAGGTGCGCTTGGTGTTTTAAGTGGTAGCTTGATGAATGTGGAAGGAATTTATGATGGAAGAACCGAGTATAGTAATATATTTACATTTATTATTGCACCTCCCGCCAATGGAAAAGGAGCATTAAAATATGCTGCGATGTTAGGTGATGCTTTTCATCAAAAACTTTCCGAGGAGCGACAAGAAGCAGTTGCAAATTATCGAGTCCAAATGACGGAATACCGTTCTGCGATTCGAGATTTCACCAAGGGAAAACGAAATGAATTTCCGGAGGAACCTGAAGTGCCAGAACTCAAACTATTTTTTATTCCAGCTAATTCCAGTTCTGCGATGGTCATCAAGCACTTGCAAGAATCGGGCGGAGTAGGAGTGATTTGTGAAACGGAAGCGGACACTTTGGGTAATGTTTTAAAACAAGATTGGGGAGGGTTTTCTGACCTGTTGCGAAAAGCATTTCACTTTGAACCGATTTCCTATAGTCGAAAATCTAATGACGAATATATTGAAATTCGTGCACCTCGATTGTCGGTGGCTTTGAGTGGAACGCCTGGGCAGGTTTTCCAATTAATCCCTTCAGCGGAAGATGGGTTGTATAGTCGATTTTGTTTTTATGCTTTTAATACGGGAGTGAGTTGGAGAGATGTGGGCGCATCAAGGAAGCTGAATTTGAATTCATTTTTTGAAAAAAAATCAGAAGAAGTTTTGGCGATGATTGAGTTTTGGAAAACGAATCCTGCACAATTTACCTTGAGTCCAAGTCAATGGAAAGACTTAAATCAAACCTATGAAAAATTGTTACATGATGCAAGCATTTTTGAAAGATGGGAAGCAATGAGTATTGTTAAACGGATGGCGTTAGTCTTGTTTCGGATTGCGATGTTGTTGACAGCGATTCGGAGATTTGAATCTGATGATTGGGCGGAGGAATTGGTTTGTCAGGAATCGGATTATCAAATTGCTAAAGCCTTGGTAGAAGTGTATCGAGTGCATGGTTTCTTTTTATTTGGAATGTTGGGCAAAGCTAAAGGCGTGAATTATAATCAACTTCCGAATCGGAAGAAGCAGTTTTTCGAAAATCTTCCTGACCGATTTCAGAGAAAAGAGGCGGTGGAGATTGGGAAGAGTTTAGGGATAAGCCGAGGTTCAATAGATAGATGGTTAAAGCAACTGACCAAAGATTATTTGGAGCAATCAGAATACGGGATGTATCAAAAAACTAAAAATGAGAAAGTTGAGAAACTTAGCTAAAGTAAAGGAGTGAGAAAGTACCTCTTGAAGTTTCTCAACTTTCTCATTTTAAGAAAAAGGATGATTTTAAAATGAGGTCAATTGCTTTCTTTTTCCGAGATGTAATTTTTAAGAGGTAGAAATTAAGTAAAAAAGAAGGAATTATATTCAAAGAATGTATAAAGAAAAGTGGACGGTGAGAAAGTTGAGAAAGTTGAGAATTCTCAACTTTCTCACTTTCTCAACTTTCTCATTGGGTGCTTTTTCTTGTCCCCTTATTTCTTCCATTCCAAATATTATTTTTTTAGCCTAAAATTTTTAGTGATGATGATTTCTTGTTTTAGGTGCGGGATGGTTTTAGTAGCTGCTGGAATGCAAGGAAGGAAAGAGCGAATGAATTGACTTGCTGTGAGCGGTGCTGGTGAGTGGAGTTTACGGAACGAAGCTGCAAAAGGATTTGAGCGATTGGAAGAACAGCGGGTCAATTCATGAGCGAAAGACAGACTGAAATGAAGCTGCTATGTTGTGTGAGGAAGCGATACTAGACTTGGCATTTGCGGTTAGCTGTATGGCTGACGAACGGACGAGAATATCAATAAAATAGCCGCTTAGTATTTTCAACTAAACGGCTGTTAAATCCTCATTCTGAAAAGAATTTTTAATTTCCTACAAATCAGATATTGTCAATGTCATCGACAATTGTAGATTCAATGTCATCGTTTCCAATCATCACATCTAAATCGTCATTTCCAATTCCTCCTTTGATTTTTCGTAATTCATTTTTGGTTAATTGATTCTTTGGATTTTGCAAATCCTTTAATTTTTGATGCTTCATAATTTGAAAAGAGTTTTATGGTTAATAAAATAATGAAGCCTTAAATTATGGTTTTTGGAGTTGGTAAAAGAGTTGAAGTTGTCAGGGAAAAAGGAACAATGTAAGTGTATTGTTATAAAAAAATGAGGAGTAGATTGCTCTACTCCTCGGCACTTGATGAAAAATGAACTATACCAATTCTTTAGTTCTAGTATTATTTTTCTTCGCTTTAGTCGATGATTTTTTGACCTCGGTTTTAGTTACTGGAGTTTCTTCCAAAATAGGATTCTCTTTTTTAGCTTCCAATTTCAAATCTTCGTCCGTTGGTTCAACGGGACTGGAATAATGGATTTTATAAGTGCTAGGAATCAACTGAGTGTCACCTCTGAAAATATAGGTGTCCTTCTGTTTGATTTCATTTCGGAGTATATTCATCGTTTCGATTTCTTCTACCGAAAGCATTTCATATTTAAAAGTGGCGATGAAATATTTTTGCTTATCAGCGTTTTGTTTTTCCTCATATCCGATTGTCCACTTGGCATCGGTCGGTGCAATTTCGTCATAGTACAAGGCTTTAAATTGTTCTCTAAAATTGTCCAAGGAATAGCGATGAAACATAAAACAACAAACGTGTCCTTCTTCATTGAGGAAATAGAATTCGCACCATTTCTTCACACCTTGTTTAAATAAATCCGCTTGCAAAGTTCTTATCGCCAAAGGGATAACTTGGAACTCTTTTTTGGATTCGGTGATGGGTGTCATTCCATTTAGATTTAAAAAACCTTTGGACAAATCGAGGTGATAATTTCTTGGGCTTCCTGCGAGATACAAGAGTTTTGAAATGTCACCAGTTTCTTGATTGATGAATTTTTGAGGGTTGGAATTTGGCATTAAATTTTTCATAATTGTTTGTTTAAAAATTAAAAAATTGGTTTAAAAAATCTGCTGCTGATTTGTGCTTTTTAATATTCGGACGGGAATAAAATAGTCGTATAACTTCTATCTCGTTCGGTGATTATCCATATTTTCTTATCCGATTGATTGGCTTGTAAATCTTTTGGTAAATTGTAAACTGATAAAATTCTTTCTCCTACTTCAAGTGCTTCATTGTTGGTTTTCCAATCTTCCTCGCAGCAATCGCCCCAATCTTTGTTACGATGTCGGATAATAATTTGCATCAGGAAAAGTGCAAATATCGAATTGGCTTTGGCTGCTTCGTTTACGGTAGCAGTATGTAAAAGTGTACCTGTTAAAAAATTAGATTTGGTAATTGTCATTTTCAATTTATTTTAAAATGATTGGTAAATGTGTTGTTATATGCTCCCCGTCACTTAGAAAATTAATTCTAAGTTCAGGGGAACATGGAGACTTAAACCTTGGCTGTTAGTAAGCTGTTTTTTTGAGATAAGGTTTTGGTCTCCTCGGTTTTATAACTTTGAATAATAAAATTGAAAGCCTTTTGTGCAGCACTTGCAGCGGTGATAATCAACTTAGAATCCCCTTTGAGGGCATTAATCCAACCTTGTAAATAAGCGGCTGAATTGTTCGCTAAATCGTTATTATCAATTCCCATTTCAGCACATAAAAATGCGCTCGTCATTTCTGCAATTAATTCTTCTTTGGAGTATTTTTCATCTGCATATCTATTCGGTAATTCTCGATTTAATCTTGACTTCGCACCCGTCCAATGTCCCAACTCATGAAACAAAGTAGCATAGTAAAAATCTGAATTGTCGAAACTGCCAATGACGGGCATATTGATAAAATCTTTGACGAAATTATAGTACGGTTGATTGGCGTTGATATGTTCAATTGTCGCATTGGTGGAATAAATTAAATGCTCACAATTTGTATATTTTTCATTCGGTTTTAACTGAACTGGTTCGGGATAATTAAACTCAATTCCCTCAATATCAGGCGCATTAAAAACTCGATAATATCTTAGGTTAGGAATCTTTTTGACTGCTTCATTTTCGTTTTTAGTAACCTTTCCATTTGTATCAAAAAACGTCCACAACCAAAAGAAAACGATTTCACTTTTTGCACCTTTTTTAAGGTGTCCACCTGATTTTTCTATTTGCTTGTACGTCATAAAATATGGATTCTCTAACATGGACAATAGAAAGAAATTGATTCCAGAATAAACCCGTTTAGATGCGTAATTCATGGGCGGTAATGTAACGGAGGTACTCCAAGTTTTTCTCCAAGGATTCGTACCTGATTCCAATAGGGTGACCATTCGCTCTGTGGCGATTTCAAAGACTGACTTTTTCATAAGTGACATTTTTGATTTTGATAATCATTCTATTTTTTGAGTCATTCAAAAATGATGTCCTCACTTTCTATCGTCGTTCAGAAATAATTTTGGAATGACAATAGAATGAAAATCAAAAGGATTTTATGACCTGTCTAATCGACAGGAAGGTTTAGGAAATAGAGTTAAAGGGCAGCGAGATACAAAGACCTCGCTGCTTCCAATGCTTCTCATAGAATGCTTCCTAGCGGTTAAAAAGGAAGTGTCTTTCCACAAAGAAAATTGTGGAATTCTTTAATAAAGTCGCAATCCTCTTTTGTGAAAATTGCGTTTTTTCTTAATAGATTACCTCTGATATGTCTGTGTAAATTTTCGGATTCATCACCAATTTGTAAAAGGGTGGTGATAGCTATTTCCCTTTCTTCAAATAATTGCGAGCGGTCAAAAGATTCAATATCCGCATTGATGGAATCTAAAAGATGGGTTGTACGGGAGGTGGAATCTTCCACCCCCGTAATGGTCAATAAATTGTTCATAAGTGCTTAATTTTATGAATGAAAAACTAGGAATTATTTCTTTTGTTTTGATATATAAATATACAATAAAAGATTGATTTATTAAAATAAATAACCAAGTTTACAGCATTTTTATTTTTAATATAAGTCAAATTAAATGATATTATATAGCGATAAGTATTATTAAATCGCTATGTAGTTATACAATAAATGCGTATATTGTATAATGAAATTGTTAATAACTGGAAGTCGAAAATTCAATGACTCCCAAGCACTAAATGAAGCCATACAAAATGTAGAAAAACTACAAGGCAAAAAAATAACAATGCTCTTACATGGCGGAGCAATGGGTGCAGATACCCTAGCGCAAACATGGGCAGACGAAAATAAAATCCCAACTCAAATCCTAAAACCTGACTACAAAAAACATGGTGGAAAAATAGCTCCACTACTAAGAAATAATGAACTCGTAAAACTGACAGACTGTACCCTCGCCCTATATTCAAAAAATAGAACTGGCGGAACATGGTACACCAGCCAAAAAACGATAGAAGCAAAAAAGCCATTATATGAATACATGACCTCAAAAGAATTAATATATACGCCTCCTGTTCAAAGCTTATTTTAAGCAAAAAAAAGTAAAGAAGATGACCTCTTTCTATAGCAGGAAATTACAACCATATTGACCCTGCGCTTGGCGCGAGCTGCGGTGGACGCTATGAGCAAGAGAGCGACCATACCTGCTGAAGATTTAGTGTTGGGCATTCGAGGCAGGTATAGCGGCTCATAGGGGACTCCGCATGAAGGGTGAGCTGTTTTCGCCTGCTGCCGGGGGCAGAGGCAAGCCACAAATGCGGGATGCTTTGGCTTTGAGGCGGAGGAAGGTTTCTGATGATATAAATTCAAATCAAATTATTTTATGATTAACTTTTTTGAAATGCTACCCAAGTGGGATGGAAGCGTTTTGGTTGAAGTAGCTGCAATCATTTTTAGGTTTTCCGAAATCGAAGTGTAGTGAAAACCTAAAAATGATTGTTGCTACTGAGGGAGAATACTAGCTTCAATGTAGAGATTGGAGCGTTGATTGGTGCTAGTATTCGAAAGCTTGAGTTTAGAATTTATTTAGCAGAATCAAATTTGTAGGAGTAGTGTTATACGGTAGTAGCTGCTGAAGGGAAATATGAGGTTGGCTTTGAAATATCGCTTTTGTGAGTAAGGTTGTAGTTTGGCAAAAAGTGATATTTTAAGTAGCATAGCTATTTGCCTTTAGCTGCTACTGTGGGAGACATCAGCTTCATGATAGAGCTTTTGGAGGGTTGGCTTGATGCTGATGTCGAGGGAATGAGTTGAGGGTTTTTAGAGCAGATAATTAGGTCGCCTGGATTCTATTTCTTTGATTTTATTTTTGAAGATTAAGGATTACTTATTCTTTGAAATCTTTGTTTTAGAAAATACAATCTACGCATTTTTTGTATTATATTTACAATGCTTAATTTTATGAAAAAGCGGCTTGGTGATTTATTATCAAGTCGCTTTTCTCCATTCTATAGGAGTTTTTTCTCCTTTTGTTTTAAATCAATAAAATTTTTGTTGGATTGTAGTTAAAGATGTAAATTCACTTGCTGGAATTAATCCTATGTTTTAATTGTAGAATTTATAATTGTGTTTTCTAAAAAAAAATTATGTCTGAAGAAAGATTACCTATTGCGCTAAAGCGAGAAATTAGAGAAAAAGCTGCGGTGGTCAAGCCATTGCTTCCTCGTGGTACTAATAATATTGTTGCTAAAGAGTTTGATGTTTCTGCTCAATTCGTTGCAGATGTTGTTGTTGGTCGAAGATGGGATTTAAGAATCTTGGAACGGTTGACTGAAATTGGAGAAGAAAATTTTAAACGAGCAAAACAGTTGAATAAGCGGTTGGATAAGATTAAGGAGGAAACTAAACGAGATGGTTCGAAGTGAAATAATTTAAGAACAAAAGAAAATGATAAACGGACTCCCTACCGAATTATTAGGCTCGCTAGTAAGTAATGCAGCAAGTTTTGTGATTGGTCAAGTAACAGAATCTACAAGTTGGAAAGAATGGAAATCTAAGAATGGTCTTACTGAGAAAGAAAATAATTTTTTGGAAGTATATGTTGAGGCAATTATAGAATTTGCTCAGAAAGATAAACCAAAATTTTTATTAAATTTTTTTAGAAATGAAAGTGTAATTAATGCTATTCACGACCATTGGTATGATGGAAATTCACATCTTCCTTTTTTTAACTCCTTACAAAATTTAGCTTGGCATTTCACATTATCAAATCAACTTGGTACTTCTAGTACAGTAGAAAATGAATTTGGAATTTTTGAAGAATTATTTAGAAAGTATGTGGATAGAAGTGCTTCAGTTTCTGAAAGAAAAGAATTTGATGAAATAAAAATGTTGGTTAAAAATTTAGCCAAAGAGAAAAATCTCACGCTAGAAGATTTAAACTTTAATTTTAAGCGAAGCAAGACAACTTGGTTAAAAGAGCGATACATTCCCTCCTTACACTCAAAAGGGCAAATCCAAAATAAAATAGAAGAAGTTCTCTTTTCTTCCAATTTCGTAAAGGAGCAAATTGAAGACATAGAAAGTGTGTTTTTTGATTTGGAAAAAACTATTGCCCATATCAATTTATTTATCGAAAAAACTGATAACCATGAACTAGATAGTGAGCTAATTATAATTACTGAAAATTTACAATTATTTCAAAAACCAATAGATAGAATAATTGAACAGCTAAAACTAAACAATGAAGTTTTCTCTTGTGATGAAATTAAAGAGGTTAAAGTTTGGGAAACAAAATTAAAATTAGAGCATCTTGAGATAGGGAGTATTTCAAAAAATATAAGAATTAAGTTAGTCAGGCTACTTGAAAAAATTCATCGGATTAGTCTTGAGGAATATATAAAAGAACTGCCATTAATTTATTATCCGCATAGCCTCATTATTTTAGGCGACCCTGGAAGTGGTAAAACACATGGTCTTGCATTTGCAGTCGAAGAAAGACTCAACCAAAATTTACCTGCTTTAATTATCGAAGCTCAATCAGTATCTCCAACCAATTGGAAATCAATATTTCAGGAATGGCTGGGATTATCAAATGATTGGAATCAAGAAGAAATTTTCGAACAATTAAATTTATTTGGAGAAGCATCTCCTGATAATAAAATGTTGATTTGTATTGATGGTCTTGATGAAGTTGCGGACTATCAAAAATGGAAAAATCGAATAGATGAGTTAAAAGATTTTTTGACCAAATACCCTCAACTTCGGTTTGTTGTTGCATGTCGAACTTATGTTCCCAATTGGAATCCTCTTGGTTTAGTTTACCATGACAATGGATACGGTAATCGAATCCATTCTTTGATAAAAGGAACTGATGTTCCGATGGAGAAACTAGCGCATATTTATTTTAAAGAATATGATGTAAATATTTCTGATGCACCTTGGATTATTTATACTATTAAATCTCCTTTGGAACTTCGTTTATTCTGCCAAGAGTATCAAGGACAAAAAATTTCTTCTGATGCAAAGACTAATTTGGTTTCCATAATTAAAAAGAAAATAAATAGAGTTGAAGAAGAAATTTTCTCTAGAGTAGAAAATGATTGGGTTAAGGAAGACCAAGTTCCTTTCAAGGTTTTAATTTTTCTAGCGAGGAAATTTTCCAATCCGCTGAATCAAGAATTAGAGCGAAACCAACTTTTTCAAGAAGTACTCGATAGTGATTTAAAAGGACAAATTACTCGCCCCGTACTTTCCAAAATAATGCAATATTTTTGCGACCACGGTTTATTATTAAAATTTAGAACTAAGTCAGAGGTAGAACTTGAGCCAGACCAATATCATTACCGTTTTCCTTATCAGTCACTAACCGAACTAATCATTGCTAATACTTTTATTGATGAAATCATCAAAAAAGGTCGAAAGAATATTCCTGATTTATTCCTCGATAATGATAGAATATTAGAACTCACTTCTATTTCATTATTGGATGAATCAGATAAAATGGTTGGTGAAAATGACCTATGGACAGATGATTTAGATGAATACAGGTTGGATGTTTTAAAACTAAGAGCATTATCAAATGCTGGTTTTGAAACTATCAAAAAATATAAAGATTGGGTTACGCAAAAGTTTTTAGAGTCTGAAAAGTATAGATATTTAATAATGGAATTTTTAATAATTCCATCTGCTCGAATTCCAAATCATCCAATAGGTGCAAGATTCGTACATGACATATTGAAGGATTTCGAAAACGTTTTTACTCGTGATTTAATTTGGTCGGGTCCAGACTACCCTAAAGAAGGTTATTATAGACATGGAAGGTTGTTGATTTATTATGTTCCTCAATCAGGTTTTAGTACTACTTCTTGGGATTACATTTTAAAAGATTCAGATAGATTTGATGGACTTCCTCTGCTTTTTGCTTGGAGCTTAACTACTGTTGAGAATATTTATAGAGAACATTGTCGAAAAGAGTTGTGCAGATGGGCTTGGAAAAATCCAAACGAATTTCTAAAATTATTAGAATTGACTTTTGAATGCGATGCTCCTCAAATGACAGAGGATTTAGCACTTGTATTATTGGGAGTTGCTTCTCTTTTGAAGAAGGATGAAAGTTCTAGTATTATTAATTTAGCACATTGGTCTTTAAAAACTATTTTTTCAGAAACAGGATTGAAAAAGTATAGAAGCCCAATGATTAGGCAAGGAGGAAGGGCAATAGTAGAAAGAGCAATTAGCTTTGATTTATTACCAAGTATTCATTTGGAAAAAGTAAGACCACCATATAATTTGTCATTTGAATTTTTAGATTTGAATTCCGCAGTATTAGAAAATTTTTCAGAAGAATTACATCCTATTCAGCATGACCTTGCATGGAAGGTCATCAAAAAAGGTTATGATGGGTTTATTCCTTATTTATCTAGTAATGAGAAATTTCCAGAACACATAGAAGACTTTTTCAATAAATACTATGAGAGACTAGAAATAGATTCTTTATTCAATCATAAGTTCTTAATGGCTGCTGCAACTGAGTATATTTATCAGTTTGGGTATAATAGAGTACGTGCAAGTTGGACTTCTGCTACTCAAGGAAGTAAAAGTGATATAGCTACTTTTGAAGAAAAATATACTTGGCTAGCAGTACATCATATCAAAGGTTATTTATCAGATTATTTGCCTTTCCTTAGTCCATATGATTCTGACAAAAAGTATCATAGAATTACTGATTACAATCAAATTATTCAAGTTCCCAATCCAGCACAATTAGTTATTGAAAAACTTGGCAACCTTTCGAAAAATATTTGGGTGACCCCCAATGAGTTATCTCCTAAAACAGATTTCGATGAGGAGAAAATAATAGACGATTTAAAAAATTGGGTACACAATTCTCCATTTCCAAATATTGCTGATTGGCTTCATTTTAATGATGAACAACTTAATGATTTAGAATTAGGAATAAAGAAATCATGGTTTACACTTTCTAATTATACTAAGTTGGCAACTCCTGATAATAAGGTTTCCAATTCACTTTCAATCGCTACTTGTTTTATAAAAAAAGAATTCTTGAATGATTTTATTTCGATTGCATCTAACCAATATCCATTCTATCATGACTTTCCTCTTGACTTAAATAGCAGTCCGAAAGCTTCAGTTTATATTTCTCCTAGAGATGTAATTTGGATGGATTGGATTGATGATGAATACGAAAAAGTTGAGTACACAAATGATAAAGATGAACCCTTTCATATTTATTATGGAGTTTCAGAACTAACTGATAATACGATTGAGGAAAGTGATAAAAGTTATAGAATACCTTCTAGATTTACCAGGAAGTTATTAGGCATTACGGACGGAGATAGTATTCAATATTTTAATCCTGAAAATGAATTGATGGCAATTAACAATAAGGTTGGAAAAGGTTATAAAGATTCTCAAAATCTCTTGTTGGTTGATGCTGAAAAATTGCAAAAGAGTCTGGATGAAAAAGGGTTTACCAATTTTTGGGTGATAAGTATTTACAGAGAAGTAGCAATGAATGAAAGGGAAAGGCTTGGGTTTTTCACAAGGCATATGACTTTTTGGGTGGCTTGGAATGATGGAACTAAATATGTTTTTCAAAAAATTAAAGATGAAGAGTATAAACCTCACAAAAAATAAAAATTTCCCATTTTGATTAAATCCTATTTGTTGAATCAAACCTCTTTTTAAATTCTCACTACCTTTTCTTATCGAATATAATTTAGGAGCAGATACAAGAAGCGTTTGCCAAGAAGGGCTGCTGTAGAGTAATGGCACAGACTTGCTACCTTGCGGGCTTGCTGACTGACTGAAAGGAAGTCTGCAAAGTGGTTTAGAGGGTCGGCATAAAAAAGGTGGCAAGGATGTGGAATGGAACGAAGCTGCCCTGAGTGTGCTGCCGAAAGTTAGTGAGTTTTGCTATTCGTTAACGATAGCATGACTCACTAGCTTCGGCTGCAAGGGGGGATAGATTTAAAGCGAACTCTTCTTTTAATACGAATTCTATTACATTTGATTTATTTTTAATGTTTTGTTGAAACCAAACTTTATGCTGAAAGCAATCCAACATAGAAAAATAAATTACCCATTCATCGAAGACACTTTAACTGCGTCAGTATTTCAACTCTTAAGTTATTTGCCTCAAGATTTAATGAGCCAAATACTTCAGGAGTCAATTTACGAAGTTGATATAAAATTGAACACAGGACGATTTGAAAAAATATCCTTTTGGGATAAATGGAAAATTAAAGAGGAAGAAAACGATGGTAATTTTGTAGAACCAGATGTGTTTTTATCTTTTGAAAAATTAAACATAATTGTAGAAGCCAAACGTTGGGATGATAAGCAGCAATCCTCTGACCAATGGAAAAGAGAATTAAAAGGATACTTTAATGAATATTCGAAATATGAATTCTCAAAACCAATTATCCTTCTTGCACTTGGAGGAATACATAGGGAGCAAACTGACTTTGTAACTATTGATGATAAAGAAATATCGGTTTATAAAAGTCGATGGTCAAGAATGTTGAATATTATTTTAAACAAAAAAAAATACCTTGAAAGGAAAGTTGAACTATCTGAGATGGAAGAAATTCTTATCAGGATATTTGAAGATTTAATCACTTCATTTGAACTGCACGGATTCTTTATTGGAACTTGGTTCTCAGATGAAATTAGACTTAAAGAACATAGACCTAACAATATTTTACTTGAATCGTTTTTAGAAAAAAATAAAACATGGAAATTGAAAAATTGACCAAGGAAGAGTTAAACCAAATGTTAGTTGAAGTTAGAAAGTCTTATCGCTTTCTATATTTATTTCAGCAAAGAGTATTGGACTTAGTGAAATTTATTGGTAGCCATTTCGAATTTGAATACTGGGGAGCATGGTCACATTACTCTAAACCTTTTCGGAATGGAAAAGGTAAACTTGAAAATTGGGCTTGGGATTGGCTACCAATGTATCATATTGAATTCGGTTTTTTCACACAAATGAAAGACATTGAATTTTCCATTTTACTACAATGTGATACAGGGTATTATGATATGGATAAGCCAACTCAAAATCATAAATTGAAAGTGGAAGCATTTGCAAAACCTGAAAATTCAAAGACAATAATTCACTTGGTTTTGAGGCATAAGAATAGAAATATTCAAGAGTATAAAAATGACCAAGTGAAATCAAAATCTGAAGATTTTTTCTTTGACAACTCAAATAGCGAAATCCTTCTTGGGTATAAAATTCCTCTTGAAAATTTAATAGATGAAAAATCAACAAGAATCGAACTCGACGAATTTACCAAATTGGTAAGGTTGAAAACTTCAATTGCGTTATTTTCTAAAACTATGGAATCCCAAAATAGTGACGAGTAATATGAAAGTGTATTCAATATTGAAAAAGATATACTTCTTTATTTCGCTCAATTAACTTTAACTATGATAAAACACTCTTATGCAAGAAATGAAACGGGGCAAATTTCAAACATCAATCAGATAACCAAACATTCTCCAACTAACAAATTCTACTGTATTTCTTGTGACGAAGAAATGAGTATAAAATTAGGAACTAAAAGAGCACATCATTTTTTTCATAAAAGTAATCTTACTTGTAATCATGAAACTTACTTGCATAAACTAGCGAAGTTTATCTTTCTAAAAACTTATCAGAATTGCTTATTAAATAAAAAACCATTCTACTTAAATTATCTTTCCAACAGAATATGTAATTGTTTTGTTAAGCAAAAACTGATTTGTGACTTGGGGTTTTTTGAAAATAAACTTGACCTTACTTTACTATTTAAAGAAATTACGTTGGAGAAAAAACAAGGTGCTTTTGTTCCCGATATTAAATTAAAAGATGAAAAGGGAAATATTATTTTTATAGAAATGGCGGTTACGCATTCCTGTGAACAAAATAAAATTGATTCGGGGTATCGAATTATTGAATTTAAAATTGAGGAGGAAGTTGATGCAGAAAAAATTAGGGATTGTAATATCTCTGAAAATGAAAAGACACTTTTTTATAATTTTAAAACCAACAAAATTTATGATGACTTCTGTGCTTCTCAATGCTCTCTGCAATCTTGGTTTTTTGTAATTTCTAAAAAAGGAAAACCCGCACTAGTTCAGAGAAAAAGAACATTTTTGCTAGACACTATTGATAATCATCTTTTGGTAAAAGAGGTTGATGAAGAAAGGCAAGATAGATTAGATATTGGAACAGACCTTTCACATGATATCATTCTTAGTGATTTAATTATTGAATCTTTTCGAGCAGGTCTTCAAATAAAAGATTGTTCGCTTTGCAGATTTGCAGGATTCAATAGTAGTTATTTAACCAATGATATTTTCCCCATTTTTTGTAGGAAGAAAAGGAAATCTTATAAGTCTGAGGAAGCAGTTAGTTGTGGTGATTATTGGTCAATTAAAAGGTAGTAAATTCATTTATATACTAATACAGTTTGAATTGATTGGGATTAGGAAAGTAAGGCATAATCAAACATTAACAACTTCTATATTTAATCTAATTAATTTTGTTAGCAGTTCCTAGAAGCGTTTGCCAGAAGGGCTGCTGGAGAGTAATGGAACAGACTTGCTGCCTTGCGGGATTGCTGGGTGACTGAAAGGAAGCCTGCAAAGTGGTTTAGGGGGTCGGCATAAAAAAGGTGGCAAGGATGTGGAATGGAACGAAGCTGCCCTGAGTGTGCTGCCGAAAGTTAAAAAGTCATGCCATCCGTTTATGGAGGTGTGACTTCATAGCTTCGGCTGCAAAAGGGAATTTGAACTCTACCATAGTATTTATCAACATTATGTTTTAAAAGAGAACATTATGATAATCCTTTTTCAAAAATTAAAGATATTTGCAATATCATATTCAATCAAATTCAATCAAAATAATGCTATGTCAGAAAAAGGAAGTGTTTATCAAAAAGGGGGAGGAGGTACTAACTTTGAACAATTAGTACAATCAGCTTTTCTCACTACTTTAATAATTCAAGGAAATGCACCCAGCATTCCTGCAAATCAAATCGTTGAAGTTTCTTTTCAATGTACTAATCGTGGATATCAAACTGATGATTTACTTGTCATCGCTAACTCATCTTTGGGGCAACATAAACTTTTGGCACAAATAAAAAATAACCTAACCTTTTCTTCAGCAAATGATACTTTTAATGAGGTCATTGAAGCATTTTGGAAAGACTTCAACAACAGCCAAAAATTTGATAAAACAAAAGACAGGTTATTAATTATCAAGAGTGGTTTAAATAAGTATGAAAGGAACCATTTGAAGTCAATACTTAATTGGGCAAAAACTCATGCAACAGAATCAGATTTTTTCTCAGAAGTAATGAGGATTGGGGGAAAGAAGAAAATGTTAGAAGTATTTGATGAAAGTCTAAAACTTGCTAACAATGGAATCGAAGTTACAAAGAATGTACTTTGGGGATTTTTAAAATGTTTAGATGTTTTAGAATATGATTTTCAAAATGAAGGAAGTACCCATACAACTTATTTTTTGAATCTAATTAAGTTATCAAAGAGTAAGAATTCTGAATTGAACGAACAGGAGATTTGGCAGAATATAATTGCTATTGTCGGCAATCTAAATTCTAATGGAGGAAGTGTTACTATCGAAAGCTTTCATCAACTGCCAATTTACCAACATTTTGATGCCCAAAAATTATCACCTTATTTTAATTCAATTGAAAAACTTGAAAAGGATACCCAATCCATTTTATTGCCTATAAAAAATACGATTAGTGGATTTCATTTAAAAAAAAATGAAACTCTTTTAAAGCTAAATGAATCGATGAATGAAAATCAAGTTACGATAGTTACAGGTAAACCAGGTGTTGGTAAATC
>Ga0114957_1002190_pt1 | contig 19160 bp, 25 predicted proteins | sample BantaG_FD_87175 | JGI IMG/M metagenome (GOLD analysis project Ga0114957, IMG submission 87175) | Marine algal microbial communities from Bantry Bay, Ireland - BantryBay_4 metaG | ecosystem: Host-associated > Algae > Red algae > Unclassified | place: Bantry Bay, Ireland | collected 2014-11-21 | reverse complement strand
TTGTAGTTTTCATCTCGGATACCTCGCCTGGTTTAATAATAGTTTGATTATTACAGCTTTTTAGAGCTTTAAAACACTTTGGTCTATGCTCTTAGTGTCCAGGCTGGATCCACTTATTGACAGATCTGGAAGGTAAACTCCATCACAGACGAGGTAAAGGTAAAGGCTTAAGACTAAGCTCCAGTTGTTTTAAAAATATTTATCTTTAACTAAGTGTTCTAAGTTCATTTAATTTGTAATTAAAATATGAATAACAGGCTTAATCGCGGTTAAGATCTAGTAGACATATGCAGTTTATGGGGGTAACTTTTACCCATGAGCGATGAAGATTTAAAAGCAGAATTAGAAAAATTAAAAGCAGAAAATGCTAACCTTAAAAAGGCATCTAACAGCCGAGATCTTACAATGAAAGTAAGTCAAAAAGGCGCTGTATCTTTGTATGGAATGGGCCGATTTCCCGTGACGCTTTACAAAGAACAATGGATCAAAGTGCTAGATAAAGCTGACGAAATCCGTGAGTTTATTAAAGACAACGACAGCCAATTAACGACAAAGGGTTAGCCCGTAGTGAGCTCCGCTCACGTGAGGGCGATAGATAAAAGCTTCAAATTTATACCGCTCCGACCGCGTCCGAGTTTGTGTCTGCGTTTCCGTACAGTTTGAGTTGGCGCCTCTGTTTAGTTTCAGTTATAGAGCTTGAGCCTGTTGTGAGCTCTACTCATACATTCTGCCTTTAGCGAAATGAAAGGCCTTTGTCAGTTATTGCCGAGAGCTATTGACTGCCATGACATGTCTTTATAAATTATCTTTTGAATAAGGCAATCGCTGCAAAGTCTTTAAAATAAAATTTTGCAAAGCCAATAAAGCTTAGGATATATACATAATATAAAAAAAGAAATGTTCGAGGTTTGCCTAATATGTAATTAACCATATCTAATTGAGCATTTAGGGAGTTAACATGCAAAACAAGTTTAAGTGTTACGCCTTAGTTATTTTATGCTTGTTACTTGTTTCTTGCGCCCCCTATAAATCAAACTCCGAACGTTTTAGACCGCCTTCTGGCAATAGTGCCCAAAAATTTAATATGTCCTTGAAGGGACAACCAAATTTTTTATGGCCTGTAAAAAAAATTAATATTTCTCGCGGCTTCAAACCAAAAAAAAATGGCCGCAAACATTACGGCCTAGACCTCACAGGCAGAAAAAATACTCCTATTTTAGCCTCTCACCCTGGCTTAGTGATTTATTCTGGCTCCGGTTATACGGGCTACGGGAAAGTAGTGATTTTAGAATACAATAAAAAATGGGCCACGCTCTATGCTCATTTAAACAAATTTAATGTAAAAGAGGGTCAGTATATTAACGCAGGTGATCAGGTTGGAGGTATGGGAAGTACTGGCAGATCTACGGGCGTACACCTTCATTTCGAGATAATGAAAGATAAACTACCAAGAGACCCCTTAAATTACCTTAAGAAATAGAGAAACTTCTATATTTTTCATAATTATACAGTTAATAAGTTTATAAGCGTAACGGGAAGGTATCATGTTCAAGTTAATAATTTTAGCATTAATATTCACATCCTCATCACTATGGGCGCAAGACTATGATATAAATGCCTGTATTGAAGATAAAAAAAGTATCTATCAGTGTATTGATGAGTTCGTAACTAAAAATTTACCCGATACTGATTGGTGCACAATTGTACCAGTTGATAAAACAGATAAAAAACAAGGTTTATTTGTTATCACTATTAAACTAACTAGCCAGGGAAGCACCTTTTCACAAGAAGCCCATTTTTTAAAAGCTGGAACTAATGGTAAACTTGTAAGTCGCGCCAATGGCTCTTGGGTGCTTAAAAACAGAACTATAAAAGTGACATACGATAGCAGCACGACTATACACACTAAAGTAAAATTCCCAACCAGTGTAAAAATTGATTTTAAAGATTTAACGGGCAGTAAGCTTGTACTTTATAGCCATAGTAATAATTCTGATAAATCGCTAAACTTTGGGCCTATTACATTTCAAAGATGTAACCGACTAATTGATAGCCTTTGAAAAAGTAGAGTATCCCTTTTTTAAGTTAAAAAATAAATTATAGATTCTAGATCTGTAAAGCGAAGAAAATTTCATACTTCGCACTGGCCGCGTCTCAGTCCGAGACCGAGTTTGTGTTTCAGTACCGTCCCAATTTATGTTTGTGTACTCTCTAAGGAAGATAGTTTTTAAATAACTGAAACTAAACACCAACTGTACCGAAACGCGGGCGACACAAGCCTTCTTAGTTTCACAATATAACTAAAATAAGCCACCATTACAGCGACCTCTCCATAAAGATCTTTACATAAACTTACTTATAAATTGGGTATTTTATGCAAAGCTCTTTTATAGAAGATTTAATCTGCTCGCGCATTTTAGAGTCATCAGGCTTTTGGATAACATCACATATCCACCCAGCAATGAGTTTCATTTCTTCAGCCTTCATGCCACGAGTTGTTAAAGCAGGTGTCCCAATACGAATGCCACTAGTCACAAAAGGGGATCTTGTTTCATTCGGCACTGTATTTTTATTTACTGTAATGCCGGCCTCACCTAATAATTTTTCAGCATCCTTCCCAGTAACTTCTAAGCCGGTAAGATCAATAAGTAACAAATGATTATCAGTACCGCTGGTCACTAACCTTAACCCCTTAGCCATAATTTCTTCAGCCAGTACTTTAGCATTACTAACTACTAACTCGCAGTAGGTTTTGAATTCAGGCTTCAATGCTTCGCCAAATGCAACAGCTTTTGCGGCAATAACATGTTCCAGTGGGCCACCTTGAATACCAGGGAAAATTCTAGAATTTAATTTTTTAGCATACTCTTGTTTACATAAAATCATTCCACCTCTTGGCCCACGCAATGTTTTATGCGTTGTTGTGGTAACAAAGTCGGCATAAGGAATAGGAGAAGCATGCACACCAGTGGCCACAAGCCCAGCAAAATGAGCCATATCCACTAGTAATGTTGCACCTACTTCATCGGCAATTTCACGGAACTTAGCGAAATCAACCTTACGAGGGTAGGCACTATACCCAGCAATCAGAAGTTTTGGTTTATTGGCTTTAGCAATATCCATTATTTGATTGTAGTCCAGTCGTTCAGTATCTGGGTTTAATCCGTAATGACAAGCATTAAACAATATGCCACTAAAATTCACAGGAGATCCGTGAGTAAGATGCCCACCGTGAGATAGGTCCATACCCAGAATTGTATCTCCAGGCTTACAAGCGGCTAAGTAAACAGCCATATTGGCGTTTGAACCAGAGTGTGGTTGAACATTTACATGTTCGGCACCAAATAACTGCTTTGCTCTATCAATAGCAAGTGTTTCAAGCTCATCAACAAATTCACAACCACCATAATACCTTTTGCCAGGGTAACCTTCGGCATATTTATTAGTAAGTACAGAACCCTGCATGGCCATAACTGCTTCTGTAACATAATTTTCCGAGGCAATCATTTCAAGTCCATACTCTTGGCGATGAACTTCTTTTTCTAAAAGAGCTGCTGCTTCATTATCGTAAGATGAAAGGGTTGAATTTACCTCTTTAATCATTATTACCTCCTGAAAAAATCTATGTTTATTGGGGTTTTACTTAATATTCTTAATTCTATTTATATGGCGTCCACCTTCAAAGCTGGTGGACAAAAATGTTTTAATTATTTCTAGAGCCGTATTTTCTTCTAAGAGCCTTGCTCCTATACAAAGAATTTGAGCATTGTTATGACCTCTGGCCAGCACTGCCGATTCGGTATTCCAGCAAAGAGCCGCTCTTAAATTTTTATACTTATTGGCAGTCATGGCCATACCTTGCCCGGAACCACATATTAAAATTCCCATATATTTAGGGTCATCTTCTAGGCCAGTAGTGATATCAGAAATTTGTTTACAAACTTTATGAGCAAAGTCGGGGTAGTTTACGGACTCTTTATTCTCGGGGCCAAGGTCAGTAAATTTTAATTCATTAAAATAACTTTTAACCTTTGATTTTAAATCAACGCCCCCGTGATCTGATGCAATCAAAATAGGGGAGCTTAATTTTAAAAACTCTGTTTTCAAGTGTGTTTCCCAAAAATTAAAGAGGCATTGGTTCCACCAAAGCCGAAACTATTATTTAAAACGTAATCTATTTTCCCTTTCCTTGCATGATGAGGAACAAAGTCTAAATCACACTCAGGGCTGGGGTTTTCTAAGTTAATTGTTGGTGGCACAGTTTGCTCGTGTAAGGCCTGTATGCAAAAAGCCGATTCAATGGCACCAGCGGCACCCAGAGTATGTCCTGTAGCACTTTTAGTACTACTTACCCATAAACCGTTTTTAGCGTGATCAGCAAAAACTTTTTTAACAGCTTCACACTCAATAATATCGCCAACAGGAGTACTCGTCCCATGGGCATTAATATAGTTTATTTGTTCAGGGTTAAGTTCAGCATCATCTAGAGCATTTTTCATGGACATGGCAGCACCTATTCCACCAGGAGAAGGCGTAGTCATATGATGGGCATCTGATGAAGCACCATAACCCACTACTTCAGCGTAAATTTTAGCTCCACGCTTTGAGGCATGCTCAAAATCTTCTAATACCATAATGCTTGCACCTTCAGCTAAAACAAAACCGTCGCGGTCTTGATCCCAGGGGCGACTGGCCTCAGAAGGTGAGTTATTTCTGGATGATAATGCTTTCATTGAGTTAAACCCGGCAAGGGCTAGGGGAGTCACAACGGCTTCAGCGCCACCTGCGACCATCACATTACATTTTCCATCTCTAATATAATTAAAGGCCTCACCAAGGGCGTGGGCTCCTGATGAACAAGCAGATGTAATTGCATAGTTTAAGTACCTTAAACCATACTTCATGCTCACATGACCGGAGGCTAAATTAGCAATTACCGATGGAATAAAAAATGGGCTGACTCGTGATGGGCCACGGCTTGATAATATATCTTGTTGTTTAGCGATAAACTCAAGGCCGCCTAAACCCACACCAATTATACATCCAGCTTTATGGCTTTGCTCTTCAGTTAATTCTAAACCGCTGTCTTTAATACAAGCTTCAGCTGCTGCAATTGAAAAATGAATAAAGCGATCCATTTTTTTAAGTTCTTTTTTCTCGATATAGTCAGTGGCTTCAAAACCCTTTACTTCACCAGCGATTTTAACTTCAAGTTCAGGCATATCAAATAAAGTGATTTTATCAACTCCTGACTGACCTTCAACGAGTGAAGACCAACTTTGTTTCATATTTAAACCGAGGGGAGTGATGGCAGAAATGCCTGTAACGACTACGCGTCGTTTTGGTTTGCCTGGTTTTTCAAAAATATTTGCCATATTAATCAGTCCTTTTTCCAAACCATCATCCTAAAGCGCAGCAAAAGACCTTCTTCGTATGAAAGAGGTCCTTCGCTGCGCTTCAGGATGACAGCGCTTAACTAAGGAGTTTTATTTATTAATTACTTTTTAGATTTAATATAATCTTGTACATCTTTAACAGTTTTAAGCTTTTCAGCTTCTTCATCTGGAATTTCTAATTCAAACTCTTCTTCCATAGCCATAACTAGTTCAACTATATCTAGGCTATCAGCGCCAAGATCATCAATAAATGAAGCTTCCGGCTTAATACGATCTGCTTCAACACCAAGTTGCTCTTCAATAATTTTGTTAATTTTCGGTTCTAATGACATTCTTTTCTCCTTGTTAGCATAAGCACATCAAGCTGTGGTCTCACGCGATAAAAACTAAATAAATTTTAAAACTCATAATTCAAAAACATAAAGTCGATTTAAGTTTACCTATTTACTCAATAGGAAAGTTAATTCGAAAAACTACATATATAATCCACCATTTACAGCAATAGTTTGACCAGTTATATAACTAGAAATATCTGAAAGCAAATACGCTGTGGCACTTGCTATATCATTGACGCTACCTAGCCTAGGAATTGCTAATCCTCCGAGCAAATTTTGCCTTTGTTCATCTGTTAAGCCCTCAGTCATTTCTGTCTCGATAAAACCAGGAGCTATACAGTTAGAGCGTAAGTTCCTAGAGCCTAATTCTTTAGCAAGTGACTTAGAAAAAGCCTCCACACCAGCTTTACTTGCCGCGTAATTGGTCTGACCAGGGTTTCCCATTTGGCCGACAACGCTTGTGATATGAACAATTGAGCCCTTTCTGGCTTTGACCATTGGCTTTAAAACTGCTTTTGAACAAATAAAAGTTCCACGTAAATTGGCTTGAATTACATTATCAAAATCTTCAAGCTTCATCCTTAGCAAGATTTGATCACTTGTAATACCAGCATTATTAACTAGGCCATCAATATTGCCCCAAGCCGAAGTAATATTTTTAATCGCTGTATTAATTGAGTCCTCTTCTGTGAGCTTTAGTTGCTCAATAATATGATCTTTACCCTTAAGTTCAGATAAAATCTTCTCGGCAGCATCTTTTCTAGATGAGTATGTAAAAGCTAATGTAGCACCCAAGGAGTCTAAAGTTTTAACAATGCCAGCACCAATACCACGACTGCCACCAGTCACTATAATTTTTTTACCTTCTAAATTAAGCATGAGACTCCATCTGTTTTAAATCATCTAATGAATTAATATTTATTGTTTTAATTTCAGGATCAATTTTTTTATTAAGGCCGGCTAAAACTTTACCCCAGCCTAACTCAATAAAATTATTTACGCCTTGAGACTTCATCCATTCTATACTTTCAACCCAACGAACGGATGAGGATATTTGCTCAGTTATATTTTTTCTTAAATCTGTTGCCGCTGTTACAGCATTTGCCGTGCAGTTTTGTACTACAGGAACTTTTGCATCATTAAATTTAATATCATTGAAAAAAGTATCCATCTTTGCTTCAGCCGGCTTCATCATTGAGCAGTGAAATGGCGCTGAAACTTTTAAAGGGATTAATTTTAAACGCTTTGGGGGCTCGGCAAAAATATCTTTTGTTATATTAGCAGCCAACCAGTCCAAAGCCTTTTTATTGCCACTCACAACTATTTGCCCAGGAGAATTAAAGTTGGCAGACTCAATCGGCGAGGCGCCTGATTTTTCCATCGCCCAGTTGTTCATTTTAGTAGTTTGCTCAGGTGTTAACCCTAGCACCGCGAGCATTCCACCTTCGCCCACAGGCACAGCTTCTTGCATAAGTGCGCCCCGCTTTCTCACTGACTTAATGCCATCAGAAAATGAAATGCTTCCAGCCATAACTAAACTTGCATATTCACCCACGGAGTGACCGGCAGTGAAGTTAAAATCAATGCCTGCAACTTCAGATAAAACTTTGTGATAACATGTAGATACTAACAAAAGACTGGGTTGGGTATTATGAGTTAAGGCTAAATCAGCCTCTGTTGAATCAAAGCAAAGCTTTTTAAAATCTAAACTAATGGCATCACTAGCTTCTTCAAATAAATTTTTAGCTACTTTAAAGTTATCAAATAAGAATTGGCCCATGCCAATTTGCTGACTGCCTTGTCCGGGAAATATTCCTGCCCACATAAGTTATACTCCTAAAATAGATTAGTATTTAAATAAGAGACTTCCGCTAGTAAGACCAGCACCAAAAGCGGTGAGTAAAATATTTTGCCCGCGTTTTACGCGGCCATCTTTTATAGCTATATCCATAGCCACTGCAACTGTGGCAGCAGAGGTATTACCCATTTCTTCGATTTCAACAACCACTTTTTCCATTGGGAAGTTCATATGCCTGGCTGTAGCTTCAATGATACGACTATTAGCTTGGTGCGGAATCACCCATGACACATCATCAGCACTAATAGAGTTAGTTTCTAGAGCTTCAGTTGAACACTTACTCATAGCGCGAACAGCATGTTTAAAAATTTCACGGCCATTCATACTGACTGTATTGAGCTTTTTATCGATACTGTCTTTACTCATTGGGCTTACAGAGCCCCCATCAGGAACATAAAGTAATTTATTTAAACTTCCATCAGCATATAAATGATGAGAGTAAATTTCAGAAGTATCACTCTCATCTTCGTTACGCGAAACTATGGCAGCCCCTGCGCCATCACCAAATAAAATACATGTACCACGATCTGTGTAATCCACATAGTTATGTAGTATTTCAGCACCAATGACTAAAACATTCTTTTTATTACCAGTTTTTATATACATGTCAGCTGTTGCTAAACCATATATAAAACCAGAGCATGCCGCGACTAAATCAAATGCCACACAATTCCCGGCGCCTAATTTTTCCTGTAAAATACAAGCTGTACTCGGCATAATATGATCTGGGGTAATTGTACCAAAAATTATCATATCAAGGTCTGTGGCTTTTAAGCCTGCGGCATCTAATGCCTGTTTGGCTGCAATATATGCTAAGTCAGATGTGGCTTGATCAGGTTTTGCGTTGCGACGGGCGTGAATACCTGTACGCTCAACAATCCAATCGTGGTTTGTGTCCACCATTTTTGCTAAGTCGTGATTAGTAATTTTATCTTCTGGAAGATAGTGACCCGTGCCGGTTATTTTTGAGCGAAACATAGTTGAACCTCCTAAATGAGGGCTTTAAAACCAAGATATGAAAGCGGGAAGATTTAAATAAAAATTATAGGCCTTTAGGTGCCATTACCTCTTTACCTTTGTAGTAACCACAAGAGCTACATACATGGTGAGGTTTAGCTAATGAACCGCAGTTAGCACATGTACTAACAGGCATTACTTTTAATGCGTTATGTGATCTTCTCATTCCTCTTCTAGATTTAGAAATCCTACTTTTCGGTCCTGGCATAATTTTAATCCTTTATTGTTCCAGCAACTGGCTGGATCATTCAAATATAAACTCAAAGAGGTTTAAATATCTAAGTTTTAAACCTGTTGCAACTTAAATATTGCAAAAATATCTATTTTTTTGCCTTCATCATATCTTTAAGTGCTGAAAATGGCTTATTTTTTTCCACTCCAGTCCAATCATTTATATTAGAAGAGCTAAACTTTTCATTACCTTGCACTGCCTGTAATGGCTCACATTCGCCTTTATCACAAGAACTGCCGTAACCCAGAGGCCTAACAGGCATTTCTACCAGTATAATTTCGCGCAAAAACTCACCAAGATTAAAGTTTTGGTTATCTAATTCGGTGCAAAATAAATCGTCACTCCAATTCTTAGATGTGGCTTTTTGCTTATCTAGTCGAGTTGTGCCTTTGGGGTTAATCATAACTAACTCTTTAACTGATTTCTGTGAAGGGAGCGGGAATTCATAAGCACATAAAGAGCAAACTGCCTCGTAACTGAGCTTATAGTCTATATTCACCTCAAAAACATTTCCAAGAGGCTTAATAAACACATTTACTTTGTATTTATTTATGGAAATCTCAGGCTGAAAATGGTCATTTAAGTTTGGCTTAGTGCTTTCACTAAACTCCCAACTCCTACCATCTTCAGGAACTTCATTTAATTTAACTAATAGTTTTGTATTCTTAATCATAGTTTATAGGTATTAGTATTTTTACCTGAAAAAGTCACTAGTATATCCCGACCTGTGAGTTTATTATATACCTAGTTAAGAACTATGCCTTCCAAAAGGGGTTTTGCTGGCGTGAATCAGCTCCATTTTATGTTTCATATTGAAACATCTCAATTGAACAACCATCCACTGAAGTGTGTGGAATCACTTGCCGGCTGAAGCCGATTTTAAGTAGGGCTAAAGCCCTTCTCGGCTAATAGCCGATTACTCAACCACAAAGTCATCTTTATCTTCCTTGCTTTTGTGCTTATCCAAATACTCTTTAATCATCTCGTCTGTTACATCACCAACTGAAGTGCAAAAATAACCTCGTGCCCAAATATGCTGCCGCCAATGTCGGTGGAGCTGACAAAAGTAAATGTACATGATTTTTACTCACTACACCTTTCAAAATTTTTATATCGTATGACATACAAACTTTTCTTATGATCGTGCGGAGACGTAATGCTATATCCCCATTTAAAACATTATATCTATACTTAGTTATCCAAACTAGATGATATTTTATATCGTGCACCGTCTGAAGTCCTTTCCTGTAATTTTCCATAATCCTCCTATTGTTTATAGGAAATTACAATACACGAAAGCCACACAAAGGGTTCCGGCTAAAACCGAATATTTTCAACCAGTTACTGGTACAATAAAAACAATAACTTAGAAAATGACTAATGTGACGATTGCTGTTAATTATTTGTACACGCAGAAGCCTCCAGATCGCATATATTTACCCTAAGTGGGCCATAATTTTGCTTTTATATAGGTCAAGACGGGGAGGTCGAAATGAATGGTTTAAAATTAGCAGCAATACTAGGGGTAGTATTTTTTGCAAGTAACTCAAGCGCGTTCAAACTCAAGATTGTTAAAAAATCAGCAACTGTAGGTCATAATATCGTGGATCAATCAGATCTAGATTCAAACAACACTGAAACAAGCCTGAGAGATCAATTTGATAGATTCAATGATGACATCAGCATAGAAGGAATAAAAGTTAAAAGAAGCAAAGTGTTTAAAAGACAAACAGCCACATACAAGCAAAAAACTAAGCGCGTAAAAAAAGAGGTCGAGCCTTTAATTGAGGAAAATGATATTTCTAAGGATTTACCTAGTGAAGCTACAAGCGAAGAGCAAACTCTTAAAACAATTAAAAAATCTATACAGGACGAGTTTGAAGATGAGATTTCAATGGCTGAAGAAATAGAAGACCAAAACTCTTTAAGCTCTGCAAGTATAGGGTACTAAATATATGAATTTATCTGAAAAACTCATCACTATTTTTATTCTTCTCGCGGTTGGCTTTTTCGGATTAAATATAGCTCATTCAAAAATAACAGACAATAAAACTGCGAAGGCTTCAGTAACGGCCTCGCAAATTCATAGTTTAAATTAAAGTTTATTTATTGCACTCGATTTTTATTTATGGGAAAACAAGAACAGGCCAGACTTAAGCTATAAATTTAAGCTTTAAATCTCAACTCCAGAAAAACAGAGGCTTCAATTTTTATAAAGTTAAATATTACCTTTAGATTTAAACTTAAATATCTTAGCACCGAGACGGCCAAACAGGGTTAAACCATAATATATAAAACCTAAGCCTATAATCATGTGATAGCATGTTGAGTAAACCTTTAGTGTGTCACCAAAAGTTTTAGTGCAGTACCTCTCATCAAAATAAATCAAGCCAACCACTATAAGAACTGTAATTAGTAAATTTACTATCAAAACAAAGGTCGAGTTACCTTTTAAATTCATAAAATAAGCCTCAAAAAATTAATTTGTGAAAATTAATACTATAACTAAACAATTTACTTTGCTATTAAACGGTAAAAATAAGTTTGGAATTAAATATAATCGCTGAGTTTATAAATGAGCACTCGCTCGTGTTTTTATCCTTGTTTTAAGTAAAAAATTAAATTCAATACTTAATTGCAAGTATATACGTAGGTAGCACCTGATTCTGCAGCACTGTTACTCGAGGATGCCGAAGCTCCATTAGTTATTGCGGCTTGATTGCTGTCTCCATTAATACCACCCACCACTAACTCTTTCCTCTGAAGCCAATACCTTGTAAGCCAAGCCTATCAACGGCATCGGAGTTCACTGGCTTGATGTGCTTTTCTTGCGACCAAGTTGTGCCACGCGATAAAAAATATACGCAGCTCCTGATTCAGGCCTGCTATTATCAGCAGAACCTAATGTTGTTATAGTAGTTTGATTACTACTTCCTTTGTAAGCAACAGCTGCAAGCTTGTTTTTAAATAAGTCTAAGCGAATTCCAAACTGATCTAGGCTACTTGGGTTATTCGGCTTTATATATGCTTGTTGAGTCCAGGTTGTGCCTGAGCGTGTACAAATATATATTGCCTCAGCCTCTGTAAGAGAGTTTTTTGAAGAAGATGAAGTGCCGTTTGTAATAATAGACTGGTTCCTATCATCATTCCTTGAACCAGAAGCAATAGTATCGCTATTAGTAGATTCCCACGGGCAAGCCCATGGTCCTTACCGCTACAGCTCCAAAAGGAGCTGACCTGAACAAGTCCAGGAACCATTGTCGGCACTTGTATTTTAATATTTTACTTTATGGTTACAAGTGGTCGACACGGGGTTCATTCACCCACGGGTAAACCCGTGGTACTCTGTCTTCGACCTCATAGAAGGACCAGAACCAAATTTATCTCCAGCCTCAGAGTTTGACGACTTTATATAAGCTCCCTGCGCCCATGTGCTACCATTGCATTGGCTTAAACCTGATGTTTTTGCCTTCCAAAACCCAAACGGAATATATTGAGACTTAACAGAAAAAGAACATAGACAAATTATAAGAAGTAAAAATCTATTAATCACAACTATAAGCTACTGATACATAAAACTAAATTAAATCATCTAGTTGTGTAATATCATGAATTTTTATTAATATAACCTTTTTCAGTTTACAAATAATATTACTAGATCATATCTGCACATAATTATGACTTTTAAACTTACTGCTAAAGTATTAATCTTTTAAGCTCCTGTTGAGTGTACACATACTCGGCGTAAACCATAGTGTTTGTAATGTTCCTATGCCCTAAGGCTACCTGCACCAATCTTATATCTTTCGTTTTTTTATATAATCGAATTGCGAAGGTGTGCCTTAAGCAATGAAACTTTTTATGAGTCGGGCGGTAGTGCTGCCATATTTGCCTTAGGCGATTGTATGAAATTGGAAAAACTAAGTCATTCTTCGCTTCTAGCTTAACAAGTTCATTGAACACATAAGGGTAAAGTGGGATCTCGCGGTCGTTACTCCCCTTAATCCCTTTAATTAAAACGGTTTTATTTTCATGATCAATATCTGCTGATTTAATATTTAGGATTTCTGTAGCCCTAGCACCTGTCTGTAGAGCTATAAGTAGCAGTATACAATTACGGCCATCATCCTTTAAATAAGTCTTTAGAAGGCCCATGAGCCGTTCAAATTCATCATCTAATAAGTATTTGTTCTTGTTTAAGCTATATCTTGAAGCTTGGTTTGCCATGGCTTAAATCCTTTTAAGTAAATATTTCAGTTCATTCTAGTAGCAAAAATGGGTGAATTTTCAGCTCAATTTAACACGGTGCATATATCTGCCGAGTCAGTTTCAAATTCACTATTTTGCGCCGAGTTATCAAGTTTTTCCATTAAAAACCGATAAACACTTAATAAGTATTAATAAATTATTTAATTAATTCAAGTACTTAATACTATAACTTATAACTATAAGTTATACCTCGCGTTGCAAATAAGGGTACAACCCCCTTATTCACTTAATACTTAAAACAATATAACTACTTAACGCACTTTGTTAAATATTTATTTTGCTATAAATTGCATTTTACAACGTAAACTATTGTGAAATACAATATAAATGTTGAATTAAACAATGGTTAAAAAGGCTAGTTATGGAAAAAACATCGAAAAATACACCTCAGAAACTTAAATACTCCGCCGAAGTCAGTGTCATAAAAAGTAAGCTTGGAGACCTTGAAGAAATCCGGTCAAAACTTGGAATATCACAAAGAAAGATTTCACAGCTTTTAATGGTAGATCCATCGGCATGGACCAGGTGGATTGGAGGCAAGACGCCAACACCCCCACATATTTACCGTGCACTTCAGTGGTATATGGCCCTGATTGAAAAAAACAGTGAATGGCACCCGCAAAATAGCTTTATGAGAGCATTTCAACCCACAAATGCCGTCTCTTTAAAAGCATCATTAGATAATCACGAATTAAAGATCGATAAAAAGCTCATCGCCATTCAGTACGAAAGTTTACTCAATGAAAAAAAGAGTAAAAAACTCACTCAAACCTTAATTATTTTAAGCTTGGGCTTTGGAATTCAGAGTATTTTATGCCTGTTTTTATTACTAAAATAAGGACTTGCCCTCATTAGCAGCATTTACAATTACTTTAGAGCTAGCCTTACGCATTAATATGCCATTAAGCCTATGGAATTGTGTGTATTTTACTTGCCTGTAAGGGGCTGTTTCCCTATGTTGGGGCAGTTACTTTATGGCAATCATAGAGCTCATTTATACTATATAAATAGCTCTATTTTTAACCAAACAAATAAGCTTTAAATAGATACTAGGGCCGCGGTACATGGCCAAACGAACGAGGAGAATATATGTCATTCGAACTAATAGAAAAGCATGGTGACCATGAGCAAGTTGTGTTTTGCCACAACAAAGAAGCTGGCTTAAAAGCAATCATTGCAATTCATAATACTTCACTAGGCCCAGCTCTTGGCGGAACACGTATGTGGAACTACAAAACTGAAGAAGAAGCTTTGGTAGATGTATTAAGACTTTCTAAAGGCATGACTTATAAAGCTGCAGCCGCTGGATTGAACCTGGGTGGCGGAAAGGCCGTAATTATCGGGGACCCTAAAACTCAGAAGTCCGAGGCTTTATTCAGAGCTTTTGGAACTTTTGTAAACTCACTTCGTGGCCGCTATATTACCGCCGAGGATGTGGGCACAACAGTTTTAGATATGGAATACGTATTTATGGAAACCCCTTTTGTTACTGGTATTCCAGAAGTCTTAGGTGGGTCGGGTGACCCATCACCATATACTGCTCATGGCGTACTCATGGGTATAAAGGCTGCTGCCAAAGAGAAATTTGGTGCCGATAACTTAAAAGGCTTACGTATTGCAGTTCAAGGGCTTGGCAATGTGGGTTCACATTTAGTAAACTACCTTATCAACGAAGAAGCCATTGTTACTATTGCAGATATCGACAAAGATAAAGTAAAGCGTATTTCTGAAAAACATAATTTAAAAGTTGAAGACCCAAATGGAATTATCACTAGCGAATGTGATATTTACGCTCCATGTGCTCTTGGCGCCACTATTAATGATGAAACTATAGGCAATCTGAAGTGTAAAGCCGTAGCTGGTGGGGCGAATAATCAATTAGCTGAAGCCAGACATGGTGCCGCCTTAAAAGAAATGGATATCTTATATGCTCCTGATTACGTAATTAATGCCGGCGGCCTTATGAATGTTTTCGTTGAACTTGAAGGCTACTCAGCCGAACGTGCCATCGATAAAACAAACCACGTATATGACAATATGATGGAAGTGTTTAAAATATCTAAAGATGACAATGTTCCAACAGATGTTGCAGCCAATCGCTTAGCTGAAAGAAGAATTCAGCTTATTGGTGGATTAAGACAACAGCATCATGGCCGCACTGCAAGACCATTTTCTACTTTACGTGAGATGACTAATCGTCAAAAATAAGGAAGGATAATTAGGTAACTAGAATAAAACCTGATTTCGTGTCGTCCGGTGAGGACCTCTCGCAAGCAGATTTTTTTAATGTATATCGCATGAGCCTTAAGCGACTTTATCGCACTCATGCTAAATAAGGATTAAAATGGCTAAAAAGAAAGACATCAAGACTGTAACAGAAGTTCCATTTGCTGATAAGTTAGCAAAAACCTTGCACGACAACCGCACTGCGATTGTGGGCCTATTAGTTGTAGGCTGCATACTTGGCCTAAGCATAGTTGGCTACGGCTATATGCAAAAGCAAAAAGAAATGAAAGTAGAATCAGAACTTTATACTTTAAGATCACAGATCGAAAATAAAATTAACAACATTGATTTTACAGCTAAAACTGATCCTAATAAACTACCAGAAAAACCAAGCTTTGAAGAAATCAAAGGCTTAACAGATCAATTTGAACAAGCAATTTTAAAACATGACTCTTCAAGCTCTGCTGCCACATCAGCCCTCGACCTGGGTGGAATTTACTCTGAGTACAAAAAGTTTGATATGGCAAAAAATATTTTAGAAAAAGTTAAGCCTAAAAGCGCAGTACTTAGCTCATTAGTCAGCCAACAACTAGCCACTGTTTTATTTGAGTTAAAAGATTTTAAAGGCGCTATTTCATCTCTAGATAAAATTACTAAGTCTAAAGATCAGGCCTTTTTACATCCTGATGCTTTACTAAAAAAAGGCCTAGCGTATTACAAACTCGGTGATATGGAAAAAGCAAAGGCTTCTTTTGAGCAAGTCGCTGAAGAGTATACCGATAAATCCACAGGCCAAACCGCTGAAAAGTATTTACGTGTTTTAAAATTTAAATCTTTAACTCCCAACAAGCAGTAATAAATTATGATGAAACTCTTGAAATTACTTATTTTCATTTCTGCTGCAATCCCAGTTATTTCTTGCTCAAGTTTTAATAACAATCTTCCACAAGAGTTCACAATTAATAAGCGCTGGGCGGTTTCAGCCACATCTAGCACTAACTGGTGGCAGTTTAAAAATCATGCAGCATCACCTGTAATTTACAATGATGCCGTGCTAGTTGCTAACGGCTATGATGGTATTGGTCTATATAAACAAAGCAGCGGTCGTAATATTTGGAAAGTAGAAATTCAAAACGGTGCCGAATCAACTCCAGTTATTCATAATGACAATATTTACTTTGGTGGTAACGATGGGTTGTTTTACTGCCTAGATGCCACTGATGGTTCACTTAAGTGGAGCTTTCCAATAAAGTTTGAAGGCTTAGGCAGCCCTGTTGTGAATGGAGAATCCGTTTATTTTACAACTGGCAATCACAACCTATACTCTTTAGAAAAAGATAGTGGCAAACTCAACTGGGTCTACACCCGTAAAGTAAATTCATCTATTTCAATTCGTGGGCAAGGTAAGGTTTTAATTTCTGGCGATAAACTTTACTCCGGATTCAGTGACGGTTACTTCGTGGCGTTCAATAAATCTAATGGCCAAGTTATTTGGGAAAAACTAATTAATAACAATCGCCGCTTTAAAGATGTCGACTCAAGCCCTGTGCTCAGTGGTGATGCTATTTTTGTTTCTGGCTATGACCAAAACCTTTATGCTCTTAATAAAGTATCAGGTGACGTTATATGGAAAAGCCCTAATGGCAGTCATGCCGCGGTTTTAGTTACTGGTGACCGAGTATATTCTTCAACATCAAAAGGCACTGTAGCTGCTTTAAATAAATCAAATGGCAAAGTTGCCTGGACCACAAAATTAAAAAAAGGTATTGGAACTGAGCCTACTTACTATAAAGGATTTTTAATAATAGGTGAGTCTGAGGGTCGTGTTTTAGCACTCAGCCAAGTGAATGGCGAGGTTGTTGGGAGCTATGAAACTGGCAAAGGTGTTACATCTAAAATTACCCACAAAGATGAAAGCAAACAGTTTTTTCTACTGTCTGCAGGTGGAAACATTTTTAGCTTTAATATCGACTGGACAAAAGCCTCTGATGTTTGGCCTTGGCAGCAATAATTATAAAATTTACGAGGAAAAATCTCATGAGAATATCGTTTAAAACAATCTGTATTTTAATTTTATCATGCTTAGTTGTTTCTTGCTCATCCACTCAGTGCAAGAGAAAGGATAAGGTGCCGGCTATGCCAAACAACACTAATGTTGATCAAAATCTACTAATCAATAAAGATGGTTCAAAACCAAGAACTGTTTTTGTTTTTAAAAATGACGGTAGTTTACAGTGTGGAGTGGGACAAAATATCCCACCCAAAGAAATGGCTAAGGAGTTTGGCGACATAAAAGTTTACTCTTTAGCTAATAAACATGACGGAATGATGCATATACAAGTCTGTGGAAGTAGCACTGGGCAAGTTAATGTTTTTGAAATCGCTGAAAGTGACTTAAAAAAAGCCCTAAGTAAAGGCTTTAAACCCTGGCAGTTTTAAATGAACATAGATCAACTAAAAAGTGCAATTATTGATGTCCCAGATTTTCCTAAAGAGGGAGTTATTTTCAAAGATATAACTCCACTTCTTGAAGATTCTCACGCTTTTGATTCTTTAATTCATCATATGTGTGAGTCCATTGACAAAAAACCTAATAAATTAGTAGCCATTGAAAGCCGTGGCTTTATCTTAGGCGCTGCTATGGCAAGTAAAATGCATTGTGGCTTAGTACTGGCCCGTAAAACAGGTAAGCTGCCGAGCAAAACATTCAGCCAAGAATTTAAACTTGAATATGGCACTGACACTCTTGAGATTCATCAGTCTTCATTATCAAGTGAAGATAGGGTAGTGATTGTTGATGATGTTTTAGCCACTGGCGGAACAGCGGAAGCCGCAGCAAAAATTTGCGCCCAAGCTGGAGCTGAAATTTTATCTTACAGCTTTTTGATTGAACTTGGTTTTTTAAGCGGGAAACAAAAACTAAGTGCACCAATACACAGCCTAATTAAATATTAATGCTTTCTTTTTAAAAAAAACCAGAAATAAATACTGGGCTTTTAAGTAACTCAAGTTTAATCTAAAAAATTATTTATTAGATGCAGTTGGGTTTAAAATAATATAATCTCCTTTTAACTCTGTAGTACTTAATTGAAAAGCCATCTCTCTTGAAGGACCATAACAATCAACTACAGCTTGCTTTAAAGTTACAGCAACATTTGTTTGAGAACCAGCTCCAAAACCAACAGGTTTTTCAGAAATTATGATTTCATAAGTATCTTCAACACCTGGGTTTGCACACCAATAGTCAACAAAAGTAAAAGTAGTTGTCGTAACCATAGTTCCATCTAAACAAAATTTACAACCACCAGTATCGATATGTGATGTTGTAGCAACATCAGTTACAGCAGGTAATACCAATCCCATTAAATAATACCCTAAATTAATCTTCAGTTTTATTTAGGTTTAATTTTTGTGATTGAAAGAAACCGCAGGCCTAGCAAGGCTAAGTAGAGGACTTCTTGACCTGAACAAAATTTAAAAATGAATGAAAATGGTGACTAATTTAGGGCATTATTTAATGGAATTGGTATAAATTAGTATTTGCAAATACAGATACTGAAAACATTGTTAGTGCTATTAATAATAAATTTTTGATTCTTCTTTTCTCCTTAAAATTTGTTTTTCGACTTATAAGCTCTAGCAATAAAGTTAATTAACAAGAGCTTCTAATATTCGACTTAAAAGCAACATAACAAAGAGTGCTCATAAATAAAAGATCAGTAGATTCCCACGGGCAAGCCCGTGGTCCTTACCGCTACAGCTCCAAAAGGAGCTGACCTGAATCCTGCTGACCTTGGTTCTTTACATAATTTTTAATTGTTTGTTCG
>Ga0114957_1002189_pt1 | contig 19186 bp, 13 predicted proteins | sample BantaG_FD_87175 | JGI IMG/M metagenome (GOLD analysis project Ga0114957, IMG submission 87175) | Marine algal microbial communities from Bantry Bay, Ireland - BantryBay_4 metaG | ecosystem: Host-associated > Algae > Red algae > Unclassified | place: Bantry Bay, Ireland | collected 2014-11-21 | reverse complement strand
AATTCTTAGGAACGGTACGTTAATTAATCACAATTCTTGAACCGTTCCTTAAAGCTAAAAACTTCTTGAAAAACATACTTATATTATGTTACATTAGTGAATGTTCACTTTTATCATAAAAATGAAATCCAAGTATTAATTACTTGTTTAATTAAATTATAAAAACGTTATATTTTCAATCTCAAACAATTGAGAAATTAGGCGTGGTGAATTATGTAATTTTAAGAAAAGAAATCGAATTTATGGTAAGTATTAAGTGTTGGGTTTTAGTATTATTCTTTTCTTTAATGTTCAAACATAGAAAATTTTAATTACAATAAACAATTATTCGCTATTAATTTTACATAAAAAAATAGCATATATTATGCTAGACTGTTTTTTTTAATCATTTTTATTTTATGCTAAAGAAAGGTTAAACCTCTCATTTCTAATTATTTAGCTTATATTTTGCATTAATTTAGCTGTGGTGAATATCCCTTTGGCATAGTTCAATAATAAATCTACATTTATATCTTTAATTATAACTTTAGCCATGAGAAAATCGATTTTTTTATTTTTAATTTCCCTACTTTTTGTTTCCAATATTTGGGCCCAAGATCGAGCTAACTTGCAAAAGGAAATTGAAAAAATTATTCATTACGATACTGAAATTAAATTGTCAGAAACGCCTGGCTTTATCATTGGCGTAAAATATCAAGATTCCGTTTTCTATTTTGGCTATGGTTCTATTTCGAAAGATGTTGATCAAGTTCCTAATGAAAAAACGATTTTTGAAATTGGAGGTTTGACCAAAACTTTTACTAGTTCCTTGGTGAGTATTTTGGTGGAAGAGGGAAAAATGGAATTTGATAAACCATTGAATGATTACCTCTCTGCTTCAGAAAAAAATGAAGAAACTCAACTGATCACCATTGACCAATTGTTGACACATACTTCCCGTTTGCCTCGAATGCCTTTAGAATTTGGCGTAAAAGAGATCGAAGGAAATAATCCTTATGCACATTATACGAAGCAAGATTTAATGGATTTTTACAAAAAATATATTCCGCTAGAACCTAAAAAGAAGAGAAAAGAAAAAAACAAAAATAAGGATAACTATTCTTACTCTCATCTCAATTATGCCTTAGTGGAAATAGCGATTGAGTCTGGTCAAAATAGTAGTTTTGAAAAATTGTTGACTGACAAAATTTTAACTCCCATCGAATTGCATGATACTCGAATTGAATTGTCCAAAGATCAGAAAAAACGTTTGGCGACAGGTTATACTACAAGTGGTCAATCGACAGTACCGTGGACTTTTCAATCGTTCAAAGCATCGGAAGGTTTGAAATCTACCGCACAAGATTTAATTAAATTTGCAGAAGCTCACATAGGCGAAAGTAACTCAGATTTGACCAAAGCATTTTATGCTACACACGAAGGAAGGAAAAAAACTAGTCGAAGTAAAAAGGTGGCAGCGGCACGTGGTTGGCATATTATTTCTCCAAAAAAATATCACGATATTGTTATACATACTGGCAATACGAATGGTCATCGTTCCTACTTAGCTTTCGTCAAAGAGAGCGAAACGGCTGTGGTGATTTTAACGAATTCGGAACACAATCTTTATAATTTAGGATATTATATATTAAGGATGTTGAATGATAATTGGACGAAGTGATTTTTCTAAAAACAAACATAACCACTTACCATGTCTAGCAAAATAAACTCCTCGCCTACTATTCCAAAAAAACGAATACTTTTTGTTGTAAATCCATTTTCTGGAATTAGTAAAAAAGGAAAATTGCCTCAACAAATCGAGCAACATCTTGATTCACATCTTTTCGATTTCGAAATAAAACATACGCAAACCGCTGGTCATGCAACGGAATTGGCAAGGGAAGCTAAAGCGCAAAATTTTGACATGGTAGTTGCCGTTGGTGGCGATGGATCAGTCAATGAAGTTGCAGCTGCCCTGATCGATTCAGAAATTATTTTAGGAATAATTCCAGCAGGTTCTGGTAATGGATTTGCTCGACATTTAGGACTCAGCACCAATGTGAGCAAAGCGATTAAACAACTCAATCATGGAAAAAAATTACGTATTGATACTGTCAAAATGAATGGACGACCATTTGTCAATTTGGCTGGATTAGGATTTGATGGATGGGTTTCTTATAAATTAAGGCAAAGTAAATTGCGAGGTTTTTGGGGGTATGGAAAAATCGTAACTCAAGAGTCTTTTAAGTTTAAACCTCAAACTTATCAAATAAATATTGATGGGAAAATTTTGGAAGAGGAATGCCTTTGTTTGGAAGTTGTCAACGCACCAATGTTTGGATTTAATTTTGAGATTGCTCCTCATGCAAAATTTAATGATGGAATTTTAGAAGTGGTGGTAGTCAAAAAAATAACTCCTTGGAAGTTTCCAAAATTAGCTTGGCATTCCTATCACAAAACAATCAATGAAAGTGGTTTGACAAAATGCTATTCTGGAAAAAATATTAAAGTGAAAATTGTGGAAAAAACACCCGTCCATATGGATGGAGAAGGAATGTTAGTGCAAGAAGATTTAGAATTTTCCATTAATCCTTTATCTTTGTCGGTGTGGATTCCGAAGTAAAAAATCAAAAATCTAAATCTAAAAAACCAAAGGCAAACTTGCCTATTAAATTTTGGTTCTATGAAAATAGTCACAAGGTGTATTGCTAAAATAGAAAGGAATACTTTTGAATTTTTTACTTCTTTTCAAAAGACTCAGCTTATAACTAACTAGTGGTGTATCCCATAATTAACTGCCTATTAATCATATGAATTTTGATTTTACTCCAATAGTCTTTGTCAAAAGTCCAGTTAGGGCAATCGCATAAAAAGCTCCACTCTTGTTTTAGTGTGTATAAGTATATAGGTGTTAATGTTGTTGATTCCAATATATTCCAAATATAGAATAATGACCAATTGTTGATGCTTTTCATTAACACATATTATACCTAAACACAACAAGCGGAAGCTTTTATGCAATTGTCCTGAAAGTCCAGTAAAGACATTTTCCACAAAAAAAGAAATCCTAAAACTGTAAAATAAATAGAACTTATTGTAAAAAATTAAACTATGGTAAACCTAAAATTAACTTCCAAAAAATCGATCAAAATTCTTTTCCCATTATTTTTATTATGGTTTGGAAATGCTGTTTTTGCACAAACACCTACTGTCCAAGATTGCCTTGGAGCTATTCCAATTTGTGCTCAAATCTATACCGAAACCACTTCCCCTTCTGGCTCTGGAAATTACCCTAATGAAGTAAATGGAACTTCGCAAGGTGGCATTTGCTGCATGGATAATGAGTTGAATTCTATCTGGTACACTTTTACAGTTAATCAATCTGGTGACTTTGGATTTACTTTAACTCCTAATAATTCGGCTGATGATTATGATTGGGCTATGTTTAATATTACCAATGGTACTTGTGCAGATATTTTTAATAATATCACCATGCAAGTGAGTTGCAATGCTGCTGGTGGAGGAACTTGCAACGGAGATACTGGTGCGAATGGTGGAACTACTTTTGCTAATCAAGGGGCGGGCTGTGGTAATAATCCTCCAAGTCAATTTGCAGGAAATAGTGCAAACAATGCGCTTGTTCCAGTTGCTCAAGGCAACACTTATGTTTTAGTTATTTCCAATTGGTCAGGTTCGACTAATGGATATTCTATTGATTTTGGTGTCTCTGGAAATATAGGAATTATCGACATGATTGATCCTGAAATTTCTGACATCACACTCCCTGGCGATTGTGGAGGCGATGAAATGGAAGTAACATTTTCGGAATATATTCAATGCAATACCATCAACGGAAGCAACTTTCAGATTACTGGGCCAGGTGGTCCTTATGCTGCTACTGTCACAGCTAATTCTTGCAGCCAAGGTGGTGCTTACGATAATTTTTTTACAGTAAATCTTAATCCTCCAATCACCGAAATTGGAAATTATACTGTTGCCTTGGTGACTAATGGAACAACCGAAGTTTTAGATTTATGTGAAAATCCTTCCTTGGTCAACTCTTTTGATTTTACCGTTTTAAATAGTCCTTTGTCTAACATAAATATTGGAAACGATACTATTTTATGTGATGGCGAATCTATGATTATTGACGCTTCACTTCCCAACGCAGAATCATATTCTTGGTCGGACGGAACAGACGGGCCGATTATTACAATCACCGCCCCTGAAACATATACTGTTACCGTCACCAATACTTGCAATAGTGTAACTGATGATATCTTTGTCAATTTTATTCCATTGCAAGCGGTCGATATCAACCTTGGTTCAGATACATTACTTTGTCCTGAAGAAATTTATGAACTAGATGCGACTTGGGATGGAGGCATTCAATATCTGTGGCAGGACGGTTCGACTGATCCAATTTACCAAGTTTTAGAAACTGGCTTTTACGAAGTTACCATTTTTGATGCTTGCGGAGAAATAGGATTTGCCGCTGTCCAAATAGATTATGATGAGACGGAATTAAATTTGAATTTAGGGCCAGATAGTTTGCTTTGCGAAGAGGATGGATTCCATACGATTGATGTATCCGATCCAAATGCGGAAGAATATATTTGGAGCGATGGCTCAACAAATCCTACTTTGCAAATAACTGAAAATGGTATTTATGGTGTAACGATTTCTGACAAATGTAATGTTTTGACGGATGAAGTCGATCTTAACTTTACCAATTGTACTATTTGTGAAGTTTATGTTCCGAATGCTTTTTCGCCAGATTTCGATGGTTATAATGATTACTTTTTGCCTTACTCGAATTGCTCGTTGCTCAATTATTCTATGAAAATTTTTAATCGTTGGGGCGCACTAGTTTATACTTCCACCAATCCTGATGAAGGTTGGGATGGCAGATTTAACAACAAAGATATTTCGGAAGGAGTCTATATCTATCTCCTCGAATTTGACGTAAATCAACGAGGCAAAAATATTACAAAACAATTATCTGGCGACCTAACAGTCTTGAAATAATGATGAATGATTAGCACCACTATTTCAATTAGTAACGGTCAAAGAATAAGTTCCCGATTGTAGGGCGAATTATTTTGTTCGTAGTTTTTCTTTACAAGAAGGAATATTGTTGATACTATGACCGATTTTAAAGGGAAAATACGGACAAAATAATCGGTCTAAAACGAGAAGTTATTTTTTGACCGATACTTACCACCGCAGTAATTGTTGGCGCAACAGCTGATCCAACCATCTTTTATCAACTAGGAAAAAACAAAATTTTACAAACTAAGAAAAATGGTTGGAGTCAAATAACGACCGAATTTGTTATTCCTAAAAACTTTCAAGATTCAAGTTTGACATTTTATATTTTATATTTTATATTTTTAATCCAACAAAAAATAATGTTTGGTTTGATGAATTAGAAATCACTCGATTGAAAATGGATTGATTCGGTGCATAACAAATTTTCATTTTCATCTACTCAGATTTACGAAACTGAGTTTAAGTACTTGGACATAACTAGAGATGAAAATGAATTTTAGATTTTGATTGAATTTTAGATTTTGATTATTTTTTTACCATCTTGCAGTTCCAATTTCAAGACGAAGAAAATTCAAAAACAAGCAACGAAAACATACCTTGAAAAAATACTTAAACTTTCCATTTTACCTTTCCATCATTTGGCTAATCTGTATTATTTTAGTCAACCCAATTGGCGACTTCCCACTCAACGATGATTGGTCTTACGGTCGAAATGCAAAAGCACTTGCCTTAGAAAATAAAATATATTTTGATGATTGGGGAGCAATGACTTTGATCGTACATACCATGTGGGGAGCATTTTTTTGTAAAATATTTGGCTTCTCTTTTACTGTACTTAGATTCTCTACTTTGCTTTTGGGTTGGGCTGCCTTATTAATGACAAATTTGTTTTTCCAAGAAGGAGGCATGAATAAAAAACAGGCTGGTTGGGCAACACTTTTATTAGCTTTTAATCCTTTCTTTTTTACGAATGCCTTTACTTATATGACCGAAGTTCCCTTTATGTTTTTCTTTATCACTTCGTCCTATTTTGCCTTAAAAAGTATCAACAATAAGAGTGATTATAACATTATATTTACAACTTTATTTTCCATCCTCGCAGTACTCATCAGGCAACATGCCGTATTGGTTCCATTAGCTTTCTTCTTTGTATTTATTATAAAAAATAAACTTTCGTTAAAGACTGTTATTCAATCAGTTATCCCATTTTTTTTAACTTTTAGTACATTAAATATTTTCACCAATTGGAGAAATTCACACTATGGATTATCTGAAAATTTTGGAAGTACCAACACACTTTACGAAAGCATTTTTAATGGAAGATTAGAGCTTGCCTTACAATATAAAGCGCAAGGGTTTTTCACTTATTGGGGACTTTTTTTATTGCCCATTTTAATTTTACTCATCCCTTATTTTTTGAAAAGAATCCCTAGAATCTGGATGCTTGTTTCGATAATTTTGACTTTAATTATTTGCTATCCATACTTCTCTAGCCAACGAGATTTTTTGGGAAATACGTTTAATAATTTAGGAGTTGGATACATTGGAATTACTACAAGTTCTCAAGACTCTCCTCCACAGATTGGTCTCAATGATTGGGAAAACATTTTCTTAATCGCACTTATAGCCGCTACATTTTTAGTCCAATGGATTTTGATTCGTACAGGTCAAATCTTTATTTTAATAAAAAACAAAGATTCCAATCAGGTGAATTGGAGTACTCCTTTTGCATTGATTATCTGCTTTACTTATTTCTGTTTTTTGATGTTAAACAATCATTATATTGATCGCTATAATTTATTAGCTGTTCCATTTTTAATTCTGCTCATTGCACCTTTCCAACAACCTTTCCATCTTCCAAAAGCGTTCAAAGTCTTATCTCAAATTTCATTTTTAATTATTGTATTTTTTTCGATTGGAGCGACGCATGATTATTTATCTTGGAATAGAGCGAGATGGGAAGCAAGTGATTTTGCACATGATAACTACGAAGTCAAACCAGGATTAATCAATGGCGGATTTGAATATAAATTCACTTATGGTAATCATTATATGCGTCCACATGGTTGGGAAGATATGGAAACATGGAATACGACTCCAGAACAATTCTTGATTTCTTTTTCCGAAGAATGTAAATATGAAACAAAAAACACCTTCCCATATCAACGATATTTTCCACCAAAAACAGATACTATATTTCTTTTGAAAAAAGAACCAGTCACTTTCTTCGACACCATAACATGCAATATGGATAGTCTTTCGGAGGAAGGTGAATTCTTTCTAACCAATCAAGATGATCTGCTTCTTGCAAATGCTGAAACAAGAAATTCAGAAAAATCTTATTCTGGAAATTACGCTATAGCTATTAATAGTGGACAGGAATATGCCCTGACCTTTACTATAAAAAATATTGAACCTTGTGAAAAAATTTCAGTTACGCTAAATAGATTTCCTGCTCGCCATCCAGCTAAGGCTGTCATGGTTTATGATCAAAAATACTATCTAAAAAATCTTGATTATTTAACGATCTTAGACAAATCGGACTGGGGAAAATTAAATCAAGAATTTAAAATCCCTGCAGATTTTAAAGAAAAAACTTTAACATTTTTCCTTTTCAATCCTTCTGCTGAAAAAGTTTACTTTGATGATTTGATAATTATGCGAATGAAATAAGATAAAGAAATTATTTAGGCAATGCATTTTTAAGCTCAGTCATAAATGCATCCGTTTTATCTCCCAAAGGAATAGTGATATAATTAAATTGATCGTAAAACACTTTGACCATTTTTTTCCCATAAAATGTTTTTCCATCTTCGACCTTAGCAATATTTTTCAACCAGATTTTTTGATGTGTTTTTCCAAAAGTAGAAACAGCTAAGTGATCTTTCTTCACTTCATAAGTATTTTTAAAAAACAAAACTAATGGCAAAAGTGGCAAAGTCAACATGGCTGCAATTTTCAAATTGGCACTCAGCCATTCAAAAACTCCGAAAGTTAAAATCACCAATATAATGATGATGGCCATTTTATAATTGAAGGAAGTATATTTCAATTTTCTTTATTTTTTTATAAAAAATGATATGACTGCAAAATTAAAAATTAACCCAATCAAATTGGAATTATCAGTTTAAGGAATGAAAAACAAAGAACTATAGGTTTTCATTCCTAAAATAGAACAATCTTTTTTGAATTAAGTTTTTCATGTGCTAACTCAATTTCTTCCTAATCGTCATCATTAATTTCAGAAATTCTCTTTACATCAATCACACTTCTTTTCAGAAAACGGTATCCATATTTGCCATTTTGATTACTAATTGGATTTTTACAAAAAATGAGTATAATTGCAAAAACATACTCCAATGAAAAAAAATAAAAAACCAACTCCCGAAGAAAACGAATCTTCAAAAAAAATTCAGGAAGGAAACAAATTCGATAAGATTATTCAAGAAAATCTAGAAAAAGTTTATGTTCCACTACTCACTAAAATCATGGGATTTAAAGATTTTCGCTTAGTCAATCTACCCGATACCAAATTGCAAACCACCGTTCAAAGGGAAACGGATGGCTTAAAAAAAATAATTTTCAAAAACTCCAAAGACACTCCAAAAAATGGAATCATTCATCTAGAATTTCAGTCAGAAAGTGAAGAAAGAATGGATGCTCGAATGTTGGAATATTTAGGGATGACTTATCGAAAATACCACATTCCCATTTATCAAGCGGTAATTTTTTTGGGAAATGGAAAATCTAAAATGAACAATTTAATTGAGTTTGGAGGATTGCGATTTACTTTTCCGATTTATAATATTTCTGATTACAGTTATCAATTATTTCTCAATTCTGAAAACTCTGAAGAAGTCGTATTGAGTATTTTAGCTAATCCTGGAAACCTTTCCGAAGAAGAATTGGTTACTCTAATTGTCGAACGTTTGGTCAAACTAAACAAGAATAAAATAGAGCGAGATAGGTTTATCACCCAATTGGAAATGTTATCCAAAAAACGTAATTTGCAAGAACAAACCATTAAAATTGTAAAAATGATGAATTTTAATTATGATATAAAAACTGACCTTCGGTACTTGGAAGGAAAAAAAACTGGACTTGAAAAAGGAATAGAAAAAGGAGCGTTACTAAAATCTGTCACCTCTGCTATTTTGATGCTAGAGGAGGGAATAGATATTCAACATATTGCGCTATTTCAGCAAATGAAAAAAAGTGATATTCTAAAAATCCAAAAAGAACTGGCGCAACGCAAAGAAGTTGAAAAATATTTAACCGCCAAAAAAAGCAAAATTACCATTATTGAAATTGCTGAAAAATGCGAAGTTTCTGGAATTTTTGTAGAAGCAGTAAAAATGCTTCTAAAGAAAAAATAAATAGCACTTTTGAATTTTTTTTTTTAGAAAAATGGTTCAGCGGATTGATTTCGTTGAACCATTTTTTTTTGATAGAAAATTGGAAAATCATTCAAATGAGGTGTAGAGAATTTCAATTTCGCCTTTTATAATAAATTGGTATCTTCAACCTTTATTATTGAGTTTCCCCGCAATAAATATTCAATAACACTTTCAAACAACTGGCTGAAAAAAAAGTATTATGTATAGAATGATCTTGTTCCTTTTTCTATTTTTTACAACTAGCTGCAATGTAAAATCCTCTGTTCCTGCGACAACTTCCTCTTCACAAAACACTATTTCCAAAAAGAAAATGGTAAATCAAAAAGAGGGCTTTTTTAATTTCACTTGGGATGAAAAAGCAGGGACCATTATGTTGGAAATCAACAAATTCGATACTGAATTTTTATATGTAAATTCTCTTCCTGCGGGAATGGGTTCCAACGATATTGGATTGGACAGAGGGCAATTGGGGGCGACTCGAATTGTAAAATTTGTTCGAGTGGGAAATAAAGTTTTGATGATGCAACCCAATTATAAATATCGAGCGGTGAGTGATAATCCTGCGGAAAGTGAATCGGTAGAGCAAGCATTTGCACAGTCGGTAATTTGGGGTTTTAAAGTAGAAAGTGAAACAGAAAATTCAGTCGTAGTGGATATGACAAATTTTTTATTGCGAGATGCACACCAAGTTTCTAATCGTTTAGAAAGGAACAAAGAAGGCACTTATAAAATTGATAAATCACGCTCAGCCATCTATCCTGAGAGGTGTAAAAATTTTCCAAAAAATACAGAATTGGAAGCAACGATTACTTTTGTTGGAAAACCAAAAGGGTGGAATCTGAGAAGTGTGACTCCAAGTGCGAATGCACTTACCCTCCGCATGCATCATTCATTTGTGGAATTACCTGATGCGAATTATGCGCCGAGAATTTTTGATCCACGATGTGGTTTTAATTCTATTTCTTATCAAGATTATGCTACGCCGATTGACCAACCTTTGGTGAAAAAATTTATTCGAAGACATCGTTTGGAGAAAAAAAATCCAACTGCTGCGATAAGTGAAGCGGTAGAACCAATCATATATTATGTGGATAGAGGAGCACCTGAACCGATTCGTTCAGCATTGATCAATGGGGCAAGTTGGTGGAATCAAGCTTTCGAAGCAGCTGGTTACAAAGATGCATTTCAAGTAAAAATTTTGCCTAATGATGCAGATCCGATGGATGTTAGATATAATGTAATTCAATGGGTGCATCGTTCGACAAGAGGTTGGTCGTACGGAAGTTCCGTTACTGATCCTCGAACCGGAGAAATAATTAAAGGTCATGTTTCCTTGGGTTCATTGCGAGTACGACAAGATTTTTTGATTGCGCAAGGTTTAGTAAAAGCCTATGAAGAAGGAAAACCTGTTTCGCCAAAAATGTTGGAAATGGCTTTGGCGAGATTGCGACAATTGTCGGCGCATGAAGTGGGACACACGATTGGATTATCGCATAATTTTGCTGCAAGTTCCAATGATCGAGCTTCTGTGATGGACTACCCTCATCCATATATTACTGCGAATAAAGATGGTAGTTTGAACTTTGATGATGCTTATGATAATAAGATTGGGGCGTGGGATAAGCGAACTATTTTGTTTGGTTATCAAGATTTTACCAAAGGAACAGATCATGCAAAAGCATTGTTATCTATTATTAAAGAAAATCAAAAATTAGGTTTACGATATGTTTCTGATGCGGATGCTCGCCCTGCGGGAGGTGCTCATCCTTATGCACATCTTTGGGATAATGGAAACGATCCAGTTTCGGAATTGAATCGTTTGATGGGTGTTCGGGCGACTGCTTTGAAAAATTTTAGTGAAAATAATATTCCAATGAATACACCACTTTCTAATTTGGAAGAAGTGTTGGTCCCATTATTTTTGGCGCATCGATATCAAGTAGAGGCAGCGGTAAAAATAGTTGGTGGAGTCGATTATGAATATAGTTCAAGAGGCGATACACCAATGGCTGCAAGGATTGTGGACTACCAAACTCAGATGAAAGCGATTTCAAGTTTGATGAAAACATTGAGTTCAAAAAAGTTAGCTATCCCAAAAAATATTTTAAAACTCATTCCTCCAAAAACTTTTGACTCACAACGAACGAGAGAAAGTTTTAACTCTCGAACAGGATTGACTCTCGATCCAATAGCTGCTGCGGAGAGTGCTGCGAATCATTTAATTTCAATGTATTTGCATCCACAAAGAGCAACTCGATTGGTAGAGCAACATGCGAGAGATCGAAGAAACCCTGGATTACATACTTCCGTAAATGCATTGTTACAAGCGACTTGGTTTACGGATGACGAGGATACTTATTTAGCTGAGATTGGACGAGTTACTGAAAAACTAGCTTTGCAACACTTGATGAAATTGGCCATGAATCAAGATGCAAGTGAGCAAGTGCGAGCAGTTAGTTTTTACAAAATTAAAGAACTAAAAGATTATTTAGATAAAAAAACGGCTGGCAAAGAAATGGAAAAAGCACATATCATACATGCTCTTTCGATGATTGATCAATTTATGGATGATCCAAATGAATGGAAAAATTCTATGCCGAAAAATATGCCTGATGGATCGCCGATTGGAATGGATGCTTGTGGCGGGCAGCATTAAAATGAATATCCAATATCGAACAAGAAATAACCAATGTCCAACTTCCCCAGAATTGGATTTTCACAAAAGTTCGATATTGGTTATTCGTTTTTTATTTTATTTTTTTAACAACCATTTACCGAATAAACATGAAAAATAAGCTCCCAACAATTTTTGTAATTATACTGTTATGTATTTTTTTTAGTTGTCAAAAAAAGCAGTACACCTCCAAAACAGTCCAAGGCGAAGAACCTCGAACCAAGAGTTTTTGGTATTATCAAAATAATTTTTTCCTTGATCCAAATACTACCGAGTTACGAACGGATGGCATATATTTTAAAATAATTGACACCGATCAATTTGGAGACACGTACAAAACTTTTCGATTTTACGAAGATGGTTTAGTCATTTCTCATGTGGCTTATAGCACTCCTGAAAAATTAATGCAACTCAATCGAACGACGCAAGGTAACATCCATGGTTATTATAAAGTCAAAAATGACTCTTTGTTTTTTACGACAAAAGTTTATTATAATCACAGTCCTACTTTTTATACTGGAATGATTGAACCAGATTCGATGAGCTTGAATAGTATTAATTTTAAAACAAGGGAAAGTGATGATCAGGTGTTTTATTTTTTGAAAAAAGAAGAGTGATGATAATGATAATGGTGAATGGTTAACGGTGAATGGTTAATTTTTCGCCCATGTCACAAGGTGAATATATTGAATCAGACAGTTGGATTTTCAAGTTAATTCAATGTGTTTTAAAAGTTCACCTTGTGACTATTACATAATAAAAAACAGCAATGGACGAACAGAAACGAATAGAACTACTACAAAAAGCGAAAGATTTTTTCTTAAAAGAAATCGTAACTTCTCACGTCAGTAATGGTTTAAAAAAAGCAGGTTCCCTTTCCAATTATAATGTCAATCCTTTTCTTTTTAAATATTTAGCCAACTTCTTGAGAGGCGATGGAAATCCTGAAAGCATGGCGGAAGCATTGATTTTGCCAAGAGTTTTAGGTTCTTCGATCACGACAACTTTTGGGATGAAAATCCAAAAATTGATTAGTGAATTATTTGAAGGATTTGGTTCGACAACTCATGGAATTGACATTGAATTTATCGACGCTATCGACGGTAGAAAAAAATATTGCCAAATCAAGTCTGGTCCAAATACTATTAATCATGATGATGTACAAACCATCTTTGGACATTTCGACGGCATCATTAATTTAGCTCGAACGAATAATCTCAATGTCGGTTTTCAAGATTTAATGGTGGGAATTATTTATGGAGAAAAACAAGAGATGTCTTCTCACTATAAAAGTATTGACAAACGATTTCCCGTTTTTATTGGAAAAGATTTTTGGCATCATCTGACTGGCAAAGAAGATTTTTACTATGATCTGATCAACGCATTTGGAGAAGTTGCCTTGGAAGTAGATGGCGGTGCAGCGCTACGAATAGCGATTCAAAAATTGGCAAGGGAGATTGAGGTGAAGTTTAAGTAGGAGTTTTTTTAAATATCGAATAGCGATTTATGAACAAGGATTTGAGAAGTTTGACGATAGCTATCTGCATTTTTCAATGAGAAGTTTCGTCAAACTTCTCAAATCATAAATCCTTGTTCGATATTCGATATTCAAAAACTCACTTCACCTCATTCAAAAACTTTACGATCGCATACCCCACTTCCTTTCCTAAATTCACCGGTACTGCATTTCCAATTTGTTTATACTGTTGCGTCACCGAACCTGCAAATTTCCAATCATCAGGAAATGTTTGAATTCGTGCATATTCTCGCACGGTAAATGGGCGAGTTTCATCAGGATGACAACGTTCCGTTTGTTTTTGAGCAGGGCTACAAGTCAACGTCAGACTAGGTTCATCCCAACTAATTCGACGAGCCATTCCAGTTTTTCCACCACCGAGATAAAAACTTTTTTGCATATATTCCTTTTGAATATCAACTGGCAAATCTCGCCAATAACCACCTGGAGGAACTAAATCTAACACTACTTTTTTATGCTCAGGATACTTTGCACCAGGAGATTTAGGAACTTTCTTGGGAAAAAGTTCGCCTTTTTTTAGTGCATCTTTTAAGTTGTAGATTTTACCATATGGTCTTGGGTACTCAAAGTCCACGTCAATATCTTTTCGAATACCAACTAGAATTAATCGCTCCCTTTTTTGAGGTACATTATAATGTATCGCTTTCAAAACATGATGTTCCATCACTCGATACCCCAACTCATCTAGCACAGATTTCATTCCTTTGAGCGTTCGACCTTCGTCGTGATTAACGAGTCCTTTTACATTTTCGCCAATACAAATTTTAGGTTGAACTTCAGAAACTGCTCTGGCAAATTCATAAAACAAAGTTCCTCTCGCATCTTTAAATCCCAATGATTTTCCAGCATAACTAAATGCTTGGCAAGGAAAACCGCCGGTGACAATATCCACTTTTGCTTTGTATTTTTTAAAAGAAATGTCTCTGACATCTCCTTCGATCACATTCCAATGTGGGCGATTATTTCGTAAAGTTTCCGCCGCCCAATGATCCATTTCATTCAACGCTTCGCACTTCAATCCTGCTTTTTCCAAACCCAAAGCTAATCCTCCCGCACCTGCAAAAAGTTCTAAAACTTTATACTCTTTTTTGGGTTTTACAAAATTGCCTTTGCCATCTTCATCGAATAGACTGTTCAATTCTGGGAACATTTTTAATTGCTCCTTTTTATACATTCGATAGTTACTGATCGGCTCACGAACAGCAACTAATTTTCCACTCCTATCCCATCGACGTAGGGTTTCCTTATTTTTCCCCAACATCTCGGCAACTTCTGAAATTGAATAATAATCTTTCATTAAAATGTTTCTGACTTGATAAATTTATGTTTTGGTAAGTAGCATGTGGTGGTCTGCTTCAGCTGAACTGAAAAAAGAGCACAGCGAATTTTTTCCAAAAACAATCCTAGAATTAAATCGTATTTGTTTGCCATTTATTTTTTGAGTCGCTGTGCTCCTTTTTTTAGGTCAGCTGAAGCAGACCACCTCGTGCTATTTACCACAACTCATTGATACTCAACACTTAGGGCTTGCACAGAAATAAATGGTTTTTTTCAAAAATACCCCGCTTACTCAACCTTACACATGGTTACAAATGTACTACAGTTTTTATTAACACCAAATATCTTAAAAGGTTCTTTTTCAAAATGTGGAAAACTTATCTTTTGCCAATAAAAATCCCTCCATTTTCCTTTTTTTATGAAAAAGAATTATGATTCCGTATCTTGCAAATATCAGAAAACAGCATTTGTAAATATATTGTTATTTAAGAACAGTAAAAATATTAAACATACCCATTTTTCTTTTTTGAGAAAAAACTAATCTTTCAATAATGACCTTACCTGACGCTAGAATCGCTCTAAAAAAATTTTTTGGTTACGACAACTTTCGACCGGGCCAAGCTGAGATTGTACAGAATACCTATGACGGAAAAGATACTTTGGTGCTGATGCCGACAGGTGGTGGAAAGTCGATTTGTTTCCAGATTCCAGCGATTACCTTGGATGGTATTTGTATTGTGGTCTCGCCGCTGATTTCGTTGATGAAAGATCAGGTGGAAGCACTTCGTGCAAATGGAATTCCAGCTGCTTTTTACAATAGTTCTTTATCGAGAGCTGACGAGCAACAATTACTGCAAGACCTTGATAACCAGCAACTTAAGTTACTTTATGTTTCTCCTGAACGACTATTGACTCGTAGTTTTTACGACATCATGCAGCAGATGAATATTAGTTTATTTGCCATTGATGAAGCGCATTGTATTTCTTCTTGGGGACATGATTTCCGACCAGAATATACCAAAATGAAGTTCCTCAAAAACTCATTTCCCAAGGTGCCAATTATGGCTTTGACGGCGACGGCAGATAAGTTGACTCGAAAGGATATTGTCAATCAACTGGGACTGCGAAATCCTGAAATATTTGTCTCTTCTTTTGATCGACCGAATCTAAGTATAGAAGTTCGTCCAGGACAAAAACGCTTGCAGCAGATTGTTAATTTTATCAAAAAAAGACCGAACCAATCAGGTATCGTATATTGTTTGAGTCGAAAAAACACGGAAAATGTTGCGGATAAATTACGAGCCAATGGAATCAAAGCAACTCATTATCACGCAAAACTTTCGCCCAATATGCGAAGCGAAGTGCAAGAGGATTTTATCAATGATCGAGTGCCGATTGTTTGTGCCACAGTTGCCTTCGGAATGGGAATTGACAAATCAAATGTGCGCTGGGTGATTCATTATAATTTGCCAAAAAATATCGAAAGTTATTATCAAGAAATTGGTCGAGCAGGTCGAGATGGAGCGAAAGCAGATACGATGTTATTTTGGAGTTATGGTGATGTAAAAATCCTGCGAGACATTCTGACTGACCCTTCCAATGCGAGCGATCAAACAGAACTTAAAATGACCAAACTCGAACGCATGCGTCATTTCGCCGAAGCGATGCAATGTCGTCGAAAAATATTACTCGGTTATTTTAGTGAAACGATGGAAGGGGAAAATTGTGGCAATTGTGATATTTGTAAAAATCCACCTCAGCGAGTCGATGGAACTTTGATTGCTCAAAAAGCACTTTCCGCCATTGCTCGAACGCAAGAACGAGTGGGAATTAATATTTTGATTGGCATTTTGAGAGGTTCCAATCAACGAGAGATTTTTGAGAAAGGATATAATAAAATAAAAACTTACGGCGCAGGTCGAGAGATCAATTTATTCGATTGGCAAAATTATATCATGCAATTATTGAATGCAGGATTGATGGAAATTGCCTACGATGAGGGCAGCGCACTCAAATTAACTGCCACAGCGAAAGCCATTTTATTTGATGGAAAAAAAATAGATCTCGTCAAACCTGCTGTCGCTGAAACTCGCAAAGCTGCCGCTAAAAAGAAAGTGGCTGCCAAACCAAAAAGAGAAAGAGTTCGAGACGAATTATTTGAAGCCTTGCGTGCGCTTCGTTTGCAATTGGCGAGAGTGCGAGGTGTTCCGCCGTACATTGTTTTTAGTGATAAAACCTTGGAAGAGATGGCTGCCAAACGTCCAACGACTGATGCGATGATGAATGAAATTAGCGGAGTCGGTGAACGGAAAATGCATCTTTACGGGGAGCAATTTAAAAATGCCATTATTGAATTTTTAATAAAAAAAGAAGCGGCTGGCGAGAAGGTTCAAGGTAGTTCGCACATCATTTCTTACTTTCTTTATAAAGGTGGAAAAACGATAGAGGAGATTGCAGCGCAACGGGAGGTAAAAGATATAACGGTCAAAACACACTTGGCAAAAACGTATGAGCAAGGGGAAGATTTTGATATTTCGATGTTTATTTCGGAGGAGGAAATCGATCAGGTTTTGGGGATGTTGCACTTGATTGATACACCTTATAAGATGGCGGATGTGTTTAATTATTTTGAGGAGGAGATGAGTTATGATAAGATTAGGTTTGCGCTGGCGCATTATTATCGGGAGGCGACGGTGGAGTGATTTTTTTAACCAAAGTGTTTTTCTGTAAAAAATCAAAAATTATAACCCATGGAATTACTTAATGCTTTCAAATCTATGATAATCAGCACTTTAGACAGATATATTCATTATGCAAGTGAATACTATGTCAGAAAAACACATGATTTTTCATTAATAAAATCAGAGTTCAATCCTGATTTAGATTGGTTCAAAAAATATCAAATAAGGCTAGATTTAGACTTCAAGGATTTAAAAAAGATTATCCAAACACTACTTTATTTATCCCCAATAAAAACCCAGAGGCGGTCAATTAATAGAGAAACAAATAATGTAAAACAAGAAACTAGCAAGTCAAAGAATTATAGTTGAGCATAGTATCGGTAGCATAAAACGTATGATATACTAAGTTGAACTTGTCGAATTTATGACATCAATACTTATAATCAAATGCTCGGTTCTTGTCCTGAGTTATAGAATTTTTTCATAACTCGTTGATTCTCAATAACGCATTAAATCTACTGTTGTAAAGAAAATGGAATTTATTTTCTTCGAATCACTTTTGAGAAAGGAATTCTTACTAAGCAAATTATTAGATTCTTGAAATTCTCAATACCGATATGAAAAAAAAGACATTATCTACAGTTTTTTTTGTACTTATAATACTTGTATTTATAAGTGGATACATGACACACTACTGTTTTTCAAAATATAGAAATGGTTTATCTGCTAAGCCTGCTATGATGACTACCTCGGTTTGTAAGTTTAGAATTACTTCAGCAAGGAGATGGGGACGTGTTTACGGGTATTTGGATAATGATGATAAATTAATTTCCTTCTCTACAACTGAAATAGAGCAATTTTATAAAACTCATAAAAGATTTCAAAATTATATCATTGGAAAACATAATTGTGAAAGAGGAAATGTATTTCCTGTTTGGATTTATCCTGATTCGTCTATTCATCAAAGAATTCCTACCAATCCAAGTAATATACCTTACGTAGCAACTAATGATAAAGAGAATACTATTTTATTTACGATTATTATGTCTTTAACGTTGATAATATTACTAGCTCTTACATTGAGATATCGAATAGACTTGATGCCTCATTGAGAATCAACGAGTTATGAAAAAAATGTAATACCAGATTTTAATATCATTAAAGTATAAAAAATGAGTTTATCAATTGATTTAATTTTTGCTAAATTGCCCTTTGGACTATCCGCCAAAGATTCTTCGTAAGTGTATTTATATAAAATAAAATAGACCTACGAAAAAAGATTAAATGACAAATATATTAAAGAAGGAGTCAATTATTTTGAACTCTTATACGATCTAATTGAAATTTTAATTGATAAAATTATTTAAGCTAAATCTTTAAATAATGATTTCACTTCTTTTTATCCAAATTCCCTTCGAACCAATCATCCTCGGCTACAAAACCAATCCCCACCTCATCCTCGAATACCTAGCCTTCTTCATCGGTTACCGCTACTACGTTTTTTTAAGAAAAAAAAGCACCGATGCCATCACTTCCAACAATAGATTATCCATCATCGCAGGAGCTATTTTTGGCGCATTAATCGGTT
>Ga0114957_1002185_pt1 | contig 19212 bp, 18 predicted proteins | sample BantaG_FD_87175 | JGI IMG/M metagenome (GOLD analysis project Ga0114957, IMG submission 87175) | Marine algal microbial communities from Bantry Bay, Ireland - BantryBay_4 metaG | ecosystem: Host-associated > Algae > Red algae > Unclassified | place: Bantry Bay, Ireland | collected 2014-11-21 | reverse complement strand
TCCAGTAGGAGCTAAAGCAACAACTAGCATAAACTATATTGAAGCCCCATTATTAGCTAAAGCAAAAATTGGTAATGGAGTAACAAATTTCTATGGTATTGTAGGACCTTCAATCGGATATGCGACATCAGCTAAAATACAACCTAAGGCCACACTTTTAATAGATTTCAATCTGCCAGAAGTCAACATTAATTTAAATAATGATATTTATAATAGAACTGAATTCTCTGGAATTATTGGAGCTGGAGTTGAACACAATGTTCAAACTGGAAAACTGTTTGCTGATGTAAGGTACAGCCATAGTTTCACGAATATTATCAACGATCCGATTGTCGATATTTCAGTAAGGAACTCAGGTGTACAACTAGCTGTAGGATATGCTTATGTCTTCTAATTATTAAAGATTAAAATAGCACACAAGAGGAATCAGGCTTTAGTAACACTTGATTCCTCTTTTCTATTTCTTATCCATATAAATGCTATTGTTCCAATTAGTAAATAAGGTAAGGATAACATGTATAGAATTCCTTTATTGAGACCTTTTCCTTCCGTTCCTCCTTGTTGAAGATTTGTTTCTGCAGCTGCCCTGCACATTGGACACTGTGCAGATACCCCAACAACTATGAATAAGAATAAGATAAAGAGTACATACTTTTGATATTTCTTCATAGCTCTAGGCATAAAAAGGTTTTAACATAAAATAACATATAGGCCCTGTCACTGCCACATAAAACCAAACTGGCCAAACTAACTTAGCTAGTCGTCTATGTTTTGTCACCTGACCGGTATACCCTCTAATAAAGGTAAATAGAATAAACGGTAGTGATATAGCTGCAAGAAGAATATGAGAAGCCAGAAACGTAAAGTAAATTGTTCTTAAAGATCCAGACCTAGCTTTCTCAGCATCCGTCACTATACTATTATGATCAAAATCACTATAAAGTGTTTCTGGCGTAGTAAAATGATATACTACATAAGACAATAAGAAGAATAATGAAAAAGTCATTGCAATGTAAATCATATTTCTATGCGCTTTCACATTTTTGTTCTTTACAAAATAAAGTGCAAATATTAACGCAACAGCAACAATAGAGTTAAACAATGCATGCATAGGAGGAAGAAAAGAAAAATCAATTGAAGTATTAATCTTCATACTAGGCATCCTCATAACAGCAACTAAAGCGATTACTGCTATAGATATTATTATAGCAGTTATATCTAGTTTTTTTCCAAGAGTTACGTTTCCTTCCATTATTATTTCAATTTAATATCTATTTCCTTTATTCGAGGCAATATTATTGATGTATGCTCAATCATTCTCCTAACACCATCCATATTGGGTGGATAAGTATTTCTAACCATCATATTAGTATCAACTAAGATAAAACCTGCGTTATCATAATTTGACGATATAATTTTTGCTTTATCGGCAGATATAGTTTTCCAATTATCAAATGGTTCTACAGGGCTATCAATTCCAATTACCTGATAAGTTTCGGATTTACTGTATTGATCAAAAATCTCTGGTAAGACTTTTTCATCAACTTCTTTTAGCTGGAGTAAAGTTGTTTTTGACTTTAATATTGTGTTGTCAAATCCATCAGAATAAAATAGACCTTTTGGTTCTAATTCCTTCAGCGCATCCTTTCTATAGTTTAATCCAGTCTGTAAATAATACCAAGAGCCAAAAGGCACTACAGCAATAAGGATAAACACAATTCCAGAAACTAAGTATTTCATTTTTCTTATTTATACTGTAAATATCTAAAATTACAACATTTCAAAACCGAAAGTAGTTATGCTTTACAACTAAAATCTATATATTTTACATTGACTGGACAAAGAAAGAGATCACACTCTCTAAGTAAAGTCAATGAAAGCACAAGAGAATTTTTATTATTATAAAATATAATACAAAAAGGCGAGCTAGTTCAACTAGTCCGCCCCTTTAATAAGTGTATAACTAGTTAACTAGCCAATATTTTTAATTTCATATGGATCATAAACTGACCCTACTTTTGTATCTTTAACAGGCTGTTCGTTGCTAGTTTTGATTAGATTTCTCCTTTGAAACCAATCACTACCTTCCCACGAAAATGCTATAACTCCCCACACTAAAAGTAAAGTTGGAAGCAATACAGATTTAGCTAAACCCGGAGCTTCATACTTCATATGCATGAACTCAAATATAATCAAGTATGCTTTAACCACACTCATTATAATCATCACTCCACCCATTATTACTGGAGAAAACTCAATTCCTTCTTTTAGATATCCTTTTCCTAGCAAGGCAAATAATACCTCAACGATAGTAATAATCGCAAGAATGATGATAATTTTAAAAGCCGATTTTTTCGACTCTTCATATGTCATATGTGCCATAATTTCTTTATTTCTAATTTAATAATGATGTCTGTTTATTTAATAACTACTAGAGTAGATAAAATAACAAGAAAACAAAAACCCATACTAAATCTACGAAGTGCCAGTAAAGACCAACCTTCTCTATCATTTCGTAACCATTCTTTCTCTTGGAGTATAAACCTGTAGCCGCATTGATCGTAACAATCAACATAATAACAACCCCCGAAAACACGTGAAATCCATGAAAACCTGTAATGAAAAAGAATAAAGCACCGAATGCTTTTGGTCCTAATGTTTGAGACTTGACCATACCTGCGTTAGATCCTTCGGTTACTTTGTAATCAAGTGGTGCCCACTCTCCGTCATACTTATGAACTAAATAAGATTCACCTGCTTTGAAAGTATCTCCTTCATTTACGTAATGACCATCACCAGCTAAGTATACACCCGCTTCTGTATGTGTACCAAATGGATTTTGTGTAATAGACATGTGCTCCTCACCAATTAATTTATTCCACTCCCAAGCTTGACAACCTAAGAACATCAATCCACCAATTATTGTAAAAATCATCCATTTTACAACACCTCTTTTATTTTCTTCGTGACCTTCTTGCACAGCTCTTACCATGGTAAAAGAACTTGCCAAAAGTATGAATGTCATCACTGTCACAAATACTAGAGGTAATCCATGCCCATTAAAAGGAGTGGTACTAAATACAAAATCAGGCACTGGCCAGGTCGGCATACTAAATCTTAATGCACCGTATGCAATCAAAAATCCAGCAAATGTAAATGCATCTGATACCAAAAAGTACCACATCATTAGTTTTCCGTAGCTGGCTTTGAATGGTTGTGAAGCACCTTCCCAACTGCCGCCGGTATCTTTGTGTGTATCGCTATGTGCTGCTGTTTCTACTGTAGCCATTAAATCGTTACTTTAATTAGTTATTTTATTATTGGAAGACTACCCTTCCTTATTTGGTATTCAACATAAATAGCAATAAGTATATCCAAAGGATATCTACAAAGTGCCAATATTGTAATACTAATTCAAATCTATTTTTTCTCTTCTCTGTATATCGAAATCTCAATGTAAATGCATGAACCATAGCGACAACTATTGCAGCTATTCCTCCTAAAACGTGTACTGCATGTGCTGCCGTTATCAAATAAGTAAATGATCCCGCTACATTTGCTTTAAAATCTACTCCCATTCCGAATAACTGCATCCAACCTAGGTATTGCATAACAACAAATGTGATACCCAGTATAAAAGCCAAAACAAGTAGCCCTTTGTACATTAATTCTCTTTGTTTCTTATAACCTATATAAGATAAATGTAAAGCAACACTACTCAATATTATGGTTACAGTACTTGCATAAAACATGCTAGGTAGCCCAAATTCTAGCCAATTGCCAGCAGCGTGTTTAACTATATAAGCACTCGTCCAACCGGTAAACATCATGATGATACTCCCCATACCTATCCACAAGGCAAATTTATGAGGGTTGATACCCTTTCTTTTCGTTTCTTCTATTGCTACACTATTCATACTTTCCATAATTTAAAAAATTAAATATGATACCAGTATTAATGGCAAATAAACAAATGAATAAAACATCAATTTTAATCCAGACTTTCTATCAAATTTATGATGAAAATTTAAACTAAAACCTATATATATTAGAGATGTAACAAGTACCAAAATAGAGGCTATGAAACTTACTGACCCAAAATAGAACATCATTCCTATAACTGGTATCATCATCAATGCGTACATTGTGGAATGCAATCCAAGACTTCTGTCTACTTTTCCAGCTTCGTCTTCTGGTAATAATTTATACCCAGCATTTTTGTAGTCATCATAAGACAAATACCCTATTGCCCAAAAATGTGGAAACTGCCATAAAAATTGCAAAGCGAATATTCCTATTCCAAACGCAGTGATTGTCCCTTCAAATGCAGTACATCCTATAAGTGCTGGTAAAGCCCCAGGTATTGCTCCTATAGCCACAGCTGAAGTAGAATATCTTTTCATCGGAGTATAAACAAATGCATAACAAATCAGTGATAGCATTCCTAATAATGAAGTCAATGGATTGAATAATGCCAACATTGAAACACCAACTAAGCATGATAAACCTGCAAACATTACCGCTTCTGAAGATTTCATTCTTCCAGTGGTAATCGGTCGATCAGCAGTTCTCTTCATGTTTTTATCATGATCTTTTTCAAGAACTTGATTCAATGCATTTGCAGCAGCTGTTGTTAAAAAACCACCCAAACCTAGAAGAATAATTGACACTAAACTAGCATTACTACCAGCTACAACCAAATATGACATTATAGAAGTAAATACTACCAATAATGATAGTTTCAACTTTACCAACATCACATAATCACCCAGCTTAGAGTATTTCTTTGCTGAGGTGTTATCTAATTGATATGTTTTTGTATTCTTCAATATTGCTATCTGATTTTCTCTACTATAGTTCTTAATGATCACCTATTTCACCTTCCTCTAAAGGAACGATCTGCGAAACAAATTCTCTTTCATCTTTATTGTAGTCATATGCCCATCTGTGAACAGACGGAAGATTACCAGGCCAGTTTCCATGAATAGGTTCAATCGGTGTTGTCCATTCCAGAGTTGTCGAATCCCATGGATTCTTGGTTGTCATTTTCTTTCCTTTCCAAATGCTGTAGAAAAAATTAATTACAAATACCAACTGTACAAAGAATACTAGTATTGCTGCGATAGTTATAAACTGATTCATTCCTGAAAAGTGCTTAAATGCATCAAAAGTATCAAAACTATAGTACCTTCTTGGAACTCCAGCCATACCAATAAAGTGCATTGGCCAGAATATAGCGTAAGCACCAATTATAGTACCCCAAAAGTGAATTTTTCCTAAAGTCTCATTCATAAATCTGCTGTACATCTTAGGATACCAATGATATATACCTGCAAACATCCCAAAGAATGCTGCAACTCCCATTACAATATGAAAGTGAGCAACTACGAAATATGTATCGTGCATCTGTATATCAATCGTAGAATTACCAAGGAATACCCCTGTCAATCCTCCTGATATAAACATTGAAACGAACCCAATAGAAAATAACATAGGTGTGTTTAATCGTATATTACCACCATACAATGTTGTAATCCAGTTGAATACTTTTACGGCAGACGGTACTGCGATTATCAATGTAAAGACAACAAAGAAATTAGAGATAAATGGATTTACACCTGACATAAACATGTGGTGAGCCCAAACTATAAAGGACAAAAACCCAATTGCAAGCATTGAATATACCATTGCTCTATAACCAAAAATTGGTTTTCTAGCATGTACTGACAATACTTCTGATACAAGCCCCATTGCAGGAAGGATAATAATATATACTTCAGGGTGTCCTAAAAACCAAAATAAATGCTGGTATAATACAGGAGATCCACCTACTCTATCTAAAGCTTGTCCTTCAATAAATATTTCACTTAGGAAAAAAGACGTTCCTAAACCTCTATCCATCATTAACATAAAGAATCCAGAAGCTAATACTGGAAATGATAATACACCTATTATTGCTGTTGTGAAAAACGCCCATATAGTCAATGGCATTCTCCAAAGTGTCATACCTTTTGTTCTAAGGTTAAGTACTGTAGTTATATAATTAATACCACCTAAAAGTACAGATACTACGAACAAGGTCAAACTGACCAACCATAAGGTCATCCCAGTACCAGAACCCGTCGAGGCTTGGGGTAATGCACTTAACGGAGGATATGCAGTCCATCCTCCAGAGAAAGGACCTGTACTTAAAAACAATGAATAAAACATTATAATTCCAGCTAAAAAGAAGAACCAATATGATAACATATTTAAGAATGGTGATGCCATATCTCTAGCTCCTAATTGAAGTGGAATAAGTAAATTACTAAATGTTCCAGAAAGCCCCGCTGTCAATACAAAGAATACTAATATGGTACCATGCATTGTAACCAGTGCGTAATAAAATTCTGGAGCTAAAGTACCAACGCCAGTTGGATCGACAACAATCCACTTACCTAGAATAGGTTTCAACCAAGCAAGGCTTTCTTCTGGAAAACCAAGTTGCAATCTAAAAACTACAGACATAGCTGCACCAATAATGGCCCAAATAATACCTGTAATCAAAAACTGTCTTGCAATGATCTTATGATCCATTGAGAAAATATAGTGGCTTATAAACCCAGATTGGTATTTATCTCCATGATGGTGATCGTGAAAATGATCGTTGTATCCGTGCTCCTTTATGAGTACATCTTCATCGTATGTTGTTGCAATATTTGCCATCTTATATTATTTTTCAAAAATTATTGTGAAACAATTCTTAATTCTGTTCTTCTATTTTGTTCTCTACCCTCGTCAGTACCATTGTCTCCAATTGGCATTGTTTCTCCATATCCTGTAAAATTCAACCTACTTGAATCAAGTCCTTTGTTAAGAAGGTAATTCATAACATTCTGTGCTCGATTCTGAGAAAGAGATAAATTTGAAACATCATCTCCTTGACTATCTGTATGTCCACCTAACTCTACTTTCACATTACTGTTAGCTTTCATAATATTCGTAAGATTATCTAATTCATACTTAGATAAATCAGAAAGTGCAGCTGATCCAGTATTATAAAACACGTGCTTTAACAATATCGTTTTGTCCAAAACATCTTCACTTGCTAGCGCATTTGCGAAATCAGCCTTTAGTTCTTTAGCTCTCTCTTTGATTTCAATATCTAGAAGCTGACCTAATCTTGGATCATTATCTTTACCTCTTACTGTGGTCATATAAGTTGACTCTTGACCAGCTAACCAATCATTGTATTCTTCTTTCGATACTATTTTAAGTATTCTTCTCATACTGTAGTGCCCTTTTCCACACAATTCTGCACACGCTAACTCATATTCAAATGCTTTCCATCTAGGTAAGCTTTCAGGATCAGTTACATCATAAGGCTCATTCCATTCGGGATATTCTCTAAGTTGTTGTCTGTATTCTTCAGTTGTCGTCGTTGGCTTGAAGATAAAATATGTAGGAAGACCAGGTATTGCATCCATTTTCACTCTAAAATGAGGCAAATAGAAATTATGCAAAACATCTTTAGAAGTAATCCTCACTCTTACAGTAGTATCAACTGGTAGATATATAACTTCTTGGAGAATGATATCGTCGATTGATTTATCATCAGCCCAATCAATTCCTAAAGTATTTACACCAGGTTTGATTAATCTAAAATCTTTTGTTCCTAATTTCCCATCATTACCAGGGTGTCTAATATCCCACCCAAACTGGTATCCCGTAGCTTCAATTTCTAGGTATTCGTCTTCTGGACCAAGGTCAGGCATGATTTCATTCCATGCAACTAATCCTTTTACAACTAAAAATGTAAGAACAATAGCAGGAACAACTGTCCATATTAGCTCAATTGTATTATTGTGTGATATAAACTGAGCTTTGTTCCCTTCTCGCATTCTATACTTGTACCCGTACCAAAATAATAATACATGAGTAATAAAAAATACGATGAAAGTAACGATCAGTGTAGAGTGGAATAACCCATCTATTAAAAATCCGTGCTCAGATGCTGATTGATGTGGTCCATAACCTAACATCACATCCTTATAGTAATACATTGAAGCAGTTCCAAGTACTAGAAAGACAACCATGAATGCTACGAGCCAGAAAGCTGTTCTATCATTATTTTGCTGCGCAACTTCTTCTTCACCTCTGATCTTTGCAGCTAAATCAGAAACTTTTCCAATTTGTACTACGATCACAGCGAGTAACCCAATTATTAAAAACGCTATTAATCCAGTCATTTTGACTATTATTTTTTTATTAAACTATTTGTCTATTTCAATTCTATTTTATACGTGGTGGTGTAAACTCTCACCCAAGTATGGATCATTTTCAGGAACAAGTGAAGCCTTGCTAAGCGAGTTCAAAGTCACAAATATGAACAAGGCTAAAAATCCTAAGAACGTACCTATTTCTAAAAACCCAGGTAATGTAAATCCAGACACAAATTCTGAGGCTCCATGTGCTCCATGTGCAACTGCATCTGCCACTCCATGCCCACCATCGTGAGCTCCGTGAGCTGCATCAGAATGGTCATGTCCACCTTTCCCTAACGCTGAATGTGCTGTATGTAAAGCACCTGGCTTTATCATAAGAAAGAAATCCAACCAATGTCCTATCAAGACTACACCTGCAACAAATCCAACTGAACCAAACTTTCTCTTTGTATCATTCCTCAATAGAACAAGAAAAGGTATTAAAAAGTTGATCATTAAGTTGCCAAAAAATAAAATTGGATACTTATCATATCTTTCTCTAAAATAAATTGTTTCCTCCCCTACGTTTGCATACCAAATCAACATGAATTGCGAAAACCACAAGTATGTCCAAAATATACTAAATGCAAATAAAAATTTACCTATATCGTGGATATGTTCTTGTGATACATTATCATAATATCCATTACCTTTCAAATACAATAGAATAAGAATAGTCAATGCAATCATAGTAACAAACCAACTAGCCCCTGTATACCAAGCAAACATTGTAGAATACCAGTGAGCATCAAGACTCATGATCCATAACCATATCATTGCCGCAGAAGTAAATCCAACGATTGGTAAGAAAATAGCAGCATAAACTCTCATTTTTCTGTGCATGGAAAAATTGACTCCAGCTCCATGTTCATCTTCAGCTTTTGATAATGCTCTTAGTCTATTATAGAAAAAAGCCCATGTACCTCCAATAATTATAGTACCAAACAAATACCAGTTTGTATTAAGAAATCCTGCTTTGCCTTTCATTATAGCATCATTTGCAACATCACCTTCATCTGTCCAGTGGTACAAATGATTCATATGCAAGTAAGTTGTTATTCCTATGAATATCATCAATCCTAGACCTACATAAATAAAAGATCCAAAAGCTTCCCATACTCTTTTAAACTGAGTGTGCCATCCTGCGTATGCAGTTATACACACTGCAATAAAAAATGTTGCCATCAATGATATTCCAGTAAAGAATACACTATTGTGCAGTAAATTTGTCCAAAATCTTGAATGTATAGCATCATCAGAAAACCATGTCAATCCCATACATAGGATTCCTAGTATCATAAATGATATTAAAAACGTTTTTGCTGTACTTTTAAAAACAAACTGATTCATTATTGTTCTTTTCTTTTCGTTCGATTAATGGTTCCCTTCATCTCCGTGATCATGACTTCCTTCGTGGTTGTCATGTCCTTCTTTATGATCATTATGTCCAGCGTCATGCCCTTCATTATGATCTTCTTTTAAGTGGTGATGATTATCCTCATTCATTAAATCTACATCATATGATTCCGTACTAGCTGCCATATAATCGGCACCCGCAGGCTTATCAACAGTGTTCAAAGTATTTTCTATTTGAGAATATGTTAACTTCAATTCTTTTGCTTGTAATGATCTGATGTAATGAATTACATTCCATCTTTCTTCATAAGAAATCTTATCAGAATATCCACCCATTACATTTTTTCCATGCATTATTGCGTGATAGTATCTCCCATTAGAAGCTTTAACATGTTCTTCTAATAAAAAATTAGCCGGTTGGGCAGGATAAGCACCTCCATCTCTTACTAAATATCCATTTCCATCTGCTTTGTCACCGTGGCAGGTCGCACAAAACACATAATAAAGTTTTTTACCTTCGATCAAACCTTCATCTGTTATTGGTAAAGGGTTGTCTATCAACTCAGCAATAGCTCTTGATCTATCCTCTTCCGTATTTTCGTAATAATAAGGTACACTACCTTGGACAGGTAGATTATACCCATTACCATTACCTCTACGAGGCACAGTACCTTTAACTGGTAGTTTTGGCTTTGCAAATTCGTAGTATTCGTCTTCAGAACCCCATGTATTGCTATAGTAATAGTTATAATAATTTGCCTCATATGCTACCGAATGGCCCATATCCGGCATGTACTCAGAGCCAGTGTTATTTACACCTGCTTGCTGACAAGATTGCAAAAAAAGCATAATTGCCACAACTCCTAGGAAGATATATTTTTTAATACTCATCTTATTAATATGTCTTTCGTTTATATAGTTTTTTGATTCACCTCAGATGCTCCAGTAGAAGCAAAAAATGATTCTACTGCAGAAACATCTACATTAGATTTATCAAAGGCTATACAAAATTTATCATCTGTAATTCTATCATCTAAATATGCATTGGTAACTCCAGGTCCTAGCCCACAGATTGTATAGAATGTAACTACCATTCCTATTGCCGCAAATAATACAGTCAACTCAAATGTAATAGGAATAAATGCTGGTACTGACCAATAAGGCTTACCACCAAAAATGATAGGCCAATCTTTAGTAAAAATCCATGTCATTCCTAAAAATGCTGTCAATGTTCCCATTGCACCAAATACAAATCCAGCAATATGCAATCTTGATTCTTCAAGTCCTAGTAGTGGATCCAAACCGTGCACTGGAAATGGAGAATAAACATCCATTATATCCAAGTGCTCTTTGTTTGCTTCTTTTACAGCATTCATCATGATTTCTTCATCATCATAGAGCCCGTAAACAACATCCATATTTTTATGACTAGCTTTTCTCATAGCTTTTCTATTATTAGTCTTTGTAAATAATATTTAATTAATGTGTATCGTGAGCATGAACATCGTCATGAGCATGATTTAATTTGTGAGCATTTTTTGGCCCTACATATTGATCACCTCCTGTCTTTAATATACTCTTTATCTCAGCTACAGCAACTACTGGCGCAACTCTCGTAAATGCTAAGTACAGTACGAAGAATAAACCAATTGTTCCAACAAAAATTCCAATCTCTACCCATGTTGGACTATATAGTGACCAAGATGATGGTAAATAATCTCTTGCCAATGTAGTGGCAATAATTACAAATCTTTCAAACCACATACCGATGTTAATAAAGATCGACATGAAGAAAGTGAAAAGTACATTTCTTCTCAACTTCTTACTCCAGAAGAACTGAGGAGAAAGTACATTACAGAACATCATACCAAAGTAAGACCACCAATATGGTCCAAGCGCTCTATTGAAGAAAGCAAACTGCTCATAAACATATCCCGAGTACCATGAAATGAACAACTCTGTTAGATATGCAACACCTACGATAGACCCAGTCGCAAGGATTACCTTATTCATAGATTCTACGTGTTCTATAGTTATATAATCTTCGAGTTTTAATAACTTCCTAGTTACAAGCATTAATGTCAATACCATTGCAAATCCTGAAAATATAGCTCCAGCTACAAAATATGGAGGAAAGATAGTTGTATGCCAACCTGGAATAACTGAAGTGGCGAAATCAAATGATACAATTGTATGCACTGAAAGTACCAATGGAGTCGCTATACCTGCAAGGATCAATGATAATGATTCCCATCTTTGCCAATGTTTAGCAGACCCAGTCCAACCAAATGAAAGGAAATTATAAATCTTTTTTCTAAATCCTGAAGCTCTATCTCTAATCGTTGCAAAATCTGGTACAAGTCCAGCATACCAGAAAAGAACAGAAACTGTAAAGTATGTAGATATCGCAAATACATCCCAAAGTAGTGGTGAATTAAAGTTAGGCCATAGTGGACCCCTTGTATTTGGATAAGGGAAAATAAACATAGCCATCCACATTCTTCCCATGTGTATACCTGGGTAAATTGCTGCACACATTACGGCGAAAATTGTCATCGCTTCAGCCGCTCTATTTACACCAGTTCTCCATTTTTGTCTAAATAACAAAAGGATAGCAGAAATCAACGTTCCTGCATGACCAATTCCAATCCACCATACGAAATTGGTAATATCCCAACCCCATCCTATAGTTCTATTTAGATCCCATGTTCCGATTCCATGCCAGACCGTCCATAATAGACAAAATGCACCAAACGAAAATGTTATTATTGATAATATAAAACCAATCACCCAAGATGCAGGAGGTGTTCTCTCAGTTGGAGAGATCAAATCTTCTGTAATCTGGTGATAAGTTTTGCCCCCTGTTACTAAGGGCTCTCTTATTGGACTTACAACAGCACTCATATATTAGTGTTATGTGTTTCTTTTAAATATATTTTCTAACTAATTAAGCGTCAAATGACGTATCTCTGTTATTTACTTTCATAGTGTAAGTAACGGAAGGTCTGACATTCACTTCTTCTAACACCAAGTATGATAATGGTGAAGTGTTCTTCTTAACTAATTCTCCTTTTTTATTATTCAGGTCACCGAAAGTAATTGCACCTGTAGGACATGCAGTCATACATGCAGAACTTACGTCGTTGTCTTTTAATCTTCTTCCTTCTATTTTCGCAGTCAATTTACCTGATTGCAATCTCTGTACACAGAAACTACATTTTTCAATAACTCCTCTTGCTCTAACAGTTACATCCGGATTAAGAACCATTCTTGTTAAGTTATCTGCACCATAAGGTACTTCTTCTCCTGCAAGCGATGGTTGGTTGGCTGGGAATAAATCCGCAGTTGTATAATCCAACCAGTTAAATCTTCTCACTTTAAATGGACAATTATTCGCACAATATCTCGTACCAATACATCTGTTATATGTCATTTGATTAAGACCTTCTGTAGAGTGATTTGTCGCATTTACTGGACATACATTCTCACATGGAGCATTATCACAATGTTGACACATCATTGGTTGATAAACAACATTAGGATTTTTAGCATCTCCGTAATAATATCTATCAATTCTCAACCACGTCATTTCGTGATGTCTTGATACCTCTCTCTTTCCTACAACTGGAACATTATTTTCAGACATACATGCTACAGTACATGCTCCACATCCAGTACAAGAATTAAGATCTACATTCATCCCCCAGTGATGTCCCGCTTCATACAAGTCATCAAATCCATTATAAATTTGTTGAGCATTAAGATGCTGAGCATGAGCCCTTTTACCTTCTAATATCTCAACGTTTTCTTTAAGGTCTTGTATAGTAGAGTTATAGATAATTGATCTATCTGTCAATGATCCTTGGAAACCTTTAACTCCTGTAAAGTAGTCAAAAAATACTGTTGCCGCTTCATCGGCATTTATGATATCACCCGTACCTTCTTCTTCAGCTTTCACACCCATTGTATGGTGATACTGAACACATGAAAAATAATCTTCCTTTCCTACTTTATTTGTAATGGTTGCATTAGTATTGTAATAATTGATATTTCCATCTTTTCCAACAGTCAATACATCATTTACATTTACACCTACAGAATCTCCTTTGATTCCAAATTGTCTACCATATCCTAAAGCTAGTGATACAGTTCCTTCCATTTGTCCAAATTGCTGGATAACAGGAACTCTCAATGTTTTACCTTCTATTGTAATGTCTACTAAATCTCCATCTACAAGATCGTTGTATCCTACGAAAGTCCTTACACCATCAAAATTTACTGGAACAGCAAGATAATTACCCCATGAAGTTCTAGTAACAGGATCTGGCATTTCTTGCAACCATGGATTATTAGCAAATTGCCCATTTCCTTGAGCGATTGACTCATAGAATGAAATTTCTACTTCAGAATTTGATGGTTTACTAATTCCAGATGCTGCAGAAGCTGCACTACCTGAGAAAGATGGCGCTGAACTTGATCCACTTCCTTCATATACTCCATCTTGAAGTACACTGTCCCAAAAAGATTGAAAATTTGAGAATTTTGATTGTCCTGCGAAGGCTGTTTTCTTCCAATTCGCTTTTAGGTAGTCAAAATATGGTTGGTCAACTTTAGTATCAAGATTTGATGATCCTGCCCATGTCAATAATGAAAGTTCATATTGCCTCGTATCAAATAGATTGCTTATAGTTGGTTGAATTATACTGTATTGACCTCTCTTAGCTTCTACATCTCCCCAACTTTCTAAGGCGTGGTTGGTAGGCGCTATTATATCACACATATCTGTCGTCTCATCATTTGATGCTGCGAAAGATATTTTTGTTTTCACTTTTACTAGTGCAGCTTTCAATGCTTCAGCTCCAGCAAAATCATAAACTGGATTGCACTGATTGAAAATAACTACATCTACTCTTCCTGAGTTTATATCAGATACCAATTGAGTTAATTCCTTCTCACTTCCTTGTCTTTGCAGAGAAGCGTGGCCGAAATTAACTGTTGTTCCTAAATTTCCTAAGTTATTATTGATTGCATTTACCAAAATTTGCTCAGAGACATTATTTGAACCGCTAACTATAAGGGACTTACCTCTTGCAGCTTTTAACTCTGTTGCAATTTTATCAAGTGCAGCTTTAGCATCTGTGTTTAATGCTGGAGCAGATATACCTCCTATCACCTTATTTGCTAGATAAGCAATTGCAGCTCCCATCTCTGATGGTCTTACCATGATTCTGTTATCAGCATTAGATCCTGTCATAGACATTCCAGACTCTACCTGTATGTGTCTAGACATTTTTGGATTCTTAATATCTTCTATTTTTCTTCCTTTAGCCCATTGAGATGCATACTCAACTGGAGAGATCCAAGTTCCTAAGAAATCAGCTCCGAAAGAAACAATCACATCAGCTTTATCAAATCTATAATCAGGAATGACTCTATCCCCAAATGTCTGATCATTGGCATCAAGAATTGCTGAACTTGATACTGGATCATAAGTTACAACAGAACCACCAAATTTGTCTGTGAACTCTGACATTGCAGCTTTCGCAGTTGGACTCAGAACTGTATTTGTCACTACTCTTACTCCTTTCGAAGAAGCCAACGCTGCAGATACAGCTTTATCAACATCAGCCCAGTTGCTTGAAGTCCATTCTCCAGACTTTTTTAACTTTGGAGTTGTGAATCTAGAAGTATCATACAAACTAAGCACTGATGCTTGAGCTCTTGCCGATGTACCTCCTCTGGAAATACTAGAAGATACATTACCTTCTATTTTGATGGGTCTTCCTTCTCTTGTCTTCACAAGTATAGGAAGAGATTCTCCACCAGACACATATGTAGAAGAATAGTATGATGCTACACCTGGAACAATAGAATCAGGCTTAACCACGTAAGGTATCGCTCTTTTTACTGGAATATCGCAACCCGCAGCTACAGTCGCAGCACCAAGTCCAAATCCTAAGAACTTCAAAAAATCCCTTCTGTTACCACCCATTGAGGCTGCAACCTCTTCATTACCAAGATCTTCAATTAGATTCGTTGGCTCAGCAAACTCTTTCTGAGATATTTCAATGAATTCAGGATCATTTGTTAGATCCTTTCCTCCTATCCAAATATTTGATGTATTATCTTTCATTTAAAGCTGTTTGACTATGTATATCTATTTCTGATTTAACTCAGATTTTATAGTTTCTGTTTTGTTTCACTATTGTATTAATAGTGACATTTTTGACATTCAAGACCTCCTATATCGGCAACAGTTACTTTCTCTTTTTTCCCTGATTGCAAATCTTCATGATACTGAGAATAAGATTCGTAGTATTCATTATCTTTAAATAGAACCTCCGTCTTTCTATGACAGTTTATACACCATCCCATTGACAATGGAGAATGTTGTTGAACAACTTCCATCTTTTCAATAGCACCATGACAATCTTGACATTGTACTCCACCTACTGTGACGTGCTGAGCATGATTAAAATAGACATGATCAGGAAGATTATGAATTCTGATCCATTCTATCGGACCTTGTACTTTTTTCTTTTGATCATTTGTAAGGGAAGATACGATGTCATCCCATTGAGACTTTACAATATTCTTTCCTTCTGTATCTAACTCTGCCAGACCTGTCTCAACTAAATATTGTTCTTCAATCCATTTCGAATAAATCTCTTTATAATCTTCAGTTGAGATGTCTTCATAGTTCTCCAAATATTTATCTGTAGATGGATTATAACCAATAGAAGCATAAATCTTCGTTAATTCCGCTGTTCCATATTCCGATCCGACCTTAATTGCCTTGTGACAGTTCATACAAGTATTCGCTGCAGGAATTACAGAATGCTTTGATCGTCTAGCGCCATCATGACAATACTGACAGTCTATCTTATTAATACCAGCATGAGTTTCGTGACTAAACTTAATCGGCTGATGTGGTTGATATCCTTGCTGTCTTCCTAGATTAGTAGCGTTTGTTACTGTTGTGTAACCAGCAAATACAACTAAACCAAATATCAAAAACCCAACTACTCCTTTAGAAGTAAGCGACTGCATCAAAGTTTTAGCTTGAACATCTTTTCCTTCTTTTGTTGCAGCTAAAACATCCAAATTATTTATTATTCTTGCAAGTAATGCAGCAAGAAGAGCAAGTATTCCAAGAAGCAGTGCGTACAACCAGAAATTTGACTTTTCTTCAACTGGTCCAGCATCAACGACAGCAGGACCTCCAGCAACAACACCAAATGTACCATCAGCTACACCATTGATGTAAAGTATTGTAGACGCAATATCCTCATCAGTAAGTTGAGGAAAAGCTGTCATTACACTTGGCTTATATTCAGCCCACAACTCTAAGGCTCTAGGATGACCTGTTTCGAAAATCATTGCTTGTGAATTTCTTATCCATGCGTATAGATTTTCTTCAGAGTCCCATCTTTCAGAGACACCAGCAAGTGCTGGTCCTGTCATATCAGAAACCATATTCTTATTGTGACATGTAGCACAGTAATTTTTGAATAAGGTCTTACCAGCTTCAGGACTAGCTTGTCCATAAAGACTGAAAGAAAACACTACTAACAGAAGTGTTAGCAATTTATTAATGTTGAGATGCTTATATATCATTATATAATTCTTTTCAATACTTATTTATCTTTGGTAATCAGAGCGTTGTAAAAATCATCTCTCAATACACTGCAAAAATAGTTTTTAACATTCTTTTTAGCTACAAAACCACGCGAAATTGACTTATTTAGATTGTTTCCAAATAAGAAAATTGCAAACGTTTTATAAAAGTCACTACTATACAGAAACCTTTGCTTTTATATGTGGATGTGGATCATAATTACTCAATTCAAAGTCTTCATACTTAAAATCAAATATTGAATCTACATCTGGGTTGATTTTCATAGTTGGCAGCGTCCTTTCTTCTCTTGTCAATTGAAGTTTTGCTTGCTCCAAATGATCTAAATATAAATGGACATCTCCGAAGGCATGCACAAACTCGCCTACCTCCAAACCTGTAACCTGCGCCATCATCATTGTCAATAAAGCATATGAAGCTATATTAAAAGGCACGCCTAAAAATGTATCCGCTGATCTCTGGTAAAGAAGACAAGACAATTTACCATTCGCTACATAGAATTGGAATAAGCAATGACAAGGTGTCAATGCCATATCTTCAAGTTCACCAGCATTCCAAGCATTTATAATTATCCTTCGACTATCAGGATTTTTCTTTATAAGATTCACTGCATTTTGTATTTGATCAATGGTCTTTCCATTAGGTCCTTGCCATGACCTCCATTGTTTACCGTATACCGGTCCAAGATCTCCATTCTCATCCGCCCACGCATCCCAAATTTTTACATTATGCTCTTGTAGATACGCAATGTTTGTATCCCCTTTTAGAAACCATAATAGTTCATGAATTATAGACTTGAGGTGTAGTTTTTTGGTTGTAAGCATTGGAAAGCCTTTAGATAAATCAAATCTCATTTGATACCCAAAGCAGGACATCGTCCCAGTTCCTGTTCGATCAGTTTTCTTTACGCCGTTGTCTAAAATATGCGATAGAAGATCTTTGTATTGCTTCATTACAATGTTTTGGTTCCACAAAGATATTTATATATATATATTAATAAAATTTTAATATGTATTTATGAACCACGAGTATAAAAAAGGAATAACAAGTTAAGTATTACGGGACTTCCACAGAGAAAAAAATATTTATACGATGGACTATCGACTAAGTCACATAATATTTAGATAAAATTCACTAAATTATGTAACTTTTAATATTTATGTAACGTTAATTAACATATACGATGCAACTATTATAAATATTTTGCATCTATAACTAAAAACTAACTGAACACTATTTGAAACTTAAGTACCATGCCGCCAAAAAAAATTCAACAGATATTATTTTCATCCCTAGTAGTTTTAAGCCTTATCTCATCAGTATATATTAATGGAGAAGCGAAGGAATTAAAGAATCAAGGATTTGATGTATCATACTTTTCTCCTGAGGATGCTGAAGCAATGATGCCTGATGTACAATTTATAGGTCATATCGTTGAGAAGGTAAAAGAAGTAGTTTTTGTGAATTAAAAAGTACTCATTCCTAATACAACTTTGATCAAAATAAAAAAGCGCAGCACTTTCGAACTACGCTTATATTTTAGTTTATAGGAATAAATTCTACTTATCCCAGTCCGTTCCTTTATGGCCTCCGTCACAAAAGGGCTTATTTGCACTTAATCCACATCTACAATAAGTTGTCTTATTTTCTTTTAATTGAACTGTACCATCTGCATGTGTAATCTCACATGTGCCTGTAACCATTAAAGGCCCGCCAGGAATTACTTTCACTTTAATGTTTTCGTTGTTTGATTCTTGATTCTCCATTTTTTCTTCTTTTAAGTTATAATATGATAAAGCACCAGATGGACATTTCCCAACTTGCGCAATAATTTCTTCCGTTGTGTCACCTTCTATATTGACTCACGTTCTTTTAAGTAGTTTAAACACTCCTTTTAAACTTTTCCAACTAGATTTATCGTGAATACATAAATGTGGTTGCCACACTACAGAAATATCATCGTTTTATATTCCTTTT
>Ga0114957_1002183_pt1 | contig 19227 bp, 14 predicted proteins | sample BantaG_FD_87175 | JGI IMG/M metagenome (GOLD analysis project Ga0114957, IMG submission 87175) | Marine algal microbial communities from Bantry Bay, Ireland - BantryBay_4 metaG | ecosystem: Host-associated > Algae > Red algae > Unclassified | place: Bantry Bay, Ireland | collected 2014-11-21 | reverse complement strand
TTATTGATGCAGGAGGAGAAATTGATGAGCTTGCGTTAAAAGCTTTTGAACATACGACGCTTTTCTTACTTGTCGTTACCCCTGACTTGCTTGCTATTAATCAAGCAAAGAGAGTTTTAAGTGAATTACAAGCTTTAATGATTCCAAAGGATGCTATTCAAATTGTTTTCAATAAAGTGGAAAAAAATAATTCTATAAGTGCAGAGTTTGTAGGTAAACAACTTGGTAAGCCTGTCTTCGCATTAATCCCAAGGGATGATAATACGTGCAGTGTTTCAGTTTCAAGAAAAACTCCTGCTGTTATTGCGGGAAAATCAGCTGCTTATAGTGTTGGTGTTTCAAGTGTCGTTAAAAAATTAAAATCAACAAATATTTTAAAGAAGCTAGACAGCTTAAATAGACCAGAGCTAAAAGTTAATGCTGGTGCAGATAGTAGCAGTCGTCGTCGATTAAGTAATGTTCGAGAAATTAAACCGGCTAAAGGTGACAAGTGGGATGCACTAAAACAACGAATTTTACGTGCCTTAGTCGAAGAGATGGATCTTCAAGATAAAAGTTTAGATAAAAGTGAAGATGAACAAATTATCTTGAAAGATAAAACGAAAAAGAAAATCGTGGAACTCTTAAATAAAGAAGATACTTCGGTTGTTCGCGGTCGAGAAGAAATGAGTCAAATAGTTAAAGAAATTATTGATGAAGCATTAGGACTTGGTCCTTTAGAAGATATGCTTGCTGATCCAAGTGTCTCAGAGATTATGGTTGTAGGGCCAAAAAAGATTTACTACGAACAAAATGGAAAAAATAAACTTTCAACAGTAACTTTTACTAGCAATCAACAAGTGTTGAGAGTGATCGAGAAAATCGTCTATCCGATCGGGAGAAGAATTGATGAAAAAACTCCGTACGTTGATGCAAGACTAAAAGACGGATCAAGAGTACATGCTATCATTCCTCCTTGCTCAGTAGATGGATGCACAATCACTATTAGAAAGTTTCCAGATGAAAGACTAACTTATAAAGACCTTGTGAAGTTTGGGTCTCTCACTCAAGAGATGGCAGACTTTCTTCGAATAGCTGTTGAGACTCATCGAAATGTCATTGTTAGTGGGGGGACAGGTTCAGGGAAGACAACTTTAATTAATGTTCTAGGAAGCTTTATTCCTGCAAGTGAAAGAATTATTACATGTGAGGATTCAGCAGAGCTGGATCTCCCACAAGAACACGTTGTCAGACTTGAGACAAGGCCGCCAACACTTGAAGGAAGTGGTGAAATATCCATTCGAACTCTCGTAAAACAAACATTAAGAATGAAACCAGATAGAGTTATTGTTGGAGAGTGTCGTGGTGGAGAAGCTTTAGATATGCTTCAAGCAATGAACACCGGCCATGATGGTTCGATGACAACTGTTCACTCCAACTCACCTAGAGATTGTATGAGTCGTCTGGAAACTCTTGTTCAATATTCGGAAGCTAGTATTAGTCCGAAAGCGATTAAAGAAATGATTGCTTCAGCGGTACATTTAGTTGTTCAACAAACAAGGCTTGATGATGGAAGTCGTAAAATCATTAAAATAACTGAAGTTGGTGGAGTCCAAGGTGGTGAAGTAATCACCCTTCAAGATATCTTTGTTTTTAATCAAGAAGGTATGGATAAAAAAGGGCGTGTTGTAGGTAAGTTTCAAGCAACTGGCTTTATTCCAAAATTTGTCGAGGATTTAGAGAAAAAGGGCTACAAGATTCCTAGAGGGATCTTTCAAAATAAAGCAGCATAGGAAAAAATGGATATTGAATTTCTATTAGTAAAAGTATTGAAAAGCCAAGGTGTGATTTTCCTTGTGGGAATGCTTGTGTTTTTTACGTGCTATAAATTCAGTGAAGAAATTTTCCAAACGATAGAAAATCAAACTTTTGGAATGAGAGATTATATTTTATCTAAATGTGAACTTTTGTTTTACAAGGTAGACCCAGAACATGTCACTTACTTATTACTCGGCTTAACTGTTGGAGTTGGAGTATTCCTTTTTTCAGTATTCACACTGCTTGGGAACTTAATCTTAGGCCTTTTTCTTGGAGGCTTGATGATGTTTCTAGGCTGGCAAATACCCAAGCCGATCTTAAATTTTCTCATTGAAAGAAGAAAGGTTAAGTTTCAAGGACAAATGGTTGATGGATTAAACCTCATGGCCAGTGGTTTGCGTGCAGGGCAATCACTCCCACAATCTTTTGGGATGGTCGTTCAAGAGCTTCCTAACCCTATTAGTGAAGAGTTCAATTTAGTCTTACAACAAAATAGGCTGGGAGTTTCTTTAGATGAAGCTCTTGAGAATATGAACAAAAGGCTCGAATTGGAAGATGTTCAGATACTTGTTTCTAGCGTATCTATACTCAGAGAAACTGGAGGGAATTTGTCAGAGACTTTTGACACCATCTCGGAAGTTATCAGGGAGAGAGTTCGTTTACAGCAAAAAATAGGAACTTTTATTGCTCGGGCAAAAGGTCAAGGAATCATTCTTTGCTTGATGCCTTTTGTTATTATGGGGTTATTCTCGATATCTGACCCGGAACTCGTCACAAAGATGTTCACAACACTCATTGGTGGAGCTGCTCTTGTCTTTGCTATAGGGCTAGTTTTGCTGGGTGGCTTCTTTATGATGAAAATCGCTAAAATAAAAGCATGAACATTCCGTTAAGTAAGATATAGAGGAGAACTTAAATGCGTTCATTATTATTAATTTTATTCTTATCAATCTCAGCTTTTAGCGGAGTAAACCTGAAAAATGGGAACTTTTACATGTCTTATACAGATATAGTTTCTACATCGAAGGGAGTCACTCTTGAGTTAACAAGAACTTATAATTCAAAATCTACTCATCTTGGCTGGTTTGGCTATGGTTGGGGAACACCTTTTGAAACACGACTTGAGACAATAAGTGATGGGTCGGTTGTTATTTATGAAAATGGTTCTGGTGGAGAAAGTCGCTTTGTTCCAAAGGGAGGAGTCTCACCTGTTACAGTAAGAAAAAATGCAAAAGACATTATTGCAAAGGTTCAAGAAAAATCGAAGCTTTCAAGTAAAGCAATGAATCTTATGTATAAAAGATTGGTCAATGATAATAACTATCGAAAAGTTATGAGTGCTCAGGTTGGAGTGACTTTAGATCATAAAGCTGGAACGGTTCTTCATTCTTTTGATTATGGAAAGCAAGCGTTACAAATTTCAGATAAAGGGTATAAACGAGTTTTTAATTCTGGCTTTGTTCAGTACTTTAATAGAGATGGAGATTTAATTGCTTCAGCAGATAAGACTGGTTACAGAATCAGATTAGAAAGAGACAAAGTTTCTAAAAGAGTGAAGAAAATTTTTGATAATAAGGGAAATCAAATTCTTTTTAGTTGGACAAGTAACGGTTATATCAAAAATTTAAATTCAATTGGAGATGGCTCAGCAAGTTTTACTTATAGAGGTAAGGATCTTGTGACTTCTAAAGACGTCAATGCAAATAAATATACATTTACATATGATTCTTATCATAACTTAACGGCGATTAAGGATCATCAAGTTAAAAATAAGAGTGAATCTACTTTAAAGGTGACTTATGCACCAAAAACTTTCTTTACAACTTCAGTAAGTAAGAGAGACGGGAATGTAACAAAGTATACTTATAAAAGTGACCCTAAGAACAAAGATTTACATTATTGGACAGTTGTTGAAAAAGCTGGAATTAATGGACAACGTTATGCAAATAAATTTGAGTATGAGCATAAGAAAAGAAGTGATGGGTCGAAGTGGTTGTATAGAACTAAGTTCGTGACAGCCGGAGACTATAAGAGAGGTAAGGTTATAGGTGGTACGACTCGTGAGACATATAATAATGAATGTTGTGAGCTACCTATTAAAATTGTTCAAGGATCAAAAGTCACAAACTTTGCTTATAAAGATGGTTTGATGGTTAGAAAGAAATCTAGTGATGGAAGTTTTTCTAAGGTTGAGTATGATCAGAGAACGAAAAAAATATCTAAAGTTACAAACAACCAAGGTTGGATTACATACGCCTATAATAAGAAAGGTGAGTTGAAGACTGCTAGAGATAACAAAGGCAGGGCCGTTAATCTTATTTATGATATGAATGGAAAGATCACGAAGATGGTTGATCAAGATCAAGCAAAGAGTAAAAGAGTTATTTCTTTTGAATATAATTCACTAGGGAAACCTTCTCAGATAAGTATGGCCGGGGTTGGGAAACTAGTTGTTGGTTATGATAGCTTTGGGCAAGTGAAAAAAGTTGATTCAAGTGGTGGAAGACAAATTGCGAGTCAGGTGAGTGGTGCTTTTCAAAAACTTTTGAGTATTGTAAAACCCGCTGGTGTTAACTTAAGTCTTTAGGAGATAGTTATGAAAGTAATATTAGGATTAACAATGTGTGCGATGAATATGATGGGCGTTGGGGCGAGCTATTCCCAAGGTGGATCAAGTGTTAAAACGGGCGAAATAACGACTGAAGATCTTGCAAGAACAGATTGTAAGGCAAACGCTCACAATGGTGCAGGTAAACTTTTAACTAATAATGAGTCGATTACAAACTCAGAAGTTGTGAGACCTGATTAATAGTTAAAAATCCTCATCTTCAAGAGGATCTTCTGTATCCTCTTGAGAATATAATTCCTCTAGTGCCTCAATATCATGAGTTTGAATAGAATGAATACCATCATAAGACATCACGCTTGTATGTTCAGAGTTGAACTGGTGTCCGAGGCCAATTGCATGGCCAAGCTCATGAATCATTGTTCCCTCGATTTTAGCAAGTAGAATGTACTTCAATGTACTCTCGCTTACTTCATCTTCATAGTACTCGGTGTCATTCTCTACTTGCTTGGTAAGCTCTTCACTAAAAATAAAAATATCTGAATCATAAAGATCTCCATTATTAACATTCGCGCCAAAGGTTGTGGCAGCCGGAATAAAGCCTTCGTCTCCTGATGCCATTTGATAGGAATCTATTTGGTAAATACAGTGTGAGTTCACATCTGAAAATGGAGGGTAGTTATTAACGTTTCGAGAAAGTTTAAGGTCAAAAACATGGCCTATCTCTTCTTGCCATCGCTGCGTCGCACTCTCTACTAAGACATCATATTTATGATTACTACCACAAAGTTCAAAACTGCTTGTATTTTGAAGCCACTTAACACTTTTGCCTGACCCTAAGAGATATTCATACTCATGACTGAGCTCTTGTATTTGTGAAGTTAGCGGGGAGAAGTTTGAAAAATAATATGTGATAAGAAGTTGAAATCCATCTTCCTCTATTAATACAAGTAAGGAAAATGACTCATGTTCTTCATTTGAACTGAAATGTATGAGCTTGGCTTTTAGATCATTCTCTCTATCAGGGGTGAAGTTTAAAGACTTCAGGTTTAACTTATTATCTTTCTGAGTGAAAATAAACTGAGTTTGATCTTTTAAATTAGATTGTGGTTGGTAAATATATTCATCACCTGATTTCTTAAGTGCATACGTACTATACTCTTTCTCTTGCTGGTCTGTAGTTACTTGCTCCTCAACCATCTCTTCATAAGTTTGAAGTTGTGCTTTATTCTGGAAACTGTACGTCATGTTATGGGCGTAATTGTTAAAAGATTTAGAAAAATCATTCGCAGATGGGAGAGTCGTATTTCTAGAGGTCCCTTGATAAAAGGCACTCACATCTCCTTGGAAAAAGTACTGTATCTCAATGGGTTTCTCAGGGCTTTTAGAACAAGAGATAAAAAACAAGGAGAAGACAAAAAGGATGATTTTTTTCATAGTGACCGAGATTTTAGCGCTTTTTAATATAAAAAACTTATTACTTGAAAATAATACAAAGCAGCCAAGAATTAGTGCGAAGGCTAGTTTTTATGTCAAATTTTTAAACACCCGGCTAAGAGTTGTCGAATAATTACTCAGGTAGAGGCCATAAGTCACTGATATACATGAATGTTTTCTTGGCATGAGGCTTGCTTATTAAGTAAGCAATATATGACCTATGTTTAAGGAGTGGTTATGAAAGGTTTAATTTTTGCTTTATGTTTATTTAGTATCAGCATGTCATCATTTTCGATGAAACATGAGACTTGTCCATTAAAGGATAAGGCCAGAGAGCTGACTAGTAAAAAATTTGAAGATGCTAAGAAACTTAGCGACAAAGTGAGAGAAATTGAAGTTGAGTCAGGTCAAGTAATTAGAAGATAATTTTATAACAAGTTTTTGATTGAAGAGGTGAAAGCTTCTTCATTCAAAGGCTTTGTATGAAAATCATCTGCGCCTGCTTGTATTGACTCGAGTTGAATTCTTTCTTGTTCCAAAGAGGTAATGAGAATGATTTTTAAAAGAGGAAACTTTTCCTTTAGGAATCTTGCAAACTCTATCCCATTTTCTTCAGGCATCACAACATCAACAATAACAAGTTTATAATTTTCTAATTGTAGTTTCCTGGCCTCAGTCGCAGAGCTTGCCGTATCAACTTGAATTGAGTCAATGTTTTGGACAATACGCTTTGTTTCAGAAAGAGCGTGAGGGGAGTCATCAATGATTAAAATATTATTATCCATCCTCTAAGTTTAGAAGAAGTGATGGATAGTAAAAAGGAAAGATTTTACGGTCATCTAAAGTTCGTTTATATTAGAATAATAAACACTGATTCAGAGAGTATTTCATGAAGAAAGTTCGAAAACTACACTTAAAGCATGTTGAAGAGAGGCTTAAGTCTTTAAAACAGCAAGACATGGTTCCAAAACCACCTCGAGGATGGATACGCTTCATAAGAGAAGCTCTTAACATGAGTTCTAAGGCGCTTGCTAAAAGAGTTGGAATTTCACCAAATACAATGAGTGAAGCAGAGAAAGCTGAGTTTAATGAAGGTATTACCTTGAAACGCTTGAGACGAGTTGCTGATGCAATGAATTGTGACGTTGTTTACTATTTGATGCCGAGGCAGCCAATTAATAAAATGATTGAAAATAGAGTTCGCTACCTTGTGGAAGAAAGTTTGAGAAATAACCCAATTGATTTAGAGGATGAAAGTCTTCTCAGCAAAAGAGTGATGCAAGAAAGTGAATTGCTGAGAAATAGTAGAAGGCTTTGGGATGACTAAATAAAAACGGAACTTAAAGCCAGACCTGTTTTCCATTAAGAAACATGTCTTGCTTGCTTGATTTTGAATACTTGCGTCTTATCTTTTTCTTTAAATCTTTTCTCACAAGGTTTTCAAAGTACACAGCTCGATACTCTCTTACTTCAATGGACTCGAGTTGGGGATGATCAACTCTTCTATGATCAATAATCCCTCTTGTCATATCATAGGCATGGTAAAGTTCATGCGCCAAAGCTATGGCATTCGTTTTTCGACTGGCATAGATATTAAAGGTCCAGTTTATTTTTGCAGGGGACCCAATTTTATTAAAGAGACATTTTTCTTGTAAACCTCTAATGGTCCTTTGAGTAACTCGGTAAATATAAATACCTGCATTTGCAACATTACACCTATCACCTGCATAGCTTACATAGCTACCTTGAGTCCCGAGACTTTTTATTGGCTTAATAAAAACAAAGTGGGAAGAAGCCTTTATGTTTTCAATCAACTTTTTTGCAATAGGAGATTTTTTTTGAAGATATTTAAGAGTTTTAATAGTTTCTTTGAAAAGCTTTTCTTTTTGACTTGGATGAGAATGAGGGTAAGAAAATGACTCTTTTCCTTGAATGATTTTTAAAGAACTTTCTTTCTTTGGTTTTTGTATAATGAGAGGATGAAATAGTTTCTTTTCATCATTATGATTTTTTAAAACGAGACTGATTTGATCGATACTCTCACTGTTTAAGCTCTCTTTCATAAAGTCCACTAACTCAATGGGAGAGGCAAGACAAGAGAGAGAAAAAAGTAGAATTAAAAAGTGTAATTTCATCCTTGAAATTATCTCATGTTACTTTATCGAAAATAGTCGGCAGAAAAAATTACGACTACGCAGCGCTTCTTAACTTATCAAATTCCTCCGAAGTGTCAGAGCTTTTAAGATGTTTGTCCCAATCAACGAGTGCTACTTCTAAAACTTCGTGAATATTTTTTACTGGAATGAAGTGAACTTTATCTCTGTAATGCTTTGGAATCTCTAAGAGGTCTTTTTGATTCTTCCACGGGATAATGATTGTTTCTATACCATGTCTCATAGCGGCCAGGCACTTCTCTTTAATTCCTCCAACGGGGAGAACTTTCCCTTTCAAAGTGATTTCACCTGTCATGGCAATATCTTTACTAATCTTTGTATTAGTTAATAGGGAAACAAGAGTTGTGGCTAAAGTAATTCCGGCACTTGGTCCATCTTTAGGGACTGCTCCTGCTGGAAGATGAATATGAAATTCATTTTTACTAAAAAGTTCAGGGTTAATTTGGAATAAAGCAGCGTTGCTTCGAATAAATCCAAACGCTGTTTGTGCAGACTCTTTCATCACTTCACCGAGCTTCCCCGTCAGAGTCATTCCATGACCTTTCATCATGCTCGCTTCGATTTGTAATATTTCACCGCCTACACTTGTCCAAGCAAGACCTGAGGCCACACCAACTTCATCAAACCGAGTAGAATCTTCTTGTTGGAAAATCGTTGGACCTAAAAGTGCTTCAACGACTTTTGAGTTCACTTCCATAGAATCAATACTCTCTCCAAGTGCAACCTTCTTGGCCAATTTCCTACAAACCGCCGCGATTTTTTGTTCTAAAACTCTTAAGCCAGCCTCTCTTGTATAGCCTTTTACTAGCTTTAAAATAGCTTGGTCAGTGAAATCAACATTAAATTCATCAATTCCATTTAAGCCTTGCTGTTTTTGAACCATGTACTTCTTTGATATTTCGACCTTCTCTTCTTCTGAGTAACCAGATAGTTGAATGATTTCCATTCGATCTCTTAGTGGAGGAGAAATATTCTCAAGGTAGTTTGCTGTCGCAATAAACATAACATCGGAAAGATCATATTCAAGATTTAAAAAGTGATCTTTAAAAGTATTATTTTGTTCAGGGTCAAGGACTTCTAGTAAGGCACTTGAAGGATCACCTTTATTGTCAGATCCCATCTTATCAATTTCATCTAATAGTATAACTGGGTTTGTACTACCGGCTTGCTTCATTGCTTGAATAAATTTTCCAGGCATTGCTCCAACGTAGGTTCTTCTATGGCCTCTGATTTCAGATTCATCCTTAACACCACCAAGGCTAATCCTCACGAAATCTCTACCTAAAGACTTCGCAATTGATTTTCCTAAAGATGTTTTTCCGACACCAGGAGGTCCCGAAAAGCAGAGTATAGGACCTCTTGTTTTTCCTGACTTGAGCTTCATGACTGCGAGATGTTCGATAATACGGTCTTTAATTTGATGAAGCTCATAATGATCTTCATCTAAAATGTTTTGTGCTTGAACGAGGTCATGGTTTTCTTCTTTTTTCTCACTCCAAGGAATATCTAAAACCCAATCAATATAGCCTCTGATAATATTAGACTCTGATGACTCTGGGTGCATCTTCTTTAATCTACCTAACTGCTTAGTTACTTCTTTAAAAGTATTTTCAGGAAGGTTTTTTGCCGTTATTTTTTTAGCGATTTCTTCGAACTCATCTTCTTCTTCAACTACATGTCCATGACCAAAAGGACTTTTTGTCCCTAAGTCTTTAAAGTCTTCAAACATTCTTTTTTGTGAAGTGAATCCACTAATCTCTCTCGTCAGGACTTCATCTATATATTTAAGTCGTTGAAGGGGATCGAGTGTTTCTAAGATGATTTGAGCATCTTTTACTTTTAAGTTTAGATTTGATGCGATGAGGTCAGCTAGGCGGCCAGCATCTTCGATGTCTTCAAGAATCATCAAAACATCAGGACTTAAGCTTTTTGAAATATGGATTAATTTTTCTAACTTCTCTTTAACCTTGATGATAATAGGTTTAAGCTCTGGATTTTCCTTTTCACTAACAGGTTCTTCAAGAGCATCAATCTTTACAAGGTAGAAGGGTTGTAACTCCTCATATTGAAGGATCCGAACTTTCTTCACTCCTTGAACAAGAACTTTAATTCTTCCGTCCGGGAGATTTCTCATTCGCATAATCATAGCAACTGTCCCAACATTGTGAATTTCACTTGGTCCAGGTAGCTCAGTACTTACTTCTTTTTGCGCCGCCAAAACAATGAGTCTATCGTGATTATTCACGCAATCCTCAACAGCTTTGATTGATGACTCTCTTCCGACGAAAAGTGGAAGGATCATAAAAGGGTAAACAACTATATCTCTGATATGAAGAAGTGGAAGTTTTTCTTTGAGTTTTATTTGATTTCCGCCTAAATTTGATACCATTTATATCCCTTATAACAAGACCTTACGGTCATTTTTTGAGTGCTTAACGCTAAGCAGTGCTCACAACTTGTAAAAGCATTTCGGGTATTTTTTTCCAATGCTTTAGGAAAAAATTGCTTGTTTTTGGTTGAGCAAAACACACAGACTTGCCAGTAATAACGCCTTTCCTTAATATGAGATAGAAGGAGTTCAGATGCCAAAAATTCATTGCGCTGTAGCAATCCTAGCAGCGGGAAAAGGAACAAGATTAAAATTAGATGAGCCAAAAGCTTTAGCACCTTTATTAGGTAAGAAGATGATTGACTTCACTCTTGATTCTTTAGAAGAACTTAAGAGTGTCAGTTCAAATATACTTTTTGATATTGGGATTGTTGTTGGCCATGAGAAAGAAAAAATAATGAGTCATTTAGATGAAAACGACTCAGGTTTTCACATTGCTTACCAACAGGAACAACTTGGAACAGGCCATGCTCTTCAATGTTTTTTGAAAGAATTACCTGCATTATACAAATCGGATTATTTGATTGTGACTTGTGCTGATACTCCTTTAATTACATCAGACATATATTCAAAAATGATTGAAACCTTACAAGAAAAAAGTGAATTAAATGCCTTGAGTATTAGCTTTGCAGCTAAAAATCCTTATGGGTATGGGAGGATTAAGAGAGGGGATGTTGGATTTCAAATTATAGAGGAAGCGGATGCGAGTGTGAGTGAACAACTTATAAAGGAAGTTAACTCAGGACTTTATATTTTTAAAACGAGTTATCTAAAAAAACATTTAACAACACTTAATAATTCAAACAACTCTGGAGAGTTCTACCTAACAGATCTTTTCCAAAAGGGCGAAAAAGTAGATGCTGTCATGTACAAGGATAGTTCTCTCTTTTTAGGGATTAATACTTTAGAGCAACTTGCGCAAGCAAAAGAGCAATTACGAGAACGAAAACTTAGAGAGTTTCAAGACCAAGGTGTTTTAATTGAAGATAAGAAGAGTTTTCACTTTGATTGGAATGTAAAGCTCGAAAAGGGAGTGCATATTTATCCACAGGTACATGCTTATGGAAATGTGGTTATTAAAAGTGGCTCTGTGATAGAACCATTTAATGTGATTAAAAATTCAACTCTAAATGAAGGAGTTAAGGTTTTTGGGCACTCGTATCTAGAGGAAGCGGTCATTGATAAAAACTGTACAGTGGGACCTTTTGCGAGATTAAGGCCTGGAACAAGTTTAGAGCAAGAAGTGAAGGTTGGTAATTTTTGTGAAATTAAAAAATCCACTCTCAAAAAAGGCTCAAAGGTAAGCCATCTTAGTTATGTTGGAGATGCTGAAATTGGTGAGAACTCTAATATTGGATGTGGATTTATTACTTGTAATTATGATGGGGCCAATAAACATAAAACACTTGTTGGAAAAAATGTATTTATAGGCTCTGATTGCCAGGCAATTGCACCTGTTGAAATAGGAGACAACTCATTTGTTGCTGCAGGCTCGACTATTAATAAAAATGTTCCAGAAGAAGGCTTTGCTATTGCTCGTGCCAGACAAGTCACTAAAGAAAAGATGGCCAGTAAGTTTAGAAAAATAAAAAAGGATTAAGATAAGATGTGTGGAATTGTTGGGTATGTTGGAGACGGCAACGCTGAGGAGCTAGTCTTGGAAGGTCTTAGAAGACTTGAATATAGAGGTTATGATTCAGCGGGGATCTCGCGCTTAGATACTAAAAAAGAGATTTTAGAAACAATTAAAGCGGTAGGTAAAATTGAAAACTTAGAAAAAGAGCTCCTCAAATTTTCCGCATTTAAATCTCCTCTTGCTATTGGACACACGAGGTGGGCCACTCATGGAATTGTGAATGAAACAAATGCGCACCCTCACGGAGATAGAGATGTCTGTATTGTACACAATGGAATTATTGAAAATGCATACCAATTAAGAGATTCACTAAAAGCTCAAGGAGTTGAGTTTCAATCAGAGACTGATACTGAGGTCTTTTATCAAATATTAAACTTAGAGCTGAAGAAAACTAAAAATATAAAAAATGCCATTTTAAACTCTTTCCAGAAAGTTGAAGGAAACTCTGCTTTTGTTGTTATTCATAAAGAACAAAAAAAGTTATACGCAATAAAAAGGTCAGCTCCTTTAGTTTGTGCAAAGAGAGTGGCTTCCGGAAGTACTGATCTTTTTGTTTCTTCTGATCCTTATGCACTCTTGGGCTTTGTAGATGTGATGTTTTTTCCTGAAGACGAAGTTCTATGTGAGTTAAGTTATGATTCTCAATTCGTTAACTTTTATGAGCTAGATGGTTCTGAAAGTGAGCGCTACCGCTTTGATAAGAAAACTTCAGCAATGAACATTGAAACGAAAGGAAGTTTTGATCACTTCATGCTTAAAGAGATTCATGAACAACCACATTTGATTAAAAATATCATGAGGATTTATAAAGATGAAGAAACTCAAAATAAAATTTTGAATCTTAAACATTTAAAATCCCAATATATTAATATCATAGGCTGCGGGACCGCTTGGCATGCAGGGTTAGTTTTAAAAAATGCACTAGAGGCAAAGCTTCCTTTAAAAGCAAACTGTGAAATCGCCAGTGAATACCGATACCGTAAACTCAAAAATCAAGAAATTGAAACAGGCCTTTTTATTAGTCAATCCGGTGAAACAGCTGACACTTTAGCCTGTACTGAAATGATGAAATCCTTGGGGCATAACTTAATTTCAATATTAAATGTTGAAGGCTCAAGCATTTACAGAGAGTGCTCTAATAACTTTCTCATCCACGCAGGTCAAGAAGTGGGAGTGGCCAGTACAAAAGCATTTACGATGCAAGTCATTGTGGGGCATTTCCTTATCCAAGGGCTTATGGGAAAAGATCCTTCGAAAGAATACGAGAAAGAGCTTATTACTTTAAGTGAAAGAGTTGAGGATATTCTCGCCAGAGAAGATGAAATCAAAGAAGTCGCTAAAGATATTTACCAGAAAAAGGGTTTTATTTTTACAGGTAGGGGAAAGTATTTTCCAATCGCATTAGAGGGGGCTTTAAAGTTGAAAGAAATTGCTTATGTCCACGCGGAAGGATACGCAGCAGGAGAGTTAAAGCACGGACCCATCGCTCTCATTGATGAAAACATGGTAAATGTTTCTTTAATTGGCCCAGAGTTGTATGATAAAACACTTTCTAATACCGAGGAAGTCAGGTCTCGTCGAGGTAAGATTCTCATTGTCGGGCCAAAAGATAAAAAAGAGTTAAAAGAAATAAGTGATTGGTATATTCCACTAAATTTTGATGGACTTGATGACTTTGCACCACTTTATGTCAATGTGGTCATGCAGTTATTGTCCTATTATATAGCCAAGGAAAAAGGAACCGATATTGATAAGCCTCGAAACTTAGCTAAGTCGGTAACAGTCGAGTAATGAATTTAGATTTTTTAAATGATATTCAAAAAGAAGCTGTCCTTCATACACAAGGACCAATGATGATTTTAGCCGGTGCGGGCTCTGGAAAAACGCGTACGCTTGTCACTAAAATAGAATATTTATTGCGAGAAAAAAAGACTCCTTCTTCTCATATTCTTGCAATGACTTTCTCAAATCGGGCCGCAAGAGAGATGCGTGATCGAATTGAGAAATCATTAGGAGAAGCTTTTAATAGTTACTTCGTCACAACCTTTCATTCTTTTTGTGCCAGACTTTTAAGAGCAGAGGCTCAATACTTGGGATTAAGTAAAAACTTTACCATTTATGATGACTCTGAATCAAAAAGTGTCATTAAAGCAATCTTGGCAAAAAGAGGGATCTCTCAAAAGGAAATCAATCCAGCTGAAGTAAAATATTATATAAGTGAATTAAAAAACCGTGGATACTTTGAGGGTCAAGAAGAAGATAGTTTCTTTGAAAGTGCTATTGATGAAATCGATAAAAGTGATCTTTATTTTGCATTGTTTAAAGACTACGAGAGAGAGTTACATACTTCAAATGCTTTAGATTTTGGTGGTCTTATTGTGGGAGTTTTAGAACTTTTTTCTAAGCATCCTAAAGTATTAGAGCGTTACCAAAAAAGATTTAAATATGTTTTGGTTGATGAGTATCAAGACACGAATAAAGCTCAGTTTTACCTTGTGAGAATGCTGTCTCAGATGCATAAAAATATTTGTGTTGTTGGAGATGAGGATCAATCTATTTATTCTTGGCGAGGTGCAGATATAAGAAATATTCTAGATTTCGAAAATTACTTTCCTGAGCTTAAGACTATTAAGTTAGAGCAAAATTATCGCTCTTCGAAAACAATTATTGATGCAGCATCTTTTGTCATTGGGCAAAACCAATATCGAAAAGGTAAGAAAATCTGGACTGAAAACGAAGATGGAGAGGCCATTAAAATCATTGAGTGCCAAAGTGATATTAATGAAGCAGATTTTGTGGCAAAGGAAGTCCGCAGCTTATCTCAAACTCATTCACTCGATGAAATGGCAGTTTTTTATAGAAATAATGCTCAGTCAAGAATGCTTGAGGATGCGTTACGAAAAGCTCAAGTTCCTTATAAGATCATCGGGGGAATTAAGTTCTATGAAAGAAAAGAAGTCAAAGATGCTCTCTCGTATCTAAAGCTTATTCAAAATACAAAAGATTCCCTTTCTTTAAGTCGAGTGATTAATGCTCCAACCAGAGGGATTGGAGCAGTTAGTTTAAGAAAGCTAGAAGATGAAGCTACAAGACAAAGCCTCTCTCTTTTTGAAACAATTAAATTAATAAATGAGAAAATTGAAGACTACGCGCACTTAAAGCTTTCGAAAAAAGTAAAAGCAGGGCTTCAGGAATTTGCAACTCTCATCGAAGAGGTTCGATTAATGGATGAGAACGGTGAAGACCCAAGTATCTGTTGCGAAAAAGTGCTGCAGGAATCGGGATACCTCTTAAACCTGAAATCTGTAAAAAGTTATGAAAACCAAGCAAGGATAGATAATTTAAAAGAACTACTCAACGCTATTCAACAATATGAAATAAGTGAAGGTGATAGTGCAAATCTTTCAGGTTTTATTGAAAGTGTGACTTTAGACCAATCCGTATCAGAAGAGGAATATCAAAGCCAACTCTCATTAATGACTATTCATAGTTCCAAAGGTTTGGAGTATGAATGTGTCTTCGTCGTAGGAGTTGAAGAAAATATCTTTCCGTCATCGATGAGTCTAGAGGAAGGTGACGAAAAATTAGAAGAAGAGCGTCGATTGTTTTATGTGGCAATGACAAGGGCGATGAGTAAGCTTTATCTTTGTATCGCACGATCTAGAATGCTTTGGGGAAAGTTACAGTTTCAAGAAGCAAGTAGATTTTTATATGAAATCCCTGAAGAATATTTTTCTTGGGTGAATATGTCTCAAAGTAAGGGGCCTAAAAAGAAAAGCTTAAAGCTTAAAAGGCAGTCGGGACAGTACGTAGACTACGATACAGAGTTTTCTCAAGAGAGTCATAGCTTTGACGAGTCGGATCGAACTTATTACAATGCTGCAACTCACTACGAAGTGAGTGAGTACACTGAAGGTTTAATGGTTTACCACAACCTTTATGGTGAAGGTGTGATCGTTAAAACTCAAGGACATGGAAAAGAAGAAAAAGTAACAATCAGGTTTAAAGCAGGGGCGACGAAAAAGTTTCTCACTCAATATGCTTCAATCGAAATAATGAGTAAATAAATGGAAAAAATAAAAGTTGATGAGTCATTAGTTCTTCATGTTGCCGACTTGGCGAGAATTGCAATTTCTCAAAAAGAGGTTAAAGGCTACCAAGAAAATTTCCAAGAGATTTTGGATTATGTTGGAATGTTAGAAGAAGTCGATGTGAAGGGTGTTGAACCTCTATATAATCCGGTTGTCGAACTGATGGATAAAGAAGAGAACTATGAAAGGAAAGACGAGGTGAAGAAATCACTTGGGGCGAGCCAAGTGATTTCAAATGCTCCAGATCAAAAAAATAATGAATTCAAGATTAAGTCGGTGATGGAAGAATGAAAGATATTAAAAGTACTCATGAGGCCTTAGCAAAAAAAAATATATCTTGTGTTGAGTTAACAGATGAACATTTAAAGATTGCAAAAAAAAATGAAAGTAACTCTTTGATTTCCATTTTAGAGGACTCTGCGAAAGCGCAGGCTATAAAAATAGATGATGAAATATCAAAAAGTGGAGTGAATGGTTATTTGCATGGAATTCCTTACACATTAAAAGACCTGTTTATTACAAAAGGAATCCGAACAACAGCAGGATCAAAGTCTCTCTATAATTACGTACCTACCTATGATGGGCATGTCCATTCATGTTTAGAGAAGTCAGGTGGTGTCTTAATAGGGAAAAATGGTTGTGATGAATTTGGGATGGGCTCTACTAATCAAAATACAATCTTTGGCGAGGTGAAGTTTCCTCTGAATAAAGACTACGTTCCAGGAGGATCATCTGGCGGATCGGCCGTTTCTGTTTTAGAGCAATCTTGTGTGTACTCAATAGGAACAGATACTGGCGGTTCTGTACGCTTACCAGCAAATTTTTGTGGACTGGTTGGCTTTAAACCTAGTTACGGAAGAATTTCTAGATATGGACAGATCGCTTATGGGTCAAGCCTTGATCAAGCCTCACCTTTTGCCAGAACACCTTTAGATATGGCGATGATTGTTGATCAGTTAAGTGCTAATGATCCAAGAGATATGACACAGGTCGATTGTGGAAGCTTGAACGCAACTAAAGAACTCTTAGCAAGTTCGGGGAAATTTGATGGTCTAAAGCTTGGTTATAGTGAAGAGCTATTAAATGGATGCCGTGATGACGTCAAAGAAAACTTAGAGTCGGCTCTGAAGGAATTTGAAAAACTTGGCGCCAAATTAGTAAAAGTCGATTTACCACATCTTAAATATTGTGTGGCCGTGTATTATTTAGTGGCCACTTCAGAAGCTTCTTCGAACTTGAGCCGTTTTGATGGTATTCATTATGGGCATCGAACAAAGCAAGAATCAGATTTGATTGAAACTTATAAAGCCTCAAGGGCCGAAGGTTTTGGCCCTGAAGTTAAGAGACGAGTAATGTTGGGAACATTTGCTCTTTCGTCGGGGTACAGTGATGCTTTTTTTAAAAAAGCAGCAAAAGTAAGGCGTCTTATATTTAATGACTTTCAAAATGCTTATGAAAAGTGCGATCTTATATTTTCGCCGACATGTGCGACAACTGCATTTAAGTCAGGGGAGAAATTTTCTCCACTACAAATGTACATGAATGACCTTTATACAATACCTGTTAATTTGGCAGGGCTACCTGCGATTAGTTTGCCGTATGGAGTTTCAAAACTAAACTCCTTGCCAACAGGGTTTCAACTGATCGGAGCACCATTTAGTGATAAAACCCTTCTGGTAAATGCGCATAAATTTACTAGTTTAAAAGGGGCTCAATAATGGAGTTTACAACTACGATTGGACTCGAGGTTCATACTCAACTAGCAACTGCTTCAAAAGCCTGGTGTAGCTGCGAGGTGAAAGTGAATGCTTTTGAAAATGATATGGTGTGTGAGATTTGCTCGGCTCAGCCTGGGACTCTACCAGTTATGAATACGAAGTCTGTTGACCTTGCAATTATGCTGGCCTTAGCACTTAATTGTAAGATTAATAAAACCTCTTTGTTTGATCGAAAAAACTATTTTTATCCTGACCTTCCTAAAGGTTTTCAAATTACCCAGTTTGATTGTCCAGTAGCAGAAAATGGATATGTTGAAATTTTTGACTCAAAAGGAAATATTAAAAAAATTAGAATAGAGAGGATTCAATTAGAAGAAGATACAGGTAAATCAACTCATTATGAGAACCATTCTCTTATCAATCTAAATAGAGCAGGAACTCCTTTAATTGAAGTCGTCACAAGACCAGACTTTGAAAATGAAGAGCAGTCTGTACAGTTTCTAAAAAAACTTCAAGCTATCTTAGTCTACCTCGGCGTTTCTGAGGGGAATATGCAAGATGGAAATCTTCGCTGTGATGTTAATCTTTCTTTGGCACAAGTTGGCTCTGAGGAGTTAGGAACACGAACAGAGGTTAAAAATCTCAATAGTTTCAGAAGTGTAGAAAAGGCCATCGATCATGAGAGAAAAAGGCAAGCAAATGTTCTTGATAAGGGAAAAAAGGTCTTGCAACAAACTCTTATTTTTGATGTAGATACAGGGAAAACGAGAGTGCTTAGAACTAAGAGTGATGCTGATGATTATCGCTATCATAGAGAACCTGACTTACTTCCCCTTATTATTGATGAAAAAAGAATTAGTAAAATTAAAGATGAGTTACCAGAACTTCCGGCCCAAAAGGCAAGTAGGTTTGTCAGTAGTTTCAACATTCCGACCTACGATGCAGAGGTTATATGTTCTGATAAAAATCTAGCAGATTATTTTGAAGAATCTTGTAAAGCCTATAGCGGTAGTAAGTTTAAGCTTGTGGCAAACTGGGTCATGGGAGACTTCTTACGTTTTATTAATGAAGCTAGAATTACACCACAAAAATCTAAAGTGACTCCAGATAAGTTAGCGGGACTTATTTCCTTAATTGAAACAGGAGATATTTCAGGCAAGATTGGAAAAGATGTTTTCCTTGAAATGTTTGACTCTGGTGCAGATGCTAAAAGTATCGTCAAAAGTAAAGGCCTCAAGCAAAATAGTAATGAAGGAGAGCTTGAAGAGCTCGTCCAGAAACTAATTGCACAAAACCCTAAAGAAGCTCAGGAATTAAAAGAAGGGCGAGATAGATTGATGGGTTTTTTTGTAGGCCAAGTGATGAAAAATACTGGAGGAAAGGCAAATCCCGGGCTTACGACTGCTTTAGTAAAAAAAC
>Ga0114957_1002178_pt1 | contig 19250 bp, 11 predicted proteins | sample BantaG_FD_87175 | JGI IMG/M metagenome (GOLD analysis project Ga0114957, IMG submission 87175) | Marine algal microbial communities from Bantry Bay, Ireland - BantryBay_4 metaG | ecosystem: Host-associated > Algae > Red algae > Unclassified | place: Bantry Bay, Ireland | collected 2014-11-21 | reverse complement strand
GCCATGCCATGAGTGCCGATATACCCGACGATAAACGCATCGTGTGCATCAAGCTCGTCAAGAACCGCTGTGTTTTTGGGCATGGGGCGATATTGCTCAAGATCCACACCGTTACGTACCACAACAATTTTGGTCGCCTTTATTCCTCTTGTTATCAGTTCTTCTTTAAAGGTATGTGTCACTGACACAATCAGGGCGGCCTTGCGGTACAGGAACATCTCAAGCCGCTCCAGCGTGCGAATAATCCGCCCTGATTGCATGGCCCCCACCGCAGTAATGGAGGCTGGCCATAGATCGCGAAGTTCAAAGACAAACGGCACTTGCCGAAACACACCGACCAGATAGCCTGCCACCGCTGTAAAAAACTGAGGGGAAGTGGCCACAACCACATCGGGTTTGCTTTGTCGCATGGCAGCCAGGATGCCCATCAGCATGAAAGACTGATAATCCAGGGTGCGTTTGAGAAACCCTTCGTTGGCCGTGATGTAGGTCTTAACGCGCACCACCGTGACACCATCGTTAACTTCACGTGTGTACCAGCTGTTTTTATAGCCTTCGTACAGTTTGCCAGCAGGAAAATTAGGCGCACAGGTGATGACGGTGACTGAGTGACCGTCAGCTACCCATTGGCGAGCGTGTTCGTGAGTTCTGCTAGCTGGGGCGTTGGATTCTGGCGGGTAGTTGTCCGTCAGGAAGAGGATGTTCATGGGCTCCAACGTATCCTTGTGTTGCAATTGCTTATGGGGATGGTGTTTATCAACTGCGGACGTTTGGATCCCAACTAAAATTGGATATAAGTTGTGTTGTGTCGAGGGGAACAACGATTTTCTGGCTTTTCAAAGTATCACCGAAGTTCGGGTGCCACGTGCTTGCCATTAATTGAGCGTATCCGCCGTCGCAGGTGAACTGTACGCGTTGTCCTGCCGGGAGTGTCAGTAAAATTCCCGCGTCGTTGGTTTCTGCCAACACTTTCGGGTGGAGGTGATAGTGCGCTGATGCCGTGTTGAAGCGGCCAGAGATCGTGTCCTTGATGCTCATGCCTGAAATATCTATCGCCCAGGCTCTGTGATGAGTATTCTGGCCTTTCAATCGACGGTATCCCGTATGGCCTGCCGAGACCTCAAGCCCCGCAAGCGTCAGCTTGACATCCACATCAACAGGATAAGCACGTCTGGCAACACGAAAACCGCTCCAGACCTCGCTGGAGTTTTCATTGTCAATAAGCACAGTATTATGCGCGCCGGTACCACGCTGGCGTAATCGCTCATCGCTATTGCCGTACACAGAGGTGCCTGAGTCACAGATAAGTCGTTGGCCGTACAAGGATAGCTCGAAACCTAGTGAATCGGCATGAGCATGCCCTGGAATGTAATCCGGGCCGATATGGCCTATGTCCAGCATGCAGGCTACACGTTCGTTATGCAGTGTGATATAACCGCTTTGTGGTGCATGATGGACGCCTGGTGGAGCCGGTAGAGCATCTATACCTTGAGTTTTGGCATAGTTTGCAAGTGACTCATAGCCCGGCGCAATATCCATTGCCGCATCGTTGAACAAGCTGATACCTCCATCAGGGTGACGCATCCTGTCCAGCCATAAAAACATCGCCTCAACGGTGTCTGTCCAGCGTTTGCGTGTAGCGGCAGGTATTTGTGCAGGGTAGCTTGCAGACAGAGCAATAAGGTCCAGGAAATCTGCCATGGCAATACAGTGATACATGGGTGAAAGTTCAAAGTGCCCGCCATCCGCTAGCACCTGCTCGGGTAGTTGCTTCTCAAGAATATCGAGACCCACGTCCAGTAATTTATCCTGCTTGTCCAGATAGCTGCCCGCATATACCAGCGCCTTGGCATTGGTAAATAGATGATTGCCTAGCAAGTGGTACTCAAGACGTCGTGACAGGTAGTTGGCTTGAGTGGCCAGGCTGTCGAGCCAGTGCTGAGGCACACCGTCGCGCCTGCTGAAGTACTGCACCCAATTGACGATACGCAAGGATAGGGGGTAGGGCTCCCAGCCGTTGCCTAGAGGGGCAGGATTCTCAGCGATCCACTGCTCTATCAGTTTGTCGTGGACCTCAATACGGTGTTCGCAGTCAGCAGCGTTCAAGTCGTCAAAATAGTGAACGTTGTATAAGAACAGTTTTTCTTTACCCGTTTTGTTCCAGGCCTCCGGGCCGTCGATGGCGAGCTCATCGCCAAGAAAGCGCATCACTGGTACTTGTGATGTTTGTGAAATGAACACGCTTTGCCGTACCGGTAAAAACACCGACAAGGGTTGCTGGCTTGCTCGGGTAGTAGCGCCCTGGATAGATGTGGGGCGGGGACGAAAAAGATGAAACCGGAATCTGCCCAGGATTTGTCGTAGTTTCAGGTGTTTTAGGGTGTGGAACAGCAGTTGTGGTGATGTCATCGAAGTGATGCTAACAGGTGATCGTTTATTCGCACAGTATAGAGCTTGTGCGCATCGGCGCGCATTGATAGGTGGTAGAGATAGGCGCTATACTCCGCCGCAGTGAGTTAAATCGCTCGATCGTTATCAGTTATTACCCGTGCATATACGCGTCGCTATCGCTGCGACTACAAGCATTTATTTGTCAGGTGCAGCATGAAATCCGTACTCGTCAACCATTCTGATCTTACCGGTGGTGCTGCTATCGCCGCTTATCGCACACATCAGGCATTGCGACATGTCGGCGTGGATTCCACTATGTGGGTCGACAGAAAAACATCAGATGACTGGACCGTCAACAGCTCTGCATCTCTGTCGGGCCGACTGATGGTGCAGCTACGTGGGCCTTTGGGGCGCGCCGTGCCTGAGTTGTTTTTTAGGGATGAGTTTAATAACTATCGCTCTTACAACTGGATACCCTCGCGTTTGCACAGAAAGCTTAATGCCAGTGATGCTGATCTGGTGCACCTCGTATGGATTAACAATGAAACGATGTCCATAGCAGATTTATCAAAAATTCGAAAGCCTAAAATCATGACTCTGCAAGATATGTGGCTGTTTTGTGGGGGTGAGCATTACAGCGAGGTTGATCGATTTAAAACCGGCTACACCGAACGAACCCGCCCTGACACTGTGAATCGGTTGGACATTGATCGCTGGGTCTGGTTGCGAAAGCAACGCGCCTGGCAGAAGCCTTTTCAGCTGGTTGCTATTAGCGAGTGGCTGGCTGAGTGCGTTCGCAATAGCGCTCTGTTATCGGACTGGCCGGTAGAAGTCATACCTAATCCGATTGATACAACTATCTGGAAACCGCTTGACCGGTGGGTTGCACGTGCAGCGTTCAATCTGCCAGAGGACAAGAAAATAGTGCTGTTCGGTGCTATCGGGGGTACCAACTTTGAACGTAAAGGCTATGCTTACCTGCAAAAAGCATTATCCACGATCGCTCAGGAACGCGACGATATCCATCTGGTGATTTATGGCCAGGGCGAGCCTGTAAACCCACCGAAAAGCCCGTTTCCCGTGAGTTATGTAGGCAGGCTTAGCGATCCTGTAGCCATCTGCCTGCTAAACAACGCAGCTGATGTGTTTGTCACACCTGCCATTCAGGAGGCATTCGGGCAGACTGCATCAGAGGCGCAGGCCTGCGGCACGCCGGTGGTTGCTTTTGCGAAAACAGGCATTGCTGATATCGTTGACCACAAGCGAACGGGTTATCTTGCACCGCTTGGCGACGCACAAAAACTGGCGCAGGGATTGTTGTGGGTAATGGATCGAAATAATGAGTCCTCAAGTAGTATCAGCACCGATGAAATACGTGAAAATTGCCGCAACAGGGCGATTGCCAAATTTTCCTACGAGGCTGTCGGTATGCGCTATAGGGAACTGTACTCAGCCGTTCTGGAAAGTAATGTTAGTTAGTCCCACAGGTAATACCCCAGGGTCAAGTCTCTTGCCCTACCTGATAACGTCAACCAATCAAAGAAGAGCACGACGAGCGTGAATACACCAACAGCATCATTAATACTTCGTTGGCCCTGGGCGGTAATGCTTGCAATTTTGTCGATGTTGCTTTTGCCAGCAATCACATACTCGATCATCATACATCCGCCAGAATACGATGAGTTGCTACACATTCTTGCTGCCAGAAGTCTAAATGAGACTGGATTACCCAGTATTGCTGATGGTCTGTATACCCGAGCACAGCTATATACACGATTGATCTCCTTGGTTACGGGTTTCGGTGACAACGAGCTTTTATTTGCTCGAATACCAGCGTTGTTGTTTGGCATGTTGGCCACGGCGCTGCTTAGCGCGTGGATGGGTGTCAGGGTCGGCTGGATAGCCGCTGTTGCTGTAGCCTGTATTTTTGTCATGTCACCCATGACGCTGAATTCTGCGGTGTTGGTGCGCTTTTATACTCTGCACACTTTGCTGATGGCCATGCTACTGCTGTTCTGGTACGAAGCCACTGCTTGGCAACGCACACCGCGCAATCTGGTCATAGTAGTGGTGGTTAGTGCTGGGTTGATATGGCTCGGTTTACAATTTCACGATCTGACCCAGATAACTATTTTGTCTGGCCTTGTGGCTATAGTCATGCTGTTGGTATATGACCACCGGACGTTTGTGTTGGGTGTAGCCAGTCGCCGGCCGATTCTGACGGCGCTTGGTCTGGTCGCATTCGTAGCGCTGGCTGGATATATTGCCATTCGCGTGGACATCATGACGCTATTGCGTGGCACGTTGCCATTGTGGTCTGTGAGTAAGGCTAACAACTACGCCTACTACCTCAGTGCTCTGTCAGTTGAGCTACCGTTTATCTGGCCACTGTTTCCCTTAATGCTTATCGCTTGCTTTTATGAGAGACCACGCATAGCCGTGTTTTGCCTGAGTGCATTTGTTGTCAGTCTTGTTGTCAATTCCATTGCAGCTCAAAAGGCAACTCGTTATTTTTATCACGCCTATCCCATGTTCTGCATCCTGTGGGCTATTGGTTTTCAACGACTGTTTATGCTTGTATTTATACAATTGCGCGCGCACCGCGGTGCTGGCCTGTCAACAGCGCTGATTATGCTTGGTGTGTTATCGGTGTCTCTGATAAGTGCACACGAAGTTAAACGAGGAATAAAACTGGTCCTGAACAAGGGCCAGGCTGATGATTCCATTCCAGTGGTAAATGAGCCTGACTGGTCTTTATCACTGCCGCGTATTGGCGAACTGGCACAGTCTGTCGATACGCTGGTGGTAACCAGCGGCGTAAAAGGTCAATACACCTTTGGTAAATTTGACTACGAGATGAGCACTACCGTTGTTCAGGAGACCGATACTGGTCAGGAGTTTGGTAATGACCCTCGAACTAACCGTCAGGTGATTGGGCAGCCTGAGTCAGTTCAGCAGATTATTGATGCCGAAGGTCAGGCCTTGTTTGTCCTGGAAGACAGGATGATGAACAAGCAGTACAGCTCACCGGTGGAATCTGTGTCTGTGCTTAATCGCAACTGTGAAGCGATTGATTTGTCTAAAACAGGTAGTCAGCTATCTGCCTGGCTTTGTTGAGAGAATTCTGCAGCAATGTATTTTCTGAATATAACAAGATAAAAAAGCACTGTAGAAAAACTGTAAGCAATAACGGTGCTCCACACAGCACCAGCAGCACCATATTCAGGTATTAGATACAGTTTGAGGGGTAGCGCCAGTGCGCAAAGCATGACTACTGAATACACCTGAATCTTGACGATGTGCATACCGTTCAATGCCATGGAAAAGGCATGACCTACCGTCTGAAGCACTTTCCAGATAGAAAACGCCAGTATCAGGCTGCTCGATACCACAATATGATCCTTAACCCAAAGGTCCATAATCCAGTCGCTTGACAGGTATAACCCGACAGACAACACGATACTCAGGCCCACTGTTCCAAGAAGCGAGACTTTGAGGGTTTTTCTGATGAACAAGGTATCGCCTCGAGCATGGGCATCTGCATAAGCTCCCCAGAGAGGATTGTTGAGAATATCCAACGGCATGGAGACTATCTGGTACAAACGCTGAACAATGGCAAACTGGGCAACGGTAGCCGTACTGTTTAGTACAGAGATGAAAAAGGCGTCCGAGCCCCAGCCAATCATGACGCCCAGCTGCAATGCGAGGAAAAGCCCGCCAACACCAAAAAGGCAACGGTATTCAGATTTGGCCTCTGACCAGTGTGCATTCGCCCGTGTTGTAAACAATCCGCGGCGATACAACATAGGGAGCAGGAACAGTGGGGATAGTACCGTGACGCCATAAGAAGCCATTAAAAGCTGGGTAGGTGGCGCTTCGCGCTCGGATAAAATGTAAAGCAGGATCATGGTCGCCACTGCGGATACCGAACGCACAACATGAACGATCCAGCCCAGCTGCAATCCGAGCAGGATTTTTAAGATGCCGCTTAACGGAATATTGAGTGAAAAAAAAATGATGAAAAGGGTGACAAGCTGCTCTGCATCTTGCCGGGCTTGCAGCGATTCAATTTTCATGACACTGGCGGCGGGCAGCACTGTATTCAGAATAACAAGCACGCCACCCACCGCCGCGCCGATGCCAGAGAGGATGATCAGTCCTCGAGTAGTGGTGAGCGCCAGTTTTTCTGTGTCGTCCGATGCGCGGCTTTTGGCAATTTGCGACACAAGACCATTGCCTACGCCAAAGTCAAGAAACGTCAGCATGGATGCGATGCTGGCTATGGTCATCCATACGCCGAAACGCTCAGCGCCCAGATAATCAACCGTTAGCGAAACTGCTAGCAGGATATTAGCAAAGCCCAGTAAGGAACTGAGTAGGTTGGCCGAAGAGTGGAAAACTGCAAGCCGCAGTCGGGATATGGATCGGGATGCAGTCATGTAGGGCGAGATTGCAAATAACGAAATAAGTAGAAAAAGTGAGCTTTGCTGGGTGGTGATGCTACCCGAGCACGCTGGCTGAGCATTATATTGTAGGTCTTTAGCGGTGTACTAAGTCATTCGCTTGCGCTGTTGAAGTAAAATAGTGGGAATACTGGCGCAGAAATTCGAGAATTAACTGTGTAAAGTGCTTCCAGTTAGTACCCGATAGGGCCTCACAGGTATTGCGAGTGGTAGCTTCCAAGCCTATTGCCGGACGAGAAATTGAACAAATTGAAAAGTGTCTCGATTGTAGTTCCAATCTATAACGAGCTCGATAACATAGACCCCGCGTGGGATGAACTGTCGGTTTTGCTCAATACGATGGGTCGTCCGTACGAAGTGATATTTGTCGATGATGGGTCCAGCGACGGCAGCCGGCAGAAGCTGTTAGATCTGGCGATCAAGTATCTGGAAGTACGAGTTGTGCTGTTACGACGTAATTTTGGGCAGACGGCAGCTATGCATGCAGGTATTCAGCATGCCTCGTGCGACTACATCGTTACGATGGATGGTGATTTACAGAATGATCCCGCCAGTATCCCGAAGATGCTGGAAAAGCTCGACGAGGGCTACGATCTGATCCATGGCTGGCGCAAGAGTCGTCAGGACAAGTTTGTATCGCGGCGGCTGCCATCCATGATGGCAAACTCTCTTATATCAAAAGTAACCGGCTTTCCCATAAACGATCTGGGCTGTACGCTCAAAGCGATACGTACCGAAATTGCTCAGGATCTGGAACTTTATGGTGAGATGCACCGGTTTATTCCGATATTGGCAGACAACCTGGGTGCAAGATGTTACGAGATGGAGGTTGGCCATAGAGCCAGAATTCATGGCGATTCCAAATATGGCATAGGCCGTTTTATTCGCGTGCTTCTCGACTTGATCACGGTAAGGTACATGACCAAGTATTTTTCAAGCCCCATGAAATTCTTTGGCATGCTGGGCGTCTTTGTCGGTGTTGCAGCTTTTGTATCCAGTTTGTGTGTGGTTATAATGAAACTGGGATGGGGTTTCGATGTTACCGGTAACCCACTGCTGTATCTGGCAATTGTCACCGCGATACTCAGTATCCAGTTCTTCAGCCTTGGTCTTATTGGTGAACTTTCCGTCAGGATCTACTACGGTACCGGCCAGAAGAAAAGCTATCAGGTGCGGCAGTTGGTGAACTTCGATGTTGATCCAGATGCAGATATTTCACCGGCCCCAGTGAAAACTGATGCCTACACTGCGAGCTCTGTGAAAGACACAGTCACATAAGGTCCGATCAGTGGCTCTATCGAACAAGTCTGCTTCATGTTGCACCAGGGTTCAAAAACATAAGAGTCAATTCAGGAATGCCGTCTGCATGGGTAAGAATATGGCTGAGATTTCTGTCAGGCGCTTTGGGGTATCCCTGCCCGATACACCGTATTCGTAACACGATTATTGCTTACATTTTTTTTTGCTGTCCTTCCCAGATCAGATAGCACAGTGAGCGCCACAGTACTCTATTAAGATTGGCCTTGGGCACCTTCAGAGTGTGTTTGATATTGTCGATGTTGAGAATCGGGTGGTTCCTGTTCTGATCCAGTAGATCGTTTATATACTCTGTACCGGTGGTCAAATATCGGTCTTTAGGTGTGGCAAAGCCTTTCTTGGTTTTATTCCAGACTATATTTTTTGGTAACTTCTCCGTGACTGCCTGTCGGAACAGGTGCTTGGTATAACCGTTTTTCAGCAACATGCTGTCGGGTACGCTGTATAGAAATTCTGCCAGCCGGTAATCCAGAAAAGGGACTCGCGATTCCAGCGAGTGAGCCATTGAATCTCTGTCTACATTCTGCAGCAGGATCGGTAGCCGAGTTACTTTCAGCTGTGTATAGGCGCTTCGCTTCTTGCGCGTCAAATTTTTCATTGCGCTTATTTCATCCAGGTGCTGCATGAGCCTGGAGCCTTGCTCGTGTTCACGGGTAAAGCCCCGGTGCAGGAAATCCTGATTCTTGTTTAGCAACACTTTATAGGCGGCGGTGTCGGACAGGTTTCGCCCTAATTCACGCCCGAATCTTAGCGATGTATTCAACAAGGACAGGCCTGAATTTTTGAACCCGTAGTAAAGTGCTTTGTGAGCGTGTATCAGCTTACCGCTTTGCAGGGCATCCAGGTAATAGTCAACATGTGGTGGGGGTGAATAACCACCCATAAGCTCATCGGCTCCCTGACCACTTAAATTGACCGTGATTCCGGTGTCTTTTATCAGGGATTGAAGCATCCAGCCACCCAAGGCTCCGGCATCGTTTAGTGGATGATCGTGGTGATAGGTTATTTTTTCCAGTGCCTCTATGCCATGAGTGCCAAATTCTGCAATATGGCTGATTGAATTAAATCGTTTTATGGTCTCTTTGGCAACTTCAAGCTCATTAGTGTTTTTGTCATCAGAGTAAACGGTAAATACATCTTGTCTTTTATCGCCATTTATCTGATCAATCAGTGCGACGAGACCGTTTGAATCCAGACCGCCGGATAGTGCAGTGCCTACGGGCACATCGCTTCGCAGGCGTAGCTTGACGCTATCTGACAGCAATTCGAGAAATTGCTCAGTGGCTTGTTGCTCGCTGCCGCTGTAGGAAGAGGGCTGCAGATCCCACCATTGTTCTTTTTTGGCGGTAATATTATCGCGATCTTCTAAAGACAAGGTAAGGCATTCACCACCCCGTAGTTCGATGATGCTTTCATGAAAGGTATTCGATGAATGTGCTCTGTTGCCGTAAGCAAGGAAATCAAAAACGATGTGATTGTTCAGGGTTGGTGTGTGATCCATCATCGCAAGAACCTGCTTTATTTCCGAAGCAAACAAAAACACCTTGTCTGACAGAAAATAATAAAAGGGCTTTATTCCAAATCTGTCTCGTGAGCAAAAAAGCTCGCGTTTAACGGTATCCAGAATTGAGAATGCCCACATGCCGTTGAATTTATCCTGACATTTAGCGCCCCACTGTTTATAGGCGGTGAGTACAACTTCTGTATCAGAGCTGGATCTGAACCGATGGCCCAGTTCTTCCAGCTCTGTACGTATCTCTATGTAGTTATAGACCTCACCATTAAATACAATCCAGTATCTTTTGTCGGCGTCAGGCATGGGCTGATGTCCTGCCTGTGATAGATCGATGATGGCCAGGCGTCTGAATCCGAAGGCGCCCAAGACCTTGCCCGGCTGGTCCATATCCGTTAGAGATTCGTCCACGTGTTCAGTGGCTTGCAAATCCGCATCAAAACTTACGTAGCCGAAATCGTCAGGGCCACGGTATTTTGCAACGATATTGGCTGATGAAAATTTTTCTGGGCTGAAACTGCTCGACAAAGAAAAAAATCCAGATATTCCACACATACTCACACCTGAGGAGTTAGCTGATACGTGCGCGTAGTTTAGCCGTTTTCTCGTCGCTTACAGAGGACTGTAAACTGATTCACAAAACGAGGTAAAAAGGGGGAGATTGATCGTTCTCAACTACCCTGTAATGTTAATTGGGTTCAAGAAACAAAAGTTTTGCCGAGATTTTGTAGACATGTCTGAGGGCGAAAGCCTTCACGTTGACAATCCACAAGTCTCGAGGTCCACATGCCGTATCGATTATCCACCAGAGCTTCAATTTTGTTTCGCGCAGTTAGGTATCCTGGCACCGCTGTAATGCTGATATCGCTCGCCGCCTGTGGTTCGGATTCCGAATCAATTCCTGCCGAAGTCAATGACGAAGTGTTGCAGGTGAGTTTTGCACCTGAAGAGACCTATGAGTTGAGAGTACGTGCGGTTACAGAGGAGTCAACCGGGCAGTGGAGTACAACCTACTTTATAGAAACCGATGCGAGCAACGAAGCAGTGGTTGATGTAACCTACACAGCGCCTGGTGAACTCTCTAATGATCCGTTGCTCAGTAATAGTGACGATTATTATTTTGATGCCCCATTCGATGATAACGTGGATGAGTTTGCGGATCCGCTGTTCAACGATGAGGCAGGTCAGTCGGAGGAAACCCTGTTCAGCGATGGTGCAGAAGACGCTATCGTTGAGGCATATAACGGTGTTCCCAAATTTTCATGGGAGCAGGATGCCGCGGCGCTAGGGTATGAGATAGAAGTTGTTCGGGCCAGTACGCGACAACGCGTTGGAATTTTTCAATATGCAGAGAGTTCTGTCTGTATCGAAGGTAGCTGCGAGCTTGTTGTTGATAACACAGGAGCCGAGTCTGTGGACCTGCCACCGATACTGTTAATTGGCCAAACGGTTATCGAGGGTCAGGTACCCTTTGACGTCACATTGCCAAGTCCGGTAACAGACTTGGCTAATGTGGCTTCCTATGAGCACAACTGGTCCATTGAAGGTAAATTTGAGGAGTTCCCGGATGCACCGGAATTCCGGCACGAATTTACGGAGGTCGGCTCGCATACCGTAAATGTGCTGGTGACGTCGGCTGACGGACGTACCGAGTATGCCTACGCTACAGTCAACGTCTCTGAACCTGTGACAGCTCAGCCCGGTAATATGCCGGGGGAACAAGAAGAGACGCCTGCTGCCGCAAATCCGGATACTCCGACGAGCGAAGAAAGACCCGGTTTCATCGTACCCCTTGTACCTGCTCAAGAACCAACTGAGGGCGGTGACGGATCCGGTGACGATGATAAACCGGAAGTACTGAAGGTACCTGTTGTGACGGTGAGTAAACCCACACCACCAGTTGCTGCATTGCCGGATCCCGTGCCTGAAGAGCCACAGCCTGCCCCGGAGCCCGCCCCCGAGCCACAGCCCGCTCCCGGTGGTGATGCGGGTGGACAACCAGCGGTCGTCGCCGGCTGGAACGATAGCATGCCCTTCGGTGGTCGAGCGATAGGGGTGGTAACCTCTGGTATATCCACTGGTAACGCCAAGCTGGTAAAGCATAAATCATCGCGTCGGTTTATGGCAACACGATCGGGTGCTGTCAAGTCGTTTGGTTACCAGAATCGTGTGTTATCAGAGAGCGATATTAAATTACGAGCAGTCTCGAGACGCAAATCTCAACCTATATGGTACGAAATGCAACAGGCCGTTGGAAATGATCCCATGCGTGGTGGCTATATGTTGGGAAACAGCTACAGCGTGGGTAATGGTGGTTTGCAGGAAGTGACACTGCAAACGGACGACGGCACACCAGAGCATAATCCTTCTGGCACTATTATCGCCAAAGCGAAACCGTATGTCCCGTTCGACTTGCCAATCAGGAAGTGGGCAATCATTGACTTTGAATCGCCTGGAAATGTACAGGCTGGGCAGATCTATCATCTTGTTTACGAAAATCTGAATCCGCCGCCTGAGCTGAGTGGTCTGAGTGGACGAGAGGCGCAGAATGCGCCGGTTGATAAGGGTGCGATTGCACTGGATGGTGTGACTGATGGTATTGCTATCGATCCCCTGGAAAGGCATGGGCCTTTTCTGCGCAACTTTCCAGCGACATTGATAAAGAAAAGTGCATCCTCTTCGTGGCAAGACACCAATGTCACAAGCTGGTACAGCATTGTCTACACTGATGGTGTCGAAGTCGGGGAGTCTTACGCGCACTATCAGGGAGCGAGTGCTTATCGGTACGAAGTGGATGGTAATAAGCAGCTACGTCAAGAATTTACCTGGAATTATCCGGATATCAGTGTGGATAGAATCGTGACCAGATTTGGACATGACAAAGGTGCTAACGGCAAGCCGATGAGCGTTGTTGTCAGAAACCAATCGTTCTCGGTAGTGGCAACTGCAACAGTAAAGTTCGACAAAAAATTGAAAGAGGTTTCACAGAGCGATAACACATTTGTCAAGCGCCAAACACGCCATTCCGTCGGGAATCTTTCCAGCACGGTTCAGTTAAAAACCGGACAAAAATACTACGTTGAATATTCAGCAGGATCAGGTGCAGCGTACGCCATGACGCCAGCCATTGAGTCATTGAGAAAAGCAGGTACCAATGACCGTAACTTGTGGGGAGACGGCTTGGCCAAACAAAGCACCGACGGTGGTAATAGTTGGGTAAGGCTCGATGAGTTTCCGAACTCTGATATACCTATGTATTTCATTCCGGTAGGTGTTCCGACCAATACGCCGAGACCTTAGGAACGCGCAGCCAGACTTGACGGGTTCCAGGTGACTTAGTGCTAGAATTGCACCTCGTCTGGAGCTCCGTCATAAGCTGCAAGCTACGAGTAAGTATGCGGCCTTGGATAGATAGGAAGAGCACCACATCTGGCGATACTCCGACCAGATTGTTGCTGGTGGTGTGGCTCCGGCCCTTATGGTTTCTTGTCTACAGGGTTATCATCATTGTGCGGATCATCTACGTTTTACCCATGGAGTCGTTTTTTACAATCGGCCGTTGCGGGCGTGTATCCCACGCTATCGGCGTGGCAGACACCTTGGCAGAGCAAGGCACTGACGTCACGGTCATCAGTGGTCCGCAAACAGGCGAACATATCCGCCATGCAAAGGTTATCGAGGTAAAGCGGGGCGATGCCCGAAGTTGGTATGCTGCTATGTCTGCTGAGTTGGATAGATTGCTGGAAGACAAGCCAGAGCAGACCACGGCGGTAATTGTCCGCTATCGTGTGTCTAATGCGGTCCGTTTTATTTCACGAATGCGTAATCGACACCCATCGCGCGCGTGGTGCTTTGAAGTCAACAGTCTTGCGTATCATCAGTATCCCGGACTACCCGGGCCGATTCGTCGTCTGGTTCTGTCGATTGAGGCGTGTCTGGTTGGACAGGCCGATTGCAGCTACCTCATATCCGATGTTCTGCGACAAGACATCGAACCCCGTGTACGAGACGGCCACCGTTGTCTTGTAGTCCCCAATGGGGGGCCTGCACCTGTTCAACTGTCACCGTCTGCGCCGGATGCCGTATTCCGCTTTGTTTTTTTTGGCATGTTGCATCACTACAACCATCTGGACGTCATGATCGATGGGTTCCTGCACGCGCGTGGACAGGGTCTGGATGCCGAGCTGCATATTTACGGCGACGGAGAAAAATTTTCGCAAGTAGTCGGTATGGCAAAACAGGATGTCAATATTCATGTGCATGGCCGCTATAACCTGAATGAGTTGTTGAACAGTGATCTTACTGACTCGGCCTGTGTGCTGCTGCTGCCCTTTGGTGACAGCGAGGGCTTGAATCGGGTTCAGTCGCCCATCAAATTGTTTGAATATATGGCCACCGGCTTGCCAATTATTGCCTCTGATATGTCTCAGGTACGTGTCACGCTTAATAACAGCAATAGTGCCATGCTGGTGGATCCCAGATCGGCGGAGGCCTGGGGCGAGGCTATGCTTGAGCTAAAGTCCTCGGCATCGGCGCGGGCGGCAATGTCCAGAGAGATACGCAAAAGCTACCCTCTCTATACTTGGGAACACCGCGTAGTGCAGCTACAGGAAGGCTTGAAAAAACTTTTCCTTGAGCCAGTCGGAATCTGAGCTTTAGTATTCAGGCTTTTGTATTAAGACGTTCGTATTCAAACGCTTTTATTCAGACGTTTCTATTCAGACTTTTGTTTACTGAAGGTTGTTCAGACTGTATCTGGAGCGTTTGATCAGATAGTAGGGAAGCCCCGCGATAAGCCAGTATATGATGCGTGATGGCAGCTTAGCCTGCACTTCATCCTGCTTGTTGCTCACAGACACTACGCCACTAGCGGCCATTCGGTTACCACCCACCAAGTGGCCTACCGTGTATTGGTTGTCATTGGCACGGCTGGGTATTTTGTCTATATGATTCAACTGGAAATGTAGTGCAAGGGATACAGCGGTTTGTACCGGTTTTTTTGTAAAGTCATCATAGTCAACGATGCAATACCGCTTGCGATTTCGGCTATTAAGGATGTACAGCAAAGCGCTGGATACAACCCATGCGGTGCATACAAAAATATCGAGTATAAATAACAACGGCGTTGGCCAGTGATAATCGCGTCGGTTAATTTTTATCACCTTGCCAGTAGCCACTCGACGCCGTGCACTGACAATCAACGCTACAGGGTTTCTTATCAAGTGCACAATGCAGGCTTGTGAAGGGCCGCGAGACAGATAGATTGAGCGTGAAATTTCTTTTGAGCTATCAACAAGTCCGCCACGCTCGCCACACAGGGTTAAAAGATATTCCTGTTCGTTTTTCAAACTAACTTTATGAGCTTTACGGTTGAACACAGCCTCCGGAATTTTCGAAAACTTGCCCCGGTTTCGTATTCCGTCAAATAGCTGCTTGTTATCTTCCTGGTTCTTTTCATCAACTGGCATCCATTCGCTACATTCATTCATGGGCTGACCGCAGCTACACGGTTGAGTGTCCAGTCTGTAGACGCCGCTTAACAACTCTCCACATGATCGAAAGTCGAGCAATTGCGATAAAACAATATCCAGCAACGTGGAACCGCTGTTTCCGCGGCCTGCGATGTATAAAATGCACTTGTTCAATCGATTCTATCCTTAATTAAAATGACGTCAACGAAGGCTGATACCGGAAGCTTGTATACGGACATATAGTGGCCAACCTGATGTGGCTGCTATCCGATGGATTTGTAGATAATTTGGAAAGTAATCCCAGTATTGGTTTTTATAAACTTGTCGCGCGCACACGATCAATGGAGTTAAGCAGGGCGTTTTCAAAAGCCTTGAGGCTAAAATCCCTGGCAAATTGCTCATAATGTTGTTGTTGTGGAGAAAATTTTTCATTCATCAATGTGATAACAGCATCATGCAATGCTTTTTGATCACGGTTGTCGACAACCAACCCCGTTTGATATTTTGTGCTTAAGTAACCTACCAGCCCGGTCTGGGTTGCGATGGTGCATCGTTCGTACTGTGCGGCCTGAACCATCACAGCACTCATGGCATAGTAATTTTCGTAAGCGAGCCATACCGCGTTTGCCGGGGTGAAAAAATTGGGATCTTCGCTCACATCAATGTATCGATTAATCTGGTGCACACGCCTGGCGTCGTGCAGTGGCTTGTGTTGAACAGAGTTTACGCAGGCTTTAATTTCGGGTGCTTGAGTACCTACCAGCAATGCATGCACAGTATTCGGTAACTGATGCAGAGCTTCCAGTAGCTGTGGCACACCTTTTTTGACTCTAAGTGAGCCGTAGGCCAGAATAACGAACGCCTCTTTAGGAATTTCCAACTCTTCACGCAGTCCGGGTTTGGTGATTGGTCTGCGTTCGTCTACCGGATCGGGAATATAGGCGATGCGACTGTTCAGTGCCGGATGAGCTGTTGCGATGTGGTTTTTTAGCGATTCGTCTATAGTGAGGATCAGTGCGTGTGGGTCAAGTTTGTGCAGTAATCTGATAAACAGCTTCTGTTTTATTGATTGCTGTGTCGACACAGGTGGCCCGATTGCCCCAACAGCTGAAAAATGAAATTTTTGTTTCATAACAATACCCAGCCACGGAGTGTCTCCAAAGTGAAGCGGCCATAATCCGGATATTACTGCTGCATCGTCATATGTAGAAATGACGATGAGATCAATGGACATTTCGCGTTTGGACTTATTCAAGGCCTCTTTATAAAAGGCCCGGCACTGAAATTCTCTACGAAGCGCACCAGCAAAATTTGACGCTTTCGATTCATTGACATGCTGATCGCAGTGAATGGCTTTTGTATTAGCTGATTCGAGCAGCTGTATTGCAACCGGGTGTTCAAAGCAGGTCCGGGGCATGGCGATAACAACATTCATGGAATTACCACGGGCAATGTTAGTCACACGCCTTAAATAACTCGGGCGATGCCCGGTCATGCGAGTTTCCAGTATCAACAGAGTCTTGGTTGGATTAGTCATGGATATCTGCCAAACCACGTGGCTGGGTGTCAGTGCTTACAGGTGTTGCCACATAGTCGCTACTGCCAGAATGACTCATGGGCCGGCACGGCGGCTTTCAGTTCAACGTAGGGTTGTCTGGTTGGGTCGGGTTCAGGCGGGTTGTGATCGTCTTGTTGCAGAGATTTTCTGTAGACGCGTTCTTCGGCTGGATCTGGGTGTGCCCAGATGTAGGCATTTTTCCGCGAGGACAGCGTACATGAACAAGCCGGATGAAAATATCAGCGTACCTTGTTTGCATGAAATGAGCAGAGCAAAGAACCAGCATGCAAACAACGATGCAAAATTATTGAGTGCTTGCTGGTCAAGTTGTTTTCTATGTTTGCCGGTAAATGCTTGCAAAAACAGCGTAAGCACACAAATTCCAAAGAATACGAAACCAAACAGGCCAAGCTCGACAAGTATTTCGATGGGTACCACGTGTGAATAACCGCTGATAAGTGAACGAGACCAGGAGGCAGAGTTTCCAAGACCGAAAATCAAAGCCGAGGGTTCCGCTACCCAAGCATCCATTACAACTTTGACCAATTCAACACGTGCCAAGGCGCCGGTGCTGTCCTCCGATGTATTTACCCGGCTACTCAGCGTGTTCTCGGTATTAAGCACAATAAACGCTGCTGACGCGGCAATACAGCCCACTAGTATAAATGCCATGATGCGATTGACGGAAAATGCCTTCCAGCGCACGGGCAGGCAGACTATTAATGCGCCAATGGCGAAAAACAGCTGGCCACGGCTACCCGTCTTGGTGATCAGGTAAATCGCTGATCCGCAAACGGCAGCGGCCCAGAGAATTCTTATCAGTGAAGCTCGTAGACGCAGTGCCGTAATCAAAAATACGATACCGGCGAAATCACCTAACGCCAATGGCAGCGATAGGGTCTCCTCCAGATCGTAGTCCACCTGGAGTGAGCGGCCCTCGAAGTCGGGAACATAAGCAAAAAGGATGACAAGGAATCCACCCAGCCAAGTGACCGCTTCGAGTACACGAGTGAAGTCAGCTGACGTGCGTATCAGTAGTGGTGCAATGATTAGAGCTGCTGCCAGGTAATGTATTTCGTCCAGATACCGACCAGTCGCGTTTGCGTCTGGCGGAGCCCACAATGTGCTGATGAAGGCGTATACCATGAAAAGGATGAGTAGCGAGCGAGTAGGGTACTTTACGAATTCAAGAGTGCTACCTGCCGGCAGACGAAACCACGCAACCCCGACAAATGCAAGGACAACGATGTTGACCAAAGTGCCATTGGTCGCAACGAAAGGGATGTATATTGCACCCCATTGCTCTAACGCAAACATGCATACAAGGCCTACCACCGCATACGACACATGGTGTATGGACAACGCGCCAAAAGCCATTGCAAACAATCCGAATACTGCTGCGCCCATTTAACCTCTCAAAAATGTTCAGTCTGGCTGCGTTTGGTCCATGTTACTTTAACGATAGGCTCCCAGGTGAAGTTGCATGGCTACTTCTTACTGTGAATATTCCCAAAATCCGATAAAGTCGTCAATAATTTGAGCTAAAGTCTTAGCGTCACAAACACTTACTTGAAAGACTGCCTTCGGTATACTTTACTCACTCCAGTTAATGAAGAGCGATCTGAGTTGTGAATATCACTACCGATTTGCCAGTTTATAAAGCACATTGCGGCAGCCTGTGCTCGAAAATTTACGGGTTGTCCAGTCTCGTAGTGGCGCTGATGTTATCCAGCTCATTGGCACACGCCCAAAGCTTCCGCGGTCAGCCGTTACGTCTGGGTGAAACCACTTTCATCCCCGAAGTGAGGCTGGACTACGTTAGCATCGACAACGCGTTCAACACCAGCATCAACGAACAGGAGGCCAGCGGTTTCATCGTGGCACCCGCAGTAGAGTGGGAAGCTGACCGCCGCCTATTGGAGCTCAATGCCTCCTATCGGGGCCGCTACGGCTCTTTCAGCGAGTCCGCACTCAATTTTACCGATCACGATCTACGTGCCAGCCTTGCCGCAGCGCCTGCCAAAAAACACCGGACAGCGTTCAATTTCAGATTGCTACAGGAAGCTGAGGAATTTGGCACAGGGCAGGCGGCCTTTGTGGCAGGTCAGGACGATCAGGTGGTAGACACAAGCACATCGCTCTCTGCTGGCTACACCTATGGTGCCAGAGACGCTAGGGGTAATATAGGTGCCGGTTTCAGTTTTCTCAACAAGAGCTACAACGATCTTGGCACCATCACGGATGGAGACGACTACACAGCGTTTGGCCCGTTCCTGGCCTTCTCTTATCGAATCTCTGCTGATACGCGTCTTCTTGTAGAAACACGGCTCTTTGCGCAGGACTACGATGCTGATTCTCGTGATCGCAACACTATCAGTTTCCTCGTAGGTGCTGATCTGGAGGCGACCGACCGAACCGGCGGCAGAATCAGGTTAGGGCTAAGTGAGGCCGATTTTGATGCTGCCGGGATAGAAGACCGAACGACATTCGTGGCTGACGTAGATTTATACTATCGGCCTCGTCAGCATTCCCGCTTC
>Ga0114957_1002174_pt1 | contig 19271 bp, 16 predicted proteins | sample BantaG_FD_87175 | JGI IMG/M metagenome (GOLD analysis project Ga0114957, IMG submission 87175) | Marine algal microbial communities from Bantry Bay, Ireland - BantryBay_4 metaG | ecosystem: Host-associated > Algae > Red algae > Unclassified | place: Bantry Bay, Ireland | collected 2014-11-21 | reverse complement strand
GCTTCTGTTGAAGCGCAAGGCGAATCTGAAGTCGCTAGAGATGCTTCTGTATTAGCGCAAGGCGAATCTGAAGTCGCTAGAGATGCTTCCGTTATTGCGCAAGGCGAATCCGAAGCTGCTAGAGATGCTTCCGTTATTGCGCAAGGCGAATCTGAAGTCGCTAGAGATGCTTCTGTTATTGCGCAAGGCGAATCCGAAGCTGCTAGAGATGCTTCTGTATTAGCGCAAGGCGAATCCGAAACTGCTAAAGATGCTTCTGTTATTGCGCAAGGCGAATCCGAAGCCGCTAGAGATGCTTCTGTATTAGCACAAGGCGAATCCGAAGTCGCTAGAGATGCTTCTGTATTAGCACAAGGCGAATCCGAAGTCGCTAGAGATGCTTCTGTATTAGCACAAGGCGAATCCGAAGCTGCTAAAGATGCTTGTATAATATCTCAAGGTGAAGCTGATACATCTGCTGCTGAAGCAGCAATATCTGCCAATGAAGCTTCAGCATCTGCCAGCGCTGCAAAATCCTCTGAAAATTCTGCAGATCACGCAGCATCTGTAGCTTGGCAAGCAGCAAGTACAATAGCTGGATAATTAATAATAGAATATGACTACACATGATCGGGTTGCCTCCTAAAAAAGGCAACCCGTTTTTTTATGTCAAAATTAAAACTGCGATACTGAGATCTAATTTTAAATATGACATTCAATATAAACAGCGTATGTTATGGAAGTAAACTCGAAATAATGTGCTAGTTATTCAATTTACACAAGAAAAATCATCAAAATAATTTAATGCGAACTTCAAAACGGACTCAGTCAACGACTATTGTAGGCCATCGGGTTATTTATACATTCACTTTCCTAAAATGGTATATCTCCAGGATCATTCATCTTAGATGGTCGAGTAATGATGCCTCCGCTTGGATCAGCAAAGTCTGGTTCACCATCAAGTGGACTGGTAAATTGATTGAAATTACCCTCAGCGAATTTTACATATTGTTTGATAAAGCGCAATCGCACGCTCCCAAGAGAACCATTTCTGTGTTTTGAAATGATGATCTCTGCTTCGTCTTTTGGAGCATCAAAATCTTCATCCAAATCGTAATAATCTGGTCTATAGATAAACATAACGATATCTGCATCTTGTTCGATCGCTCCTGATTCTCTCAAATCCGATAACTGCGGTCGCTTGTCTCCTCCCCTAGTTTCCACTGCCCTACTCAACTGCGACAAAGAAATTACAGGTACACTTAATTCTTTAGCTAAGCCTTTTAAGGCTCTAGATATTTGACTGATTTCTTGTTCTCTGTTTGACTTTGTTTTATTCGGTGCTGCATTCATCAATTGTAGATAATCGATGAGTATCATCTCGATGTCGTGATTGTTTTTTAATCGTCTACATTTTGCTCTTAATTCGAAGATGTTAATGCCTGGTGTATCATCGATAAAAATTGGAACTTCTGTCATCTTTTCAACTGCAACATGCAACTTTTCCCATTCATAATCCTCCAATTGTCCATTACGTAATTTATGCGAATCAATTTCGGCTTCCATCGCTATCAATCGTTGGACTAACTGGATGTTGGACATCTCCAGAGAGAATATCGCAATTGCTTTACCTGTATTAGCTGCATTCTGAGCAAGCGACAAAGCAAATGCCGTTTTACCCATACCAGGTCTCGCAGCCAAAATGACTAAATCAGATTTTTGCCAACCAGATGTCATTGAATCTAAATCACTAAAGCCTGTTGGCACTCCCGTTAAACCTTCAGAGTTTTGACTTGCTGCTGTTATTTCATCTTGGGCTTTTCGAGCAATATTTCCTATTCTCTCAAATCCTGTATTTAAGTTTTTGTCTGTGATTTCATACAAGCCTCTTTCGGATTCATCCAATAATTCAAACACATCCTTCGTGTCTTCAAAAGAATCTTTAATCGTATTGGTTGATACTCTAATCAACTCTCGTTGTATGTATTTTTGCACGACTATTCTAGCATGATATTCTACATTAGCAGCTGACGCTATTTTGTTGGTTAACTCCATGAGGTAGTTAATTCCGCCTACTTCATCTATCTTATCTATTTTTTTGAGATGCTCGTGTACGGTGAGCAAATCTATCGGTTGAGATTTTTCAAATAAATTAAGCATCACCTGATAAATCTCTTGATGCGCTGGTACGTAAAAGCTATCTGGTTTTAAAATTTCTATTACTGAAGGAAGACCATCTTTGTCTAACATGATTGCACCAAGTACTGCTTCCTCTAAATTGATCGCTTGTGGCATGACCTTACCAAACATCATGGTATCCAAACCTGCGTTATCTTTTACTGCAGTTAAATTGGTGTTTCTCTTTACGGGATTGTTCTGCTCGTTCATTATCTCTTTTCAGTGCGCTAATCTAGTTGTTAAATTCAATTTGAAATACTTGACTATTTATTGATATGTTGGTTGATGCAACTGGGCTGTTAGTATCTTTGTTAGTAACTCTATTATTTACTATTATACTTCATTATATAATGCATATATTATAACTATTAATATAGAAAATTATTTCTAATATGTTCAAAATCAACCAATAAACTAGCTTTTGAATGAGGATGTAAAGCTATTGCAATAAAAAAAGGCTAAACCTTTCGATTTAGCCTTTTTGTGTAAAACTATTTTTATTAGTTTTTCTTTACAGCATTCATTTTCTCAATTGTATTTTGAATCACTTCTTTTTGAGCTTCGATTTCGGCCATCTTTCCTTCTTGGTCAACTAAATTTTCTTCGATATCCTCTCCAGCCTTCTCAATCTTTCTTTTTCTATCTTCTATTTCTTCCTCCCATTTAGCAATGTCCTTATGTAGGCTTTCATTATTCTTTTCCAATTTACTTAATTCTTTCTCTCTATCTTTCAAGTTATCATCTTCGTGCTCAACTTCCTTTTGAATTGCAGCTCTACGTGCTTTGACATAATAATCTTTCAACACAGACTCTGTGCCAGTTACCGCCTCTTCATTATTTTCAGCTGTGATAAAATCCTGACCATCATACACCCACATGTACAAACGGCTTTGATTGCCCATCTCTTCAATTTTCGTATAAACTGCTAAAGGCTGAGAACCTCCAATAGCTGGAATGACAATCTCTTCTGAATAATATTCTTTTGCCTTTCTGTTTTTTTTCACTTTACCATATTCCTTTAGTAACTCCTGTATTGCATTTTCTGAGATCTTATCATCAGCTCCTTCTACATCAACATAAAGAGCACTTTTATTACCATGACTCATAGGCTTCATTTCTTCGAATACAGCTTGAGCGCTTATTGTGCCTACTGAAATCAAAGTAATAAATAGTAGTAAAAATTTAGACTTCATATTTTAGTTTTTAGTATTTAAATCCTGAATAAATGTGGTACGCATGTATGAATAATTCGCATAATTTTATAATACAAATCCACTTTTATAACAACTCAAATTAATGTTTTATCCCCAAATAGGTCTTAATAAATCTTTAAAGTTTGGGCTCATATCCAACTACATATATCAAATCAATGCAGTATTTGGTCGAATTTTTACAACAACTTCTATCAGAATGATTACTTTGCCACTCGTATTGTATGATAAAAATGGAAAATTGCGGTATCGAGTATCTCTCGTCCGATTGTACAAAACCCTATTATTTCAAACCTTATATTATGGGTGATTTGATATAAAACTAATTTATGATCAACGTTCAAAATGCATCGAAAACATTCAGCCTTAGTAAACAACAAAAGAAAGAGCTACAAACAACTGCATCTTCCATTAATGCCGTAAATAGCATCAGTTTTGAATGTCAGCCAGGTCGAGTCTATTCTCTTCTTGGACCAAATGGAGCTGGAAAAACGACAACGCTTAGGATGATAGCTACCATTCTACAATTGACTTCTGGTGAGATTCACGTTTGCGAAAAAAGTGTAAAAACACAACCAAATGATGTCAGAGCAAAAATTGGTTTTCTCACTGGCTCTACTAATCTGTATGATCGTCTTTCGCCAAGCGAAATCGTCGAATACTTTGCAAAACTACATGGCATGGACAAATCTACTTACACACAACGGATGGATATGCTGTTTACCAAAATGGGAATTCATGAATTTTCCAAAAAAAGGATCGGACAGATGAGTACAGGTATGAAGCAGAAAGTGTCCATCGCTCGTAGTATGATTCACGATCCAGAAGTTGTCATCTTTGACGAACCAACATCTGGTCTTGATGTCATTACTGCTAATAATATTATCGATCTAATTAGACAGTGCAAAGAAGAGGGAAAAACAGTGATCTTTTCTTCTCATATTATGAGTGAAGTAGATTTGCTTTGCGATGATCTAGCCATTATATCTAAAGGAGATCTTGTTTATCAAAATACGATGGACAATTTCAGGTCAGAATTTGCTGACATTTCTCTTACAGAAGCATTTATCAGAACTGTAGAAAATTCTTCCAATTACCAAAACGCCTAATCAACATGAACACTATACTTACCGTATTTAAAAAAGAGATGGTAGATACTTTAAGAGATAAAAGAACTCTATTAACCGCTATTGTCATGCCAGCCTTATTGATGCCAATACTCATGTATGGTATGTCAAAACTGACTTCCTCAATTATGGAGAAGGAAGAAAATAAAAAACTAAAAGTGGCACTATTAGATGCTCCAGCTGACTTTGCTTTGGAACTAGATACAGCAAAATTTGAACTTATTCATGGCATAAGCATTGAAGATGGCAGAGATCAAATCACATCAGATAGTCTTGATGCGATGATAGGTTTTCATAAACAATACGCTGAGAATATTGGCGACATGAAATCTGGGAAAGTTAATATGTGGTATAAATCCACGAACCTCCTAGTAAAAGATCGGTTGACTGAAGTCGTAGATACTTATGAAGAAAAATTACTTGATAACAGAATTTCAGCGTTAAGTTTAACGAGAGATGCCATCGATCCAATTAATTTAATTCGATATGATATCGCTCCTAAAAATGAACAAATTGGTAAAATGGTCGGCGGATTTTTACCATATATTTTTATCATCTTTTGTTTTATGGGTTGCATGTACCCTGCCTTAGATTTAATTACTGGAGAAAAAGAACGTGGAACAATTGAAACCCTGCTTACCGTACCAGCATCAAAATTTAGTATCCTTATGGGTAAAGTGTTGACGATTGCTTTGGTTGGTTTATCTGCAGCACTAATGACTATTCTAGGTTTAGTTGTCGCCATAAAATTTTTACCAGACTTGCCAGCAGATATTTTAGAAGCAATGACGAATATCGTAGGAATAAAATTTGTACTAATGCTTTTTGCAATGCTAATCCCAATGGCAATCTTTTTTGGTGGATTAATTTCTGCAATGGTCGTCAGAGCAAAAAGTTTTAAGGAGGCACAGAGTATTGTTACACCCGTTTCTTTTCTCGTTATTGTACCAGCAGTCATCGCATTACTTCCTGGCATTGAATTGAATTGGTCGACAGTTTTTGTCCCAATTTTAAATGTTGCTTTAGCTACAAAAGAAATTGTTGCTGGTACTATCCAGCCTATACATTATTTGATGGTGGTATTGTCATTAATCATCCTTGCATTAGTGGCTGTAGGTGTTAGTTATCAGCAATTTTCTAAAGAAAGTATGGTGCTTTAAATCTATTAATTTTAAAGCAAGGCAATAAATAGGTAAATTTTATCAGAATTTCTGACTAACACAAACTCATAGATGGACTTTTCTTTTTGCAAACTCTTTAAAAATTTTTTTTGTAAAAAATTCACATTTGCGCTCGTTATTCTTTTATTTATTACTTGTGCATCACCCAAAGAAGACCTTATACAGGCATTTACTGCGAAATATACATCAATCATAGAATCCAAATCAGTTGATTTCTCTTCTCTGCTCTCTGATGAATCGCATGCATATATTGATAAACTTATTCATACGGATAACTCATCTGTTGATGAAATTCTCGAAGTTGGAAATACATATAAAGTCCCTTATTCTACAATCCTATACTTCACACAATTAAATAATGCTAAGAAAAAAAATACCGCAGATAATTTTCTGACATATCTATCTGCTAATGGCATTAACATCTTTAGCTATTATGACATTTATGGTGTAAGTAAGGAGAATACTAAAACAGCGGGAGAAAACTTTATTGCAGTGTTTAGAGAAGTTAATGGGATAAATAAATTGGATTGGGTTAAAATGATAAAAGATGGAGACGGGTTTAAAATTGACTTGCTTTTCTTGTTGCAACATGCTGAGCACCGCAGCTTAAAAGACTTTCAAGATGGAATTAAGCGTAACTTTAATGGTGAGATCAATAAATATTTGGAAGATGTGTTCAATCGAGACGGGACGACACTAATGAATGATGCAGAACGCGATGAATTACATAGAAAAAGAAAAGAAAGCTTTATAACTGAATTTGTAGTGAAATAATAAAAATGTTTATCACAGCAACTTAAATTTTAAGAGAATTAAGTTAATACAGTACAAAATCTTATCAGAAATTTTGGCCTAAAAAATGATTATATAAATCAAATCCTTTTGTAAGGCAATAAAAGCTGTGTATATTACTTATCCTCTATACAACAAGACTGACAAGCAACTCATAATTCTATTATAGTTATACATAAAATTGTAATCATGCATTTATTAAAACTTCTATTTATTCCAAGTTTTTTATTTCTAATTCTATCGTGTCAAACAGATACAGAATCTTTAGTTACAGAATCAGCAACAGACGCAAATGGATACAACTACGAATACGTCACAAATGACCAGTCAGGTACTCGAGTGTACACACTTGATAATGGTCTGAAGGTTTACCTCAGCGTATACAAAGAAGAGCCACGTATCATGACTTACATTCCTGTCAAAGCAGGTGGTAAGTATGATCCTGCTAACTCTACTGGACTTGCTCACTATTTAGAACACATGTTGTTTAAAGGATCCGCCGATTATGGAACTAAAGATTGGGAAAAAGAAAAACCGTTAATTGATGAGATCGAACAATTGTTTGAAGAATACAGAACAACCACTAATGAGGATAAAAGAACAGCGCTTTATGCTGAAATTGATAACGTTTCTCAAAAAGCTTCTCAGTATGCAATTGCAAATGAATATGATAAAATGTGTGCCTATTTAGGTTATACAATGACGAATGCCTATACGACTGAAGATAGGACTGTGTATATGAATAATATTCCATCAAACCAATTAGAAAATTTTCTTGATATAGAATCCAATCGTTTTCAAATTATTGTTAATCGCTTATTTCATACCGAGTTAGAAACAGTGTATGAAGAAAAAAACAGAAGCCTTGATAATGATTATTGGAAAGCATTTGAAGCGATGGCCAAAGAAATATTTCCTAATCATCCGTATGGAACGCAAACGGTGATTGGTACAATAGAGCATCTTAAGAATCCTTCCATAACGGATATAAATAACTATTTCTACAAATATTATGTGCCTAATAATATGGCCATATGTATGAGTGGAGATTTGGATCCAGAACAAACAATCGAGCTGGTTGACAAGTATTGGGGAGGTATTGAAAGTAAAGAAATAGACAACTATGCAGAAGTCGAAGCGGACCCAATATTGACAAATAAGGAACTCACAATTGTTGGTCCTGATAAAGACCGTCTCACGATGGGATTTAGATTTAATGGGACAGCAAGTGATGATTATTATAAACTACAGCTCGTTGATTACATGCTCAATAATAGTACTGCAGGATTGATAGATTTGAATTTAGTACAAGCGCAAAAAGTACTTGGTGGAGGTTGCTATGTCAATAATTCCAATGACTATAGTGTGCATTCATTCTGGGGAGAACCGCGCGAAGGTCAAAGTCTGGAAGAAGTAAAAGATCTACTCTTAGGACAAATAGATTTATTAAAAAATGGAGAATTTGAAGATTGGTTGGTTCCTGCTGTCATCAATGAATTTAAGAAAGTTAAAATGGAATCTCTTGAGGATAATAACTCAAGAGCTAATGATATGGTCATGGCATTTACAAATGATATTCCTTGGGTTGACTACGTGGGAATGATTCAGAAAATGGAAGCAATGACCAAAGAAGATATAGTCAATTTTGTATCTGAAAATTACAATCATCATGTGATCGTATATAAAGAGAATGGCGAAGATCCAAATAAAGTGCAAGTCGATAAACCAAAAATCACACCTGTAGAAGTAGACCGTAAAACACAATCCGATTTCTTTCAACGCATTAAAGAAAGAGATGTCGCAGAAATAGCGCCAGTGTTTGTAGACTATGAAAAAGATTTTTCTAAAAACGAAATGAATGCAGGGGTTACTGTTTTATATAAAGAAAATGAAGAAAACAGTTTATTCACTTTATATTATTTATTGGAGACTGGTACCAACGAAAACCCTGAAGTAAAAATGGCATTGGACTACCTGAATTATTTAGGCAATGAAACATACTCAGCAGATGAATTTAAAAAAGAGATGTATAAAATAGGCTGCAACTTTGGTGTCTTTGCAGGTGAACAACGCTTATATGTTTACTTATCAGGATTGGATGACAATATGGAAGAAGGAGTGAAATTATTTGAGTCCTTATTGTCTTCTGCTCAAGGCGATGATGGAGTTCTAGAAAATGTGAAACTCGATGCACACAAATCTAGATCAGATGCCAAAAAAGAAAAATGGCGTATCCTTTGGCAAGGCTTATCTAACTATGCAAAATATGGCAAAGAGTCACCATATACAAACGTGATGTCAAACGAAGCAATCGATGAGATACAGTCAGATGAATTAATTGACATTATTCATAACATCACAAAAATGGAGCACAAAGTATTGTATTATGGACCTAAGTCAGAACAAGCAATCATGAGCATGCTCAATGAATTACATCAAGTGCCCGATCAACTTCTTCCTCTACCAGAACGCAAAGTGTTTGCTTCAAAAGATATGAATGATCCAGAAGTATATTTTGCTAATTATGATATGGTGCAGGCTGAGATGTTACTCTCTTCCAAAAAAGATCAATTCAATAAGGACTTACTTCCTGAAGTCAATGTCTTTAATGAATATTTTGGCTCTGGAATGTCTTCTGTTTTATTTCAGGAAATTAGAGAAGCAAGAGGTTTAGCGTATTCAGTCTTTTCACGATACGAGGTCGCACAGAAAGTGGATGAAAATGATTATCTCACCGCTTATTTAGGTACACAAGCTGACAAACAAGAAGAAGCACTTGACGCTCTAGTCGATTTATTAAATAATCTACCTGAATCAGAAAAGAACTTTGAAACTGCTAAACAATCGATCTTATCTAAAATGGAAAGTAATCGAATAACTAAGACTCGGGTATTTTTTAACTACCTATCTGCAGTCGATAGAAATCTTGATTATGATGTCAGAAAGGATGTTTACAAACGAGTAAAGAATATGAAATTTGATGACCTCAAAAATTTTCATAGTGAATACGTCAAAAATCAAAAGTTTAATATTTCTGTCATCGGTGATGAAAAAAAAATAGACTTTAAGGCATTAGGAAAATATGGGGAAGTTACCCAATTGAGTCTTCCAGAAATTTTTGGTTATGACGATTACAAGAAGGATATAAAAGGCTAGACTTTAAGATTATTATTTTGTAAAGATATCTGTGAATCTTACAGTTGTAATACCTGCTTTCAACTGCTAATTGAAAAAATAGAAAGCTCTGATAGCAATAATTGTTATCAGGGCTTTTATTGTTTTATCACTCATAATAACTTACTACACCTTTATCCGATTACAATCAAATAAAGGTACGTAGATAAATTTTTGTCTTAGACTTTCATTCATTTTCATATTTTAGCAAGAAAAACACATGCACTATCGATTTCTAGGTAAAACAGGCGTGAAAGTGTCACAATTATGCTTTGGAACAATGTCTTTTGGAGGTATTGCCGATGAAGCGATGTCCCGACAAATGTTCGATATCTGTAGAGACGCAGGAATCAACTTTTTTGACTGTGCAAATGTGTATGTCGGAGGAAAATCGGAGGAAATCCTTGGCAAATTCATCAAAGACTGTCGAAATGATGTTGTCATCACCTCAAAAGTATATTTCAATACTGGTGAAGGACAAAACATGGGCGGTGCTTCTCGTTACCATATTGTCAGAGCTATTGAAGATAGTCTGCGTCGGTTAAATACAGATTACATTGACTTATATTTTGTGCATCGATTTGATGATACTACACCAATTGAAGAAACCATGCGCGTACTGGATGACCTCGTCCGTTCTGGAAAAATACTCTATGTTGGAGCGAGTAATTTTGCTGCATGGCAAATTGCAAAGGCGAATGGTATAGCTGCAAAAAATAATTTATCTCGTATTGAATGTATCCAACCGATGTATAATTTAGTCAAGCGACAAGCAGAAACCGAAATTCTTCCAATGGCTATTTCAGAGCAAATATCTGTCATTAATTATAGTCCGCTTGGTGGAGGATTGTTGACAGGTAAATACAACAAGGAGGATAAACCAGCCGTCGGACGCTTGGTCGATAACAAAATGTATCAAATAAGATATGGTGAACAACACGTGTATGAAACGGCACAGCAATTTTCGAAGCTAGCAGAATCTGTCGGCATTAATCCTGTTTCACTTGCCATTGCTTGGACAGCAAAACACGAAGGCATTACCTCTCCCATTATAGGAGCAAGAAATACGGATCAATTGGAAGCTTCCATCGATTCAATTCATGTTGACATGTCCGAAGACCTGTATGATCAGATAAGTAAACTGAGCTATACTCCTCCACCGGCTACTGACCGAAACGAAGAAACTTCGGAACATAATTATGGTTTACGCAAATAATTAAAACAATATGTCGCAAACGGTTGATTTTTAGAAAATTACAAAATAATATTTTGTTGTTAGGTGTTCCATGAAAATCAAAAAATAAAATGTAACACTTAAAGATATATAGGATAGTAAATCGAATGTAATGGAATAATCGTTTGACCACCCCACCCTCTCAAGAAGGCGGATTTTAACTGCTTTAGTAAAGGACTTACAAGTATTCAAGACAAGATAGTTTAGATCAAATAGTACATACTTAATCGTGGACATCTAGTCATTTGATAAAATCGTGCTGTCATTATACAGCTCAAATAAACTTATGGAATGAAGATTGATGTTATACCCTTTATCATAGCTATTATAATATAATGTCAACATCCAAAGTCGTTGTGGTGCTTCCAGCATACAACGCTGCAGCTACATTAAAACAAACGCTCGATGAGATTCCTGAGAATTTCGTGGATGACATCATTCTTTGTGACGATGCCAGTAATGATGATACAGTACATTTGGCGAAAGACTTACAAATTCCTCATATTATCGTTCACCAAATCAACAAGGGTTATGGTGCGAATCAAAAATCTTTATATGCCGAAGCACTTAGTTTAGATGCTGACATCATCATCATGTTACATCCAGACTATCAGTATACGCCACTGCTGATTCCTTCAATGATTAATCTCATTCAAGAAGATCTATATGATGTTGTCCTAGGTTCGAGAATTCTCGGAAAAGGCGCATTAAAAGGAGGCATGCCCATTTATAAATACATAGCAAATCGATTGTTGACTTTTATCCAGAATTTGCTTGTTGGCCATAAATTGTCTGAGTATCACACAGGCTACAGAGCATTTCGAAAAGAGGTATTTAAACAGATACCCTATGAATCCAACTCTAATGATTTCATTTTCGATAATCAACTTCTCTCACAAATCATTTACCACAATTTTAGAATTGGAGAGATCAGCTGCCCAACAAAATACTTTCCCGAATCTTCATCTATAAATTTCAAACGAAGTTCTGTTTATGGCCTTGGTGTTTTACTCGTTTCACTGAAACACTTTTTACAACGCATAGGTCTAGTTAAATTTAACTTGTACCGAAATAACAAATCCACTTAAAACCTGCATTATTTAAAAGACCTCTTTTTTAATGTATGCTTTCTGGTATAGAAATGCTAACCAAATGAATGTAGAAAGCAATGCCAATTTCTGAATAAATCCCAGCCAATGTAAGCCGGTATCAGTAAAGAACATATAAAAGCTAGCGCTTAATAAAACAGCTGGAAACACAAACGTCCATTTATACACCTGAAGATTAGTTTTGAATAGTCCGACAACCAAACCCACAACAAGTACAAAACCAAAAGAAAAGGCTATAGCAACAATTAGATCATGGTGTCTAGTAAAAGCAAGACTCCCAATAATAAAAGCAATAATTGAAGATGCCTGAATGACCTTTTCAAATCCTTTGTTGAGCTTTAGTACAGGAATGATCCGATACATGTAGATCATACAACTGAAGCAAAGAATGATCCATGCAACAATAGCTACTGGTCTTGACCTATTAGGTTCATGTCGAAAATTATATTCAATCATTAAATCACACCAGTAATTATGAAACCAGTCAAAGCTTTTTCTACCGAAGTCAAATTGTGTGCCGCCATCATAAACCGATGCTGCAATTACAAAAAGTAGTACATAGAGCAAAAAGCCGATTAGAGGTAAATATTTGATGGTTCTATTCATAGAGCTTAAATACTAGGCAAATTTAATGTTCCACGTGGAACATTGGATGATTTTGATGCTAAATGTTCCACGTGGAACATTTTTTATACACTTGTTCTTTGTGGTTTAAAACTAGTCCTTAATTTCACTGCAAATATATACTTATGAGATTTTATCTTATTATTCTTTTGTTAGTCTGCTTAGTTACTTCTGGAATTTCTCAAGAAAATATAAATAATAGTAAATTTAAGCAGCTTGGAACTGACCTTCCTAGTCCTAATAGTTATCGGACAGCTTCTGGAGCACCAGGACACGAATACTGGCAGCAGCAAGCAGATTATAAAATGGATATTGAAATTGATGATGACAATGAAACATTAAGTGGAGAAGAAACAATTACTTATCACAACAACTCCCCTGATCAACTATCCTACCTTTGGCTACAACTAGATCAGAACGTCCGATCGAAAGAGTCAGCTACTCATGCAGTCAGCAACAATAGTCTGAATGATCGTATGTCCTTAGGTCAACTCAATAGGCTCATGCCTGCATTTGAAGGTGGCTTTAATATTGAACATGTCAAGGATGCCAATGGTAATAATCTTCCCTTCCTTATTAATAATACAATGATGCGTGTTGATATGCCAAGTGTTTTGAAAACGGGACAGACATTCACGTTCAATATAAAATGGTGGTATAACATTAATAACACTAATGAAATTGGCGGTCGCTCTGGATATGAACCATTTGATGATGGTAACAATGTATACTGCATCGCTCAGTTCTTTCCGCGTCTTTGTGTCTATGACGATAAAGAAGGCTGGCAGAACAAGCAGTTTTTAGGCAGAGGTGAGTTTGCACTAACATTCGGAGATTATGATGTATCGATAACTGTGCCTTCAGATCACTTAGTGTCATCAACCGGAGAATTACAAAATGCATCTAAAGTACTGAGTCGGGAACAACGCAACCGCTTAAAAGAGGCTGAAGATGCAGATGTAAATCCTGTCATTATTGCTTCAATGGATGAAGCAAATAGTCGGTCAGAATCAAAATCGACAAAAAACAAAACATGGCATTATCAAGCTGAAAACGTCAGAGACTTTGCCTTCGCTAGTTCTCGTCGATTTATCTGGGACGCATTAGGTGTCAAGATGAGTGATGGTAGAACTGTAATGGCACAATCAATGTGGACGAAAGAAGGGGATTGTCTCTGGTCCAAATATTCTACCAAAGCAGTTGCTCATACGATCAAATGGTACTCATATTACCTTTTCGATTATCCTTATCCTGCAGCTTGGTCAGTCGACGGTGACATGGGTATGGAGTATCCAATGATGGCATTCAACTATGGTAGATGTGCCGATGATGATACATACTCTCAGCGAATGAAATATGGACACATTGGTGTGATCATACATGAAGTTGGACACAACTGGTTTCCTATGATTGTCAATTCAGATGAACGCCAGTGGACTTGGATGGATGAAGGTTTAAACTCATTTACTCAATATCTAGCTGAACAACAGTGGTCTCGTACTTGGCCACATAGACGAGGCCCTGCTAGAAATATTACAGGATATATGGGTGGCGATAAATCCAACATCGTACCTATCATGACTAATTCAGAATCCATTCCACAGTTTGGTAATAATGCATACGGTAAGCCAGCCACAGCTCTAAACATACTTCGTGAAACTGTTATGGGAAGAGAGCAATTTGATTACGCTTTTAAAGAATATGCAAATAGATGGGCGTTTAAGCATCCATCACCAGCTGACTTTTTCCGAACGATGGAAGACGCTTCTGGTACAGACCTTGACTGGTTTTGGAGAGGATGGTTTTATACCAATGATAATGTTGATGTAAATATGAGTTCTGTTAATTATTTTAAAGCTGAAAATGAGAGTCCAGATGAAAAATCAGAAACACTTAAATCAGCTAGAGGTTTACCTGATATAAGCGAAATTCGAAATGAAACCGATATCCCAAAAACACAAGAAGAAATTGACAACAGTATCATCGACTTTTATACTACCTATGACCCCTTAGATGTAGATGATATTGACAGGGAAGAATATGAAGCTTACGTCGCTAGCTTATCTCCAGAAGAAAAAGCAATACTTGAATCAGATGAAAACTACTACGAAATTACATTTGAAAATAAAGGTGGTCTTGTTATGCCCATAATCATACAATTGGATTACATAGATGGTACCTCAGAAATCAGACGGTATCCTGCGGAGATTTGGAAAATGAATAATACAAAGATCACTAAAATTATTCCAACATCGAAAGAAGTAAAGCAGATCACTCTAGACCCATACCAGGAAACTGCTGATACGGATACATCTAACAATTATTATCCACCGAAACAAGATGCTCCATCACGATTTGAAGTATTTAAAAGAAATCAAGGATCAAGAGGTGCATCATCAAGAGAAAACCCGATGCAGCGAGCAAAGCGTGCTGAAGAGAAGAAGAAGGTCATAAAACCATAGTTGTAAGAATAAGCGTTTGTAGACGTTTATTGAATTTTTAATTAGCTACGTTTAGTCAATAAGTTGTTGATGAGTAAAAAAGAGTAATATATTGCTAAAAATGTTAATGAAACTGAGCCATAAACGACCCAAACGCCTCATTAAACGCCTCCGGTTGTTCCATCATTGCAGCGTGTCCGCAATTATCAAGGAATACTAAAGTTGAGTTAGGGAGTAATTCCGAGAATTTCTCTGCTACAAAAGCAGGAGTTATTTCATCTTGTCTACCCCAAACTAATAAAGTAGGTACTTTTATATTCTCCAACTTATCAGCCAGGTTATGCCTAATCGCAGATTTTGCTGTAATAACTATACGTATGACTTTTGTTCTGTCATTAACAATTTTGAAGACTTCATCAACCATCTCCTTCTTCGCCATTTTAGGATCGTAAAATGTTGATTCTACTTTCTCACGAACATAATCGTAGTTCTCTCTTCGTGGCCATGAGCTCCCCATGGGATTTTCAAATAGTCCAGAACTGCCAGTCAGAGTTAAAGAACAGACTTTATCTGCATTACCCAAAGCAAACAATTGTGCCAAATGGCCACCAAGTGAATTCCCCAATACATGAAGCTTCTCAAATTCTTTATACTTGACAAATTCATTGACAAATCCTAACAACCCATCTAGTCCAACTTCTTCTTTGGGTGCAGTTAAAATGGGAAGCATAGGTACTATAAAATTGTATTTGTCTCCATATTCGTCTATCAAATGCTCAAAGTTGCTCAATGAACCAAATAGTCCATGTAGCAGTAAAATAGTAGTACTTCCTCCTTTTGTTTCGATATACTCATATCCATCTTGCTGAACAACTGTATTGTGCATGTCTCAAATGTCTTGTATTTTTTTGTTACAAACGATATAAATGACAAAATTACAGTCTAATGATGAACATATATTATTAACAACGTCGTTTTAAACAGTTAACTAAACCTGTTTATAATCGTTAATTCATACTGAAAACTTAAAATAAAATGTTAGTTACCTGTTGAATAAAATGTTAGTTCAGTAATTAAGTTCCTTACTTATGAATGTGTAAAAACAACCAACATTGCATGCCAAAGGCAAGTGTAGCTAGAAATAAATGTACTGGTTGAGCAGCCATAGGAACAGATAGATATGCCATTATAATTCCAGATACAGCTTCTGCTATTATAATACAGAATAAGCTTATTGCAAACACACTCCACTCACTTACCTCTTTCAATTTATATACAATCCATCCGTGAATAAGAATGATGAGAATAGCAAAACTTCTATGAATCTCAAATATGCCTGATAGCTGACTGATCCACGTGGATCTATTGACACTTACTTTCGATATCACGTCAATCTCTTGTCTGACTTGTGTACCAAAATAAACTTGGGTTAAAGACAGAAGTATCAATACAGCAATTAACACACCTGATGACTGAACCTTTATTTTGGATTTACTCGTGGTTAATTTGATCGTATAAATAATCACAGCGACAATTAACAAAGCAAACAGCATGTGAAAGCTAATCGTCCAAGGAGTTAAATTAGAGGAGACGACTATAGAACCAAACCAGCCTTGTATACCCGTAAAATAAAGAGATAAAAAGCTCCAGAGAGCATAGCCCTTATTCTTCTTCCACAAAAAGAGTGATAGTATAAACCCAAGTAGTAAAAAGTTACCTGCTAAAAAGCCAAAGAGCCGGTTTATATATTCTATCCATGTTTTACGTGCTACAAATGGTTCTTCTTTCAACAAATCTGGATCACTAGTTAATGCTTCTGATACATCGTGCATTCCCATTTTATCTAGAAAAGTACTGTACTTGCTAATCTTAGTCTTTCTCTTTTCTAAGAAAACTTCTCTGTAGTCTGATGGAAGCTGATCAATGTGTGTTGGAGGTATCCATTGATTGAAACACTTTGGCCAATCTGGACAACCCATCCCTGATCCTGTCATCCGCACGATTGATCCAGCGAGGATAACGAGGTAGATAAGCACAAGAGAAATGACATTAACCCAGGTGTATGATTTAAGCAACATTTTTCAAATTTTAAACATTTTTTCTCAACTGTCTAACTATTATTAACTTCTATTAATTTAAAAAAAGCTTTTATTACTATTAGTGCTGTGAACTCGTGTAAATTAAATTCCAACAATGTTATGTAATACCAATGCTCAGATATAGACAACAAATCTTAACATCATTGTTTCATACAAATGCTTGATTATCATGCTAGTGGCAAACTTATACACAATAATCAATACCTGTTAGTAAATGTTTAGGGCAAATCTATTTTCATTTATCTATATGAATTGGCTGTTGACTATCATGGCCTGATACTTGGGTATACCCATCACTTCTTGTACTTAAAGGTCATTGCTATACTTATGAACAATTACTACCATAATAGTTCACAGGACAATGTGCATAAATGAAAATATAAAGCATTGATTATAGGTTAATTACAAATTAATATTATCTTTAATGTGTATAATCTCAAAAATCTCATGATCGATCGTTATTCTTTGTCAGTCCCAGCTGACAAATTATCAAAACACTCGGGTAATCTCCCGTTAAAAGGGTATAACAGAAGTTATAATATACACCCTTTGAAAAAAGCCAGTATATGTATTAATCAAGGTGATAAGCCAACAATCGTCCAAGGAATATGGGGTTTGCTCCCACATTTTTCGAAGGAGATGGTTAATAGAGGTAATCTCTATAATGCTTATTTTGATGGTGTGGCTAGTAAACCATCATTTAGGATTCCAATTAGGCAACGAAGATGTTTGATTCCAGCTGATAGTTATTACATCAAGCATGAAAATCAGTGGTATCGAATAATGAAGCGTGATCGATCTGTGATGCTATTAGCTGGTTTATATGATATCGTCCAATTGGAAAAGCACCAATATTTATCATTTACGATGATGACAGTTCCACCAAATCGTGACCTAGCTTTACTTGAGCAGCATATGCCTATAGCTATGTGTCCAAAATCTGAACAAGATTGGTTGAATCCAGAGACCCCGCTCAATGAGGTCATCGCGATGCTGAAATGCTCAGACAATTATCAGTGGATTCATTATCCTATAAAAGATACACTAGAATTGGATAAATATGACGCTCCAGATATTCATGATGAATTTATGGTAGAACGTACATTATTTAATCTTGCATGAGAGCAGTCATTCAACGAGTCAAATATGCATCGATAACCATTAATGAAGCAGTTCACTCACAAATCAATCAAGGGCTACTTGTTTTATTAGGCATAGAAGACCTTGATGGAGAAGAAGATATTAACTGGCTGGCCAAGAAAATTATTCAAATGCGTATTTTCAATGATGAAGCTGGAGTGATGAATAAAAGTCTTGTCGATATTGATGGAGAACTTTTAGTTGTCAGTCAATTTACCCTACATGCAAGTACAAAAAAAGGAAACAGACCTTCTTATTTAAAAGCATCAAAACCGCCAATAGCGATTCCATTATATGAGGCCTTTCTGGCTAAAGCATCTTTAGATTTAAATAAAAATGTAAGAGCAGGCGTCTTTGGTGCTGATATGAAAGTTGATCTGTTGAATGATGGACCTGTTACGATTATCGTTGATACAAAAATGAAAGAGTAATGACAATTGCAGAATATCAAAAACAAGTTGATGTTTGGATCCAGTCATTTGGTGTTCGTTATTTCAGAGAAGAAACTAATATGATTTTGTTGATGGAAGAAGTTGGAGAATTGGGAAGACTAGTCGCTCGTGTTTATGGAGAACAATCATTCAAGCAAGAGATACCACAAACGGAAATGAAAGAAAAGTTAGCAGATGAAATGGCCGATATTTTGTTTGTCTTGACATGCTTGTCTAATCAAATGGATATTGATCTAGAATCAGCAATTGGCAGAAACATGGAAAAGAAAACAAACCGCGATAAACTGAGACATAAAAATAATCCTAAGCTAAAGTAGGGGGGCTGATAAGGAAGGAACCTCGACCCCCGGAGAGGATGGGGGACTAACTGGTCCGCTAAAGCGGAATATGATGTGTTAAATACACATCATATAAGGAAGAAACCTCGACCCCCGGAGAGGATGGGGGACTAACTGGTCCGCTAAAGCGGAATATGATGTGTTAAATACACATCATATAAGGAAGAAACCTCGACCCCCGGAGAGGATGGG
>Ga0114957_1002173_pt1 | contig 19287 bp, 27 predicted proteins | sample BantaG_FD_87175 | JGI IMG/M metagenome (GOLD analysis project Ga0114957, IMG submission 87175) | Marine algal microbial communities from Bantry Bay, Ireland - BantryBay_4 metaG | ecosystem: Host-associated > Algae > Red algae > Unclassified | place: Bantry Bay, Ireland | collected 2014-11-21 | reverse complement strand
GGGGGGGGGGGGCGGCGGGGGGGCGGGGGGGGGGGGGGGGGGGGGGGGGGCCGCCTCCCCCCCGGCCGCCGGATGGCGGAGTGGGGGGGGTCCGGGGGGGAAGGCCGCCTCGCCCCCGGCCGCCGGGTGTCGGGGTAAAGGCGGTCCGGGGGGGACGGCCGCCTCCCCCTCGGCCGCCGGGTGGCGGGGTGGGGGGGGTCCGGGGGGGAGGGTCGCCTCGTCCCCGGCCACCGGGTCGCGGGTGGGGGGGGTCTGGGGTCATGTGCCGCCCCTCCCCCTGGCATATAAGGCCGCGCCACAATCATCTATTCTCAGAACGGAGAACGAATTATTCTCTCTCTGGAAAAGTAGCCGATTCTATCGGCCTGGAGGCGCTTTTTCTCTTTCTTTGGCGCTCTGTATCTCCGGAACGGCTGCCCTACGGACAAATCTGAGCAGCGCTAACGGGGGAAGGGGGGAGCCATGGGCAAATGTTTGCAAGCTATTGAATGAACTGGGTCGCGTAGTCGTCTGGCGGTTTCATGAAAACGCGTCTGTGGAGCATGTGATAGCATGCGCCTTGGTTTACAGTGGGCTCTCAGAGCTTGCGCGGGTCTTACCTAGTCCCTTTATATAAAGCTCGCGGTGGGCCACATGTACATCTCTTTGTCTGTGCAGCCCACCAATGGGACGCCCGCGATCGGGTCACGAACACGGGCTACACTGGTAATCAAGTGGATTGCACGAGCGCGCATATTTTCAGCGCATTCTGACAACAAACATTTTAAGGACCTGCGTGCACGCCCGGATCAACTCCATCAGAACCGCGAGCGGCGCAGCGCGAGGCCGTCGAATTGATCCCCAGACTTACAGGAAAGGAAGTTGGTAAACACGGCCGAATGTTGGGACGGCCGAGAGTTAGGTCGTCGAAATGAATGCGTGACTTACAGTCCGCCAAGTCGGTGCAATCAGAGGATTTTTGCGACGGCCCAGAGTTTCGGCGAGCACCGAAGCGCGAGGTCGTCGGTGCGAACGACAGGGCGAGGGCGTCTTCCCACCGGCTCCTGGGCGGCAAGGTGGGGGGGCCGCCGAGTGGCGGGGTGGGGGGGCCCGTTGGGAGGGCCGCGTCCCCCGCGGCCGCCGGGTGGCGCGGTGGGGGGGTCCGAGGAGGAGGGCCGCCTCCCCCCCGGCCGCCGGGTGGCGGGGTGGGGGGGGTCCGGGGGGGAGGGCCGCCTCTTTCCCGGCCGCCGGTTGGCGGGTCGGGGGGGTCCGGGGGGATTGGTCGCCCCTCCTCCGGCATACCAGGGCGCGCCACGATAGTTTTTTCTCAGAACAGAGAACAAATTATTCTCTCTGTGGAAACGTAGCCGATTCTATAGGCCTGCACGCATTTTTTCTGTTTCTTTGGCGCTCTGTATCGCCGGAACGGCTGCCCTACGGACAGATGTGAGCAGCGCAAATGCGGGAAGGGGGGAGGCGTGGGCAAAGTTTTGCAAGCTATTGAATGAGCTGGGTCGCGTGGTCGTCTGGCGATTTCATGAAAACGCGTATGTGGGGCATGAGAGCAAATGCGCCTCGATTTACAGTGGGCTCTCAGAGCCCGCGCGGGTCCTACATAGTCCCTTTATATAAAGCTCGCGGTGGGCCACATGAATATCTGTCTGTCTGTGCAGCCCACCAATGGGACGCCGGAGATCGGGTGACGCACTCGGGCTACATTAGCAACCAAATCGATTGCGCGAGCGCCCAGATTTTCAGCGCGTTCCGACCGCAAACATTCTAAGGACCTGGATGCACACCCGGATCAAATACATTCCAGTGGGATATCAACGACCGGGTTTCGCACACGGGCTACATTGGCAAAGAAATGGAGTTCGCTACGGCGTCGACTTTCAGCGCATTCGGACAACAAACAATCTAAGGAACTGCCTGCACGCCCGGATCAAACACATCCAGATTCGCGAGCGTCGCAGCGCGAGGCCGTCGAAATGAACGCCTGTGTTACAGTGATCTAAATGGTTTTGAAAAGAAGAAAATCGGGACGACCCAGATTTCCGGCGAGCAGCGCAGCGCAAGGATGTCGGTCCGAACGCCAGCTTGACTGCGAGCGGCGAAGCGCGAGGGCGCCTTTCCACCGGCTGCGGGGTGCCGGAGTAAGGTAGTGGGGAGGCCACCTGGTGGCGGGGTGGGCGGCTCGCTCCGGGCGGGAGGACCACCGCCCCTCCGGCCGCCGGGTGGCGGGGTCGGGTGTCGGGGTGGGGGGTTCCGGGGGGGAGGGCCGCGTTTCCCCCGGCATCTCAGTCCGCGCCACAATCATCTGTCCTCACAACAGAGAACAAAGTATTCTCTCTTTCGAAAAGTAGCCGATTCTGACCGCCTGGACGAACTTTTTCTCTCTCTTCGAGGCTCTGTATCTCCGGAACGGCTGCCCTACGGACAATTTTGAGCAGCGCATACGGGGCAATGGGGGGGGGATGGGCAAATGTTTGCAAGCTATCGATTGAGCTGGGTCCCGTAGTCGTTCGGCCAGTAAAAAAAAAAGGGTCTGTGAAGAGATACAACCTTGATGAAAATGTTACTGGCTAGGATTTGCGGGCGCCTGGGGCCCGCCGGTCCCGACTATCTCACAGACGGGCGCGGTGGCAATCAAAAACATTGCGCAACGTGCCCGGATACCCCTGAAGTTAGCAAGTAAACTGACTAAGCCCTATCGTTGCGAAATAGCAATTACTCAAGTCATTGTTACAGCGTGCTACCCGAAAGCTCACTCTTTGCAGTCACCAGCCTTGCCAACGGTTTTGCGACATCGATCTGTGTTCAAGCTAATCTATGGGCGCGGTCTGGAATTTACCTGCCAATCACGGGGGGTTCCAGTCGTTCCACTCAGAATTTGCTGCCAAGGAAGCATAACGGTACACACCACGGCCCTGGGCCCGCACTTTGGCTCCGCACAGCGCCGCCCGGCACTCTCGACAGCGCAGCACGACCTCGACCGACGACGCCCTCTCCCTGCCCTTTCGTCGATTCAAGACCCTGGAGGCACCTGTTTGTGACCCTTTGACCGCCTGTATCTCCGGAACGGCTGCAGTATGACCGATTCTGAGCAGCGCAAAACGGACGTGTATTTTGCGAGCTGTCGAATGAGCCGGGTCCCGTAGCCGTCTGACCACGCTGGAAATTCGCGCCTGTGGGGCCTGTGAGGGCAATTCCTCGGTTACTTGACTGCCCCAATCTTCTTTCTTCCTCCCAACTCTATAAATCAAGCGGCCCCGTGGGAAATACAATCCTGATGACAATCTCGATGGGTAGGATTTGCGGGCGCCTTGGGCCCGCCGGTACCGACTATCCCACAGACGGGCGCCGTGGCAGTCAAATTCATTGCGCGAAGTGCCCGGATACCCCTGACTTCACCAAGTAAACCAACTATGCCCACCGGATGGTATCGAAGCAATTCCGTTAGATCGGATGGGCTACCGTACTAGCCCCCGTGTCGCCCACCCCCAGGAAGCGTCCGTCATGGCACCTCCTCCGCACCAGTGCGTGCACACCGAATGTGCGTGCCGCCATGCATGCGTGCGCCGCCGTCATGGGGGGAATACATGAAGACCTGCAAGGGCCTTTCAAAATCATCCCCGAGCGTACAGCGTGAACCCACTGGACATTGGATGTAGGGTACAATCAAGACACGAGCGATAAATCCGTTGCCGACGTGGGCCGCCCGACTTTTATGGCACCCTGCCTGCATGGGCGCGTGCACCACGATTGTGACAGCCAATGGATGATCTCCTAGATGGAGCCATTGACCGTGGAACGTGTCACCAAAATTCAAATAGATGTTTCTATTGGTGCACCGGATGCTTCCATCTTTGCTGTGGCCTCCTACTGAGGCGTGTCTACGGACCTGTGCTGCGGCAAGCCTACGGGCATTCGCTGCATCTCGCGTTGCCAGGGGTGCCTAGAACGGCCTGGAGCTCCGCAACGCCTGCACATATGACGGCAGCGTCCGACCCAGCTCCTCAGCAAGAGCTGTAGTGCCAGCGCATCCGCGCCCTCCCCTCCGCCCGTCAACGCAGGTGTTCCCGCCTCCGTTCCCACTTCCAGCCCACACACCCCCGAAGACGCCATGGCCGCCGCCGACCCCGGTGGTGACGACCACAGGCGCGAGTGCGCAAATCGCCGCGGCTCTCCCGACCCCTGCGACGTGGGGGAGTGGTGGGGCGACCTGCCCCCGTTGGGTGCCCTGCCTGCGCCGGGCACTCCCCCTCCGCTGGGCACTGCCCCCACCACCAGCCGGCCCCCGTTCCCGCTTCCAGCGCACTTCCCATTGGTGGACGCGATGGCGGGCGGCGACTCGGCGCTGCCCATGGTGGTGAACCCGACGCCCCCACTGTCCCTGCCGCTTCCTGACTTGGCGGGCAGGCGGCTCCTGCTGGCGCCGGGCGCTCCCGCTGGGCGGGAAGCGGGCTCCCCGGCGCCGCCACGTCGACACGAAGGGACAGCCAGTGGGGCAGGGGATGCCATTTCCGACGGCAGCGGTGACCCCTTGCCGGCCCAATGAGCCGCCTCAAACGGCGCGCCGGGCGCCGCCGCTGGGCGGGAGGCGGGCTCCCAGGCGCCGCCACTCCGACACGGGGGGGCGGCCGGTGGGGCGGGGGTTACCAATTCCGACGGCGGCGGCGCCCCTCCGCCGGCCCCACGCGCCGCCTCGGACGGCGCGATGGGGGGGTGCTGCGGAGAGGCGCGCCGTCCTGTGGCCCCTCTGCGCCTACGGACGGCGCGAGCGGTGCTAGCGCACGCGGCGAGACAAGTTAATAAACGAAAAATGAAAATCTGCCCGCCTGTGTGGCGGTGTCGGACGTGCGAGATTGCTTGCAACAGCAAAGTTTCGTCGTATTGTCATCTTCGTAGCCGAACACATTGTAATCGTGTAGCAGCACCGGCCGGAAGACCTTTTTGTGCGAAGTGTGAGAGAGAGTTTGATTCCATAGCGACTCTGACGGCCCACAAACTGGGTCGTAGGCATCTCAACGCCGTACTGAGGAGACATCAAGCACAATAAGGAGGCGCACAGAAGCGCCGTATCGTGTAATAAATGTTATTTGTGACGCCCCTTTGACGAAATATAACGTCCAAACGGCTGCGCTGAGGTCATTTTTGAGCAGCGCAAAAGGTGCGTCATTTTTAAAGAGCTATGCAGGGAGCCCGTTATCGTAGGTAGATGATCACTTCTCGGGAACGTTCATGAAATGGACCCTCTGGGGCACCCCTGCGCCTCTGCATCTCCACCCGTGCGCTTCAGAAAGCTGAGCAACAGCCGACCGAAACGCTTCGCGTCGATATCGGTTCAGGTTCGGTGGTCACGGGCTGTCATCCGTGATCATAAAGTATGCGATCGGGTCCCGCACACGGGCTTCATTTGCAATATAATCCATTGCGCGACGTGCCCGGATACGCCTGATTTTCCTGAGTAACCCGAGTCAGCCCATCGGATCGTCCCGAAGCAATTCCGTTAGACCGGATGAGCTTCCGTACTAGCCCCCGTGTGGCCCACCCCAAGGAAATGCCCGTCAGGGCACCCACTTCGCACGGGTGCGTGCACACGGATTGCGCGTGCTTCCGTTCTACCCCCCGTGTGGCCCACCGCCAGGAAATGTCCGTCAGGGCACCCCCTCCGCACGGTTGCATGCACACCGATTGCGCGTGCTTCCGTAACGGCCTTCGTCTGGCCCACCCCCAGGACGAGTCCGTGAGGGCACCCCCTCCGCACGGGTGCGTGCTTACTTCGTCGGGCCGGCGCCCTAGTGTTGCCAATGAACTGTCAATTTAATTACTATGCTAAGCGGCATGTCACGTCGTGTCATGCAGGTCGTTGGTCTGCGGGAGCGGTTCCACCGCCCGAGCCCCTCTACTGTGTCAAGGCACCCAAAGGGGAACCAGACTGGGAAAGAGGCAGGCTGACGCCAACATCGACGATCAGACGAGGAGTAGGGGAACGAGGGGCGAGTGGTGTGGAGGGAGGTCGGGTGAGACTGGAAAGTGCTGACCTGTATCCCCTCGAGTCCCCTCGGCCGCCGACCGGGGGAGATATGCCCCCGGCCGTCGACCGGCGGCGGGGTGCCCGCAGGCGCAACGCGGACAGCTGCCCGAGTGCGCTTCCCGGCGTTGCTGGGAGGGGGGAATAGCCCCCCTTCGCCCTACGACAGAGAGTGCTGGCGCCCCGCGCTCGGCCGGTCGGTTATGCGGCCCTTGCGGGGTACCCCGTGGCTCCGCAAGCTGATCTCGGCCATACCCCGTCGGGCTGGCGTCCTTTTGAGGCCATCAATGGAGAAGGCGCCGCTCAAAGTCGGTAGACGACGTAGTGGTCGTAAAGTTCCAGACAGGCGTCGTCTGGCTCCGCCAGGGCGTCGACATAATGTGCCAACACCGTGGTAGTGCTCTTTTTACGCATACCGATCAGCGTGGCGATAGCGTCGAGCTGGCAGCCAATAGCGCGGGCGCTGGTCGCGGCGCCCACGCGGAGGGAGTGCCCGGAGTAGAGGTATCCCGGTGGCGCTTGCACGTTGAGAAGGTAGAGCCCCTGCCGCATCCACGCCGTCGCCACCTCGGTGGGGAGCGGGATCTTGTCGCTGAGCGGGGTAAAAAAATACTGCTCCGGCGCGGCGCCGGCCAGCGCCATGGCGGCGACGTGGTCGCGCACCTGGTCAAACGCCCCGTCTCGCCTTTCTATCGCGCGCCAGGGCCCGCCGAGCACCAGGCGCTCGCGATTGGCGCGGGCGCCGTGCTTGTTGTTGGCAACTTGGGTGAGTAGCGACGACTGCAGGAGGGTCACATCTTGACCAGCCCCACCAAGCGCAGCAGGACGGCCGCTGGCAGGGCCACGCGCTTGTCTCGGAGCCCGCCGTTGGCATTGGCGTGCTTGTGCGCGAAGGCGTGCCGCACCGTCATGAGCAGAGGCCCGACCGCCGGCTTGGGGAGCTGGAGAAGGGCGTGCACGGAATTGATCGGCGTCAGGTTATCCTGGACGGTCGCCGGGGCGACGGTGCCGCGCTCATAAGGCTCGCCGACGTAGCACGCGACCACCTCGGTGGTTGTGGGCAATGAGAGATCACCGTAGCTTGACAAAAGTCAAAAACCGCACACCACTTGGTCGCGAAGGCGTCGTGGGTGGACTCAGCAAGCTGGTTGGCCAGCATCCCCGCGGCAGTGGCCGCGCCGGGGCCGTGGCAAAAAGTGTTGTGAACAATCGCCGTCGCCCTTCTTGACCAGGCGGCGGCGGCGTGCCCCGCCCGCCGCGTATGAACCGGAGGGCACACACCCGTCAGTGAGGCCGGAGTCCCTGCGCTGCGGCCGCCCCGGAGAAGTACGAACCCGCCCGCCGCGGCAGGTAGCACCCCTCGTGCGATTGCAGCAACGCCGGGCGCCACCACGCCTGGGCCCGCCACACCGGGACCACCACCATCGCCGTGACCCGCTGCTGCTTGATCAGGTTCAGCGCCAGCGGGATGGAGCAGAAGGGGGGGTTGACCCAGTTGTTGACGCGCGCCCACGTGGCGTGCTGGGGGAGCGGGAGGAGGTCTAAGACGGGCGATCCGTCGAAGGGCTGCAGCGCCGCCGGAAACCGCCCGACGGCGTGCGGCCCGTACGAGGAATCCAGCGCGCTGAAGAATGGCGGTTCCAAGGACCAGTCAGTCGATTCCTTCGTCTGACTCAACCGGTCCGCCCACACGTTGTCCGCCGTCGGGATCCATTTCGCGTCCAGGGTGACGCCTAGGCGCTGCACGACGGTGTACAGGCGCCGCACCTCGTCGCAGAGGGCGGTCGACCGAGAGACGAGCGAGTTGACGAAGGCGAGAGCGACACGAGAGTCGATCACAACCCGGATGACGTCGCCCGGGTCGAAAGTCGGGGCGAGCGCCGTCAGCGTGAAGCGAATGGCCGCCACTTCCTTGAGGTTTATGTGCCAGTCGCACTCGGCGCCGGCAGAAACATTCCGGACCGGGGTCGTGGCGTCGGCGACGCCGCCCCAACCAAAGTCCAAAGCGTCGGTATGGAGGGTGCGGGCGGGGGCGCGCGGCCAAAGCGGGCGACCATGACCGGAGCGGCCAAATTTGGCCCATCAGCGCAAGTCACGCACCGACTGGTGAGACAGCCGAAAGTCCGCGTGCGGCCCCCTTGCAGCCGTTGACCGTGCGAGATCGTCGAAAATCGCCTTGGCGAATAATCTCGCAACGGGAATTGCTAGGCTTGCCGCCACCATAATTCCAGCCACACGTTCTATGGGCTTACGCTTTACCGACTGCCTGTTGGAGCTGGCCGACGCCAACACCGCCGCCGCCGTGCCGCGTAGCCGTGCGAGGCGCCCATTCGGCAACCGCACCTGGTTGTGGGTTGTGTCGATGGTGAACCCTAGCAGAGTGAGCTCCTGGGCGCCGCCGCGCTCGCCCTTTGACAGGTGCAGCGTCAGCCCAAGTCGGTCGTAGAGCTGGGTGACGAACCCAAAACGCTTGATCGCGTCGGCCTTGCTCGTCGGCCGCGCTCCCGGCGGCGCCGCACCGTGGTCTTCCACGTAGCCGACGAGGGTGAAGCCTGACTGCCGCAGGTGCTCGATGACTGGCCTCACGATCTTGGTCCAGGGTCAGGGGGCGTCCGAAAGACCGAGGGGCATGGTGATGGGCTCAAATGTGCGACCATCAATCGTGAATGTCAGGTACGGGCGGTCGTCGGGGTGGATGTAGACGTGGTGGTACGCATCCTTGATATCCCACGATATCAGATATTCGAACGGCACCAGCGCCGCCATAAACTCCGAGAGCGCCTCGTATTTGAACCTGATGTCCGCCAGGTGGTCGTTGACCTGCCGAAGGTCCACGACCAGGCGCGGCTTATGCGGCCGCACCCAGTTCATAAATTCTGAGGACACACACGGCGCGGACCTCCGCTCGACCTCATCGAGCGGGCGGATGAAACCTGCCTTCACTCACCGCTTCAGCTCGACCGCCACGAAGGCACTGTCCTTCTTGGTGGTGGGGTAGGGGCGGCTCCGCCGTAGAGCGCGGCCCCGTGGCGTAAGCCACGGGTGCCGCAAGCCAAACTGCAAGGCGCGCCTGACCCAGCGTGATTCACCAATCTCCCGCCAGGCATCGGCCGCAGCCCTGACTCGCTGCGCCCGTGGCCAACTTGACGCAGCGCCGCTCCTTGGGTTGCCCGTCGCGCCGTCTTGGGCAGCAAATGGGGCGAGCGGCACCCCACGGGCATTTTCCTTGTTACGCCTTTTGGGGAGTTTCGCCATCTCCGTGCTTGCGCCCGCCCCCGCGCTTCCCCCGCCGGTGCCCCTCGACGTTGACCTCCTTGATCTGCGCGGCGACAATGGTTTTGTTGAGGCCGCGGTTGCGGAGGTGCACGGTCTCCACGTCCAAGTTGCGGCGCGTCAGGGACGCGTGGGTGTCCTTGGGGGCACGCATGCGCTTCTGGACCTGGGCGGCGATAACCGCATCCGGCACCTTGAGGATGTCATAGCGGGCGGCGCAGAGCTCAGCGAGCTGGCCGTTGTATACCCGAAAGAGGAGAAGGAGAGCTTGTAGCTCTTTTGGGTTGTTGTAGCCCGTCGACTTCGTGAAGGCAAGGATCTCATTGTGGATGCGACTGCTCCACGCGCCGATGATGGTGAGGTGCCTGGCCTCGACTGCCTCGGGGCAGGGCTCTGAGAGGGGGAATTCGTCCCGGAAGCGGAGCGTCTCCATCCAGTAAGGGGAGGGGAAGATCGTCCGCGCGCACGGGGGAAGCTGGAAGTATTCCAGCGGATCTCCTCGGTAGGCACCGCGCCGCGCCCCGTGGTCGGTACAGGTTGCCGGCGTGGAGCGGGATTCATCGTCGTCGTCGATGCGGGGGGGGGGGAGGAGCCCCCCCCCCCCCCGACCTGAGGAAGTGTTGGTGCCTTGCGCTCGACCGGTCGGTTGGGCGGCCCTTGCGGGGTACCCCGTGGCTCCGCAAGCTCAACTCGGCAGCACCGATTGCGCGTGCTTCCGTACTGGCCCCCGTGTGGCCCATCCCCGGGAAGTGTCTGTCAGGGCCTCTCCTCTGCACGAGTGCGTGCACACGGATTGCGCGTGCTTCCGCAGTGGCCCTCGTGTGGCGCACCCCCGGCAAGTGTCCGTCAGGGCACCCCCTTCGCACGGTTGCGGGCACACCGATTGTGCGTGCCGCCGTGCGTGCGTGCGCCGCCGTTGTGCGTGCCGCCGTGCGTGCGCCGCCGTCGTGCGTGCCGCCGCCCCGCGCGCCTCATGTGCCCGCGCGTGCGACACTTCGCTGGCCTCCGTTGCGCCTCCGCGCTTGCGCCGATTTCGTCGCGCCCACCGCTCCGTAGTACAGCCGTGCGCGTTTCCAGGTTCTCTGTCGTGCGCCGCCACGTTCCTTTCCGCCGTGCCCTGGTCACCCCGTTTTTTGTCCGCGTTTTCCTGAGGGAGGAGGAAGGGTGAAGGGGGGGCGCTCGCGTCTTTTTTTTTCATTTCGAGACGGCCCTGGAAGGGCTCGCCCGTAGAGTTTTTTCTCCCTGTAAAGGTAGCTAGGAAGGGGGTAGCTTTATCATTGGTGCGGTTGGGGGGGGGCGTGATAAAACCGGGTCCGGGTGTGTGTGCTGCTGGCCGCCACCCCCACAACGCCTCTGGCTTCGCGCCTATAATTGGTGCTGTGGGAGGGGGTGGCAGCAGCTGGGGGGAAGGAGGCGCTCTCAGGCAAGGGGCAACCGTTTGCTAGCGGTCGCCCCGGCTCGAGTCGGCGGCTCACGATCTCCCTCTCCTCAATCCCAGGGGACTCCGACTTGAGGATTCGTCCTCGAGTCTGAACGACCCAAATCCATCGCTGGTACCGAAATAGGCGGCGCATTGGAGGATGGAGGCACGCAGGTCGGGGTCGACTTAGGCCAGGGGACCCACCGTGTGCTGCTGAGAACTTTTTCCTGGACGCGGAAAAACATGTGTCGCGTGCGTTTGTGGCTCGACGCGGCCGTCCGTCCCCATTGCCATGACTGAAATTTCCTGGAGGTTTCGGTGGCGGTCATGGCAGGCACTGAAAGGAAGGTGTGGAGAGATAATTTCGATTCCGTCGGCACATGCCCAGTTGGCGAAACCTCCCATCACATCTTTTTCGAGCCCGTTTGTCTTCCCGCGGCTGCAAGCCAATCGCGGGAAAAACTTAATTGTCGAGATCCCGCACCCGCCTTGGGGGGACTCTCGATTGGCAGCGGAACGCGGGTGGCGCTCCTTTGTTCGCCGCAAATTCGGTCGGGTTGTGACCAGCTTCTTTTGTGCAATAGGCACGGAAGCGTTTACGGTTCCTGAACCCATTGAAAGATATTGTAAAGCTGTGGTGGCATTAGGTAGGTCAGGTTTGGGCCTAGTGGGTGAGTATGAGCCACTGGTGTTGATTCGATAGAAGGGGTGAGCTTACTTTATTTCTGACCTGGGGCCATGGTGGACTGGCCACGTTGGCAGCCCGTGAAGAACACGTAGGATCTGTCGCGTTTGGGGAGCGCGGTGTATCGCGAAGTCTTTGGCATCACAAAATCCCCTGCTAGGGGACTTGGAGCCATTTTCAGCTGGGCGCCCAGAGTTTTGCGGTGGTTCCGGAGGGCCGGCAATTTAGTGCGCGACGTGACGTACGCACGTCCCTTCCAGCAAAGGTTGGGGCTCGCAAAGCGCATCATTGGAGCTGAGCCCGACCCCCGCTCCTTGATGAGTTCGCGTTGGGATCCTCTTTACAGGTTCGGGTCACGGGTGGGGGATCGCCATGGTGGGGGGGGATGTGGCCCCCATGACCGGCGTCTCCAGCGACGACGAAATTCGGGTAGGGCCTTTACGATCACCCGGCCACCCTGGTGCTGCAGTAGCAACGATGGGCGTTCCTGCTGACGACGCCAGCGCGGCGGCCGACGCGCAACGACGCGCTCGGCGCCACAACCGGGACGTGCGAGACAACGCAGTTCTCTCGCCAGATTTACGCTCGGCTCGGGGTTCGACCCGTGCGGAGTACAACAGGGAAGGCGCGGGATGGAGACGCTAGCGCACCGCACCCTACGGCGCAATGCCGATGCCGCAAACACTACGGAAGACCGTAACGCCCCGACGCCAGCGCAGCGCGCCACACGTCGGGCAGCCGATGCCGCGCGCACAGCGGTGGGCCGTGACGCGGTAACGCCGATGCAGCGCGCTCAGCACCGCGCAGCCGATGCCACCCGCGCTGCGAAGGGTCGCTACGCGAAAACGCCAGCGCGGCGCGCCGCGCGGCAGAATGATGTGGTAGAGCGCGCTCGGGCGCGTCGTGCGCGACACAATCCTGCTGGAGAATAAGATTCCTCGGAAGATGACGGCGACTGCGAGAAAGAAGGCCCGAAGCGTGTCCGGCCAGAGTTTGCGCACGCCCAAGAGGCCTTCCGAGGCGAAGCAAAGCACACGCCCGAGCTGTACAGGCTCGGACGGATGGACAATGCGTGCCCAAGCTGGAATGCACTTCAATGGCGGGAGGAGCGAACTCCTAGATTTACCAACGCGCTGTTCAAATTTGGCACTTGCTGCCAAAATGGGCAGTTTCAACTACCAGTTGTACCCGACCCACCCGAGCCGCTTAAGAACTTCCTCAAAGCTGAGTGGCCCCAGGGTCGATGCGTCGTGGAGCATCTTCAATCGCTGAACAATGCTCTGGCGCTGACCGCCGTCAAGTCAAAGCCGCCGCCTCCGCTGCCTGGCGGCAGCGCGTTTCAGCCCAGCGTGCGGCTGAACGGACGGCTCACGCACGTGATTGGACCTTCGATTCCCGGCGTTGGGCAGCAGGCGTTCTTTTTGCAGGCGTACTTTGCAGACTCGGAAGACAACGCACAGCGTCTGGCCGCGGTGTGTGCTGTGTCGACGCCCGACGGCGAGGGCGCTGCGGTCCCCAGTGGGGTACTGCGCAGGGACGCGTCTTCGCTGTCGTCGCCAGTGCGGCGAATCCTTGGCGCTCTGAAGGATCTGTACAAGTGCTGCTGGAGCATAGTTCCCGCATGCGCGGCTTTTTGATGGCTCATGAGCGCGTCCGGGCGATCGAGGCAGCTGCAGGACGACCCATTCAGCAGCTCCGCGTCGTGATTGACGCGGAAGTACGGCCTGAGGATGCGCAAGTCCTCGTGTACGATGCACCAGAGGGACGCGGCGTCGACAAAGAAGCTGGGATTCTTCCCTTGTCGGCGCTGGAGGTTGCGCCGGAGCATGCTGAGGAGGGACGTGTACCCACGCAGCGCGACGTGTCGCTGGCAGTACGCGGGCCGCCTGCGTCCGGAAGCGCAGGGGGAGGGCCTCCTGCTCCGCAGCGCGTGCTGCAAAACATCTCCGCAATCCATACATCGTACGAGACGGCGACCGACCCGTTTCTGCTGCCTCACGGAACCGACAGTTGGCACATAGCTATCCCGCGCCAAAGCCAGGGCCCTCGGCAGCGCGCCGTCATTGCGCACGAGTATCTATCGTACCGGCTGTTCATGCGCTTCGAAAACTTCAACGCCCTTCCCTGCTGTGGTCGGCTCTTTGGGCAGTGGGTCCTCGATTGCTACATTCGGGTCGAGCACCTGACCCTCACGTGGATGCCGTTCAACAAGGCCAAGCTCCGTTATTCAGAATGGAGCCGGCTGGTGGATGCCGTTGTCTCAGGGGAGGCGCCTGCGGAGCGCATCGGACGTGGAGTCTACCTGCCGGACAGCTTTTCAGGGTCGCCACGTTATGTGCGCGCCAAGATTTGCAGAGCCCATGACGATGTACAAGGAGCTGGGAGCCCCGACGTTTTTCATCACCAAGACATGTCGGCCGACGTGGGACGACATCAAGGTGGAGCTGCTGGCGGGCCAGGATTCTAAGGACCGCCCGGACCTCATCAACCGAGTTTTCGAGCTCAAAAACCGCGAAATGCAATCGCTGGTGACCTTCGAGGACGTGATGGGGCGGTGCAATGGCTACTTATCGGTGAGGGAATTCCAAACGCGCGGTCCCCCTCATGTGCACGACATCATATTTTTGCATAAGGACGACGCACCGCGGTCTGCGCAGGAATACGACAGGTGGATCTCTGCCCGGATTCCGCCAGAGACGGCCCCAGCGCTGCGGAAGCTGGTGCTGAAGACGAACATCCACGGCCCCTGCGGCACTCAAAACCCCACGTCGCCGTGCATGAAGGACGGAAAGTGCAGCAAGTTCTATCCAAGGACGTTCGTATCATCCACAACTGATGGCGATGGTTCCTACTTCGAGTATCGCGGTCGGTCGCCCGAATTTCGTGGCAAGACGGCCACCGTCACCCGCGCAGGTCCGTCGTTTACGGTGGACAACAGCTGCGTCGTGCCGTATACCCCTCATCTGACGCTGCAGCTGGGCTGCCACGTCAACGTGGGGATTGTGAGCGGCGTGATCGCGCTCAAGTACCTGTTCAAGTATGTCACAAAAGGTCCCAACTCGGCCATGATGGCAGTTGTGGAAAGTCACATTCATGCAGTCGACGGTAGATCAACGACTGGGGACGCTTCGGCTGGGACCGGTGGCAACCCGCCCGGTTCTTGTGAGGCCGCGTCGATTGGAGCCATGGCTGCTGGCAACGAGCAACCAGCTTAGCCTGTAGCTCCGCAACTCGCCCCTGCTGCCGAGATCTGGGGGTTCCAGGACGCCCGCGTTGTCAGCGAGAGCGAAGCTCTCGCGCGCGCTTTGGGCCACCCAATTCACAAGCGCAAGCCGTCGGTGCTGCGGCTGGCTCTGCACCTGGAGAACCAGCAGCCTGTTCTTTTCAAGAAAGGAAGCCAGGCGGCTGCTATCAGCTCCGGTCCAAAGGCTTCCACGCTGACAGTCTTTTTTGCGCTCTTATCGGCGGTGCCCGACGGGCTCTCACCCGCAATGGGCGAGCTATTCTTCTCAGACAAGCCCAAGTACTTCACGTGGGTTCAGTCCCAGCGCAAGTGGAAGCGTCGAGCGGATGTCGTCCACGTGGGATGCGTTTCCAAGCGGCTCGGACGCCTCAACACCGCGCACACGTCGTTGGGCGATGTGTTCTACCTACGGCTCCGGTTGAAGCGCATGGAAGGACTGCAGTCCTTCCTGGAGCTCCGGACCTACCAGAATATCGTCCAACCTTCGTACCGCCTGGCCTGCGCGGCGCGGGGCATGCAAGCTGACAACGAAGGCGTGTGGAATGATATTATGGAAGAGGCAGTTCGTGACTACATGCCCTACCAGATCCGAGACCTGTTCGCGGCTTTGGCTGTGCATGGTCCTCCGATGGACGGGCCGTCCCTCTTTGAAACCTACTTCAAGGCAATGTCTGAGGATGTGGAACACCGCTTGGAGGCGCGTGATGCTGCCGGACTGGACTTGGCCGCGCAGAACAATGACGTGCGGCGGTACGAGATGCAGATAATTGAGGGGCGGATATTGGACGCCGCAGTGACCTTGGCAGGCCAAGGTGTGCTGCTTCCCGCGAGCACGCAGGGTGCCGACGAAAACCCCGTCGTCCTGTGGTGCGAGCCCGCGCCGGCTGAACTCAATGAAACACGTCCCGTCAGATGCGGTTGAGGGCAGGAACGGCCCAAGCTTTGAGCGCCTGCTGGCGCACGAGGTGCCAGCGGATCGAGCAGCACAGCTGAAGCACGCGCTGTCGCGGGTTTTCACGTTGGTGCCGGACCAGCTTGCGGTTTCGAATGCCATCAGAGGTGCGATCGACGGAGGCTGCATCGGCCGAAAGATCTTTCTCATGGCGCCCGGCGGCTGTGGCAAGACCTACTTGGCGCCCATGCTCCTGTCATACTGCCGCCCACAGGGCCATGCCGCCCTTGCAGTCGCCTCCAGCGAAGTGGCGGCCAACTTGATGCCTCTTGGACGGACGGCACACACCCGTTTCGAAATTCCCATTGATACTGGCCCAAACTCCAGTTGTGGCTTTGTAGCACGGAGTGACACCTATCGGTTGCTGCAGCGAATAAGGCTAATTGTATGGGCTGAAGCGACGATGGCCCACCGCCATACCTTCGAGGCGGTCAAGCGGAGCATCAAGTACACCATCGGCGACGAAGCTGCAGGTCGCATCACATGGCTGCTATGCGGGGCATGTGGGCAGATCCCACCCGTTGTGCGTCAAGGCTCCGTCCTCCAGATCGTGCGTGCTTCAATCCGCAAGTCCTCCATGTGGCCAGACTTTACTGTCATTGAGCTATCGACAAACATGCGGGTACAATGGTGCCTCGAAGCCGAAAACGTGAAGGAGAGCCGTCTGTTGGACAGCTGGGCCGAGTGGCTGCTAGCGGATGGGCGCGGCACGGTCAAGGCCGCGAGAAACACCCCGGATCCTTTCGAAGCGCTGTCTGAAGACGAATCCGAAGAGGAGGAAGCGCCCGCTGAAGCGTCGCTCGATGCGATGCTCGATGCCGACCTCTATGGCGCTCTTCCGTCTCCCGAGGATGCGGCGTGTGTCGCGGTCCAGGGTGGCAGCGGGTCCTGGCATGATTGGCTTCTTGGATTGTTCAGCCACGCTGCAGAGCTGGCGACAACTGCTGTGTGCATTCCGCGAGCTCTGTGCCAGAAGGCTGGCAAGGGGTTCAAGACATGCTCTTGGCCACTTTCCCCGACATCGAGCTGATCGACCCGGCCAACCCTCATGACTGCGTCGACAAGCTGAGTGTTTGCATGGTCTTGACGCCCCAAAACGAGGACGTCAAAATGATCAACCACCAAGCGCTAGAGCTCTTTCCGGGGGAGGGCGTGCAATCGGTCGGCGTCAACCAGCTGGTAGATGCGAAAGAGGACGGGGAGTGGGGCGAAGTGGCCACCACCGAGTTCATCGACTCGGTGGACCACGCGTCAATCCCGGACCAGGATCTTCAGCTGATGCAAGAAATGGTGGTCATGCTGTTGCGAAATTTAGCTGCCCAGAGCGGGGACTGCGCCGGCACGCAATACATTGTGACTCGCATTGGGAGCCACAACTTGGGCGCCCGGCGCGTGAGCGATTGGACCGAGATCATCATCATCAACCTGTTCCTGACGCCAGCGGACATTGGTATCCCGTTCGCGATGAAGCGCTTCTAATTTCCGGTGCGCGCTGCCTTTGCCGCCACAATCAACAAGGCCCAAGGTTCAAGTCTGGAGCGTCAGGGCATCTGGTTGCACGACAGCGTCTTTGGACACGAGCAGCTGTACGTAGCACTCTCTCGTGTAGGGGAACCGCGCAAGGTGGTGGTTGGCGCGCTGTCAGCGGCGTACGACTCCCTCGGCCGGATTGTGACAAACAACGTTGTCTACTTGCATTCGTTCAACAACACCGTCGTGTTATGCGCTTGGGCGGGCGTGGGGTCGGTGCATTGATTTCGTTGGCATGGTTTGCTGGCCGACATGCACGGTCGACCGTATGTCTTTCTGATTATTGTGCGACGCTTCTTTTTGCCCTTCGATGGGCTTCTGTGTTTTTCATCCATGTAATGTCTGTGGTTGCTTTGGGCCACGACTTCACGAGCAAGAAAACCCCATTCAATCGTGCGTCTCACCCCACTCCGGGCACGTTACCTCTCAGTCCATCTCCCCATCACTTCCAAGAGCACACTGATCAGCGACCGAATTTCAAGATGATCCACCCCGTCACGCCCACAAATGCCACTCAAAAAGCAATCAGTACCACGTCTAGGGCGCCAACGCGGTGTCCACCAAGCTCACGCACCGGCGGAGGGCGTAGCGCCTCCTGCTGCACCATCAAGTCCAGATCCGCCATGCGGCGCGGTGCCTCTTCTGGGCCCTCGATAAGGTAGAGTCCGTGATGAAAACTCGCGGGTGGTACGCGTACCGGTCAGCCACGACGACTGTGTCGGGCCACGCCGGAGGTGCGCGCGAGGATGAACCACCCCCACGACGCTCATATGCATGAGCCGTGACGATGCGCGCGCCACGGAGCGCGGCGAGCGGCGCGGTGCACGCGGGAGCACAGGGGGAGCGGCGAGCTCGCTCGGAAAAACACCTTCGTGCGACTCGCTGCGGCGACCAGACGCGATGTGACGCTGCCGCCCAGTGTCCTCAGCGGGGACACGACCGTCTCCACACCCGTAGCTACCGCCCGTGGGGCTTTTCATGGGGGTGAGAATAGCCCGAAACGGAAGGTGGTGGTGGGGAAAACGGATGTGGTGTGCACGGGATGAGGAACGGCGAGGAAGGCGCAAGTGGGCTTCGAGTTCTCCGCAACCAACGCGCCGCGGGCACACTGAGGAGCAGAATCCATCGTGCCGCTCTTATGTCCAAAGCGGGGACGGGGGTGACCACCCAACCGGTCATGCACGGTGTCCGGGCTGGACGATGTCGGCACATGGTTGTTGGTTCGCATCTAACACACGCGGCACGGCCGTTGTCCATTGACTGTATTCTTGGTGTTCCGGACATCCGTTGTGGCTGGAGCGCTCTGTGCAGGCGCACAGCACCGGCACTTCACGACTGGTGTCCGCTTCTTCTGTTGTTCGCCGACGCGTCCCCTTGAAAAACACGGCGGAATGTCGGGACGGCCCAGAGTTTCGGCGAGCACCGCAGCGCGAGAGCGTCGGTCCGAATGACAGGGCTACGGCGAGCGGCGCAGCGAGAGTCCGTCTTCACACCGGCTACTGCGTGGCGGGGGGGAAGGGGCGCTGGGTGGCGGAATGGGGGGGTCCGAAGAGGAGGGCCGCCTCCTCGCCGGGTGGCGGGGTGGAGGGGGTCCGGAAATTGGCACGGCAGAAAATACGCCTCGATTTACATTGGGCTCTCAGAGCCCGCGCGGGCCCTACCTCGTCCCTCTATATCTATATAAATCTCGCGGTGGGCCACATGTGTGTCTGATATTCGCCTTTCGGAACCAGTCAATCGCAATGCCGCGCGCGGCCTCGGAACTACATTCGCGAGATGGCCCAGATTTTAAGGGCATTGCACGTCCAAACATTCTGAGGACCGAGATCTAGCTCCCGGATCTATCCCTGACGGCGAGCAGCGCAGCGCGAGGATGTCGACACGAACCCCAACGCTACGGCGAGCATCAGAGCGCGAGGGCGTCAGAATGAGCACAAGCGCCACGGCGAGCAGCGCAGCGCGAGGGCGTCTGTCCGAACACAAACGCTACGGCCAGCGGCGCAGCGCGAGCCCGCGTTCCATCCGGCTGCTTGGCGGTGGGGTGCGGTGGCCGCCAGGTGGCGGGGAAGAGAGGGCCCGGCGGGGGGGCGGGGGGGGGGCCGCGGGGCAGCAAGTGGGAGAACGTCCGAACGCCAGCGCGAGCGGCGCAGCTCGAGGTCGTCCGTCCAAG
>Ga0114957_1002171_pt1 | contig 19304 bp, 17 predicted proteins | sample BantaG_FD_87175 | JGI IMG/M metagenome (GOLD analysis project Ga0114957, IMG submission 87175) | Marine algal microbial communities from Bantry Bay, Ireland - BantryBay_4 metaG | ecosystem: Host-associated > Algae > Red algae > Unclassified | place: Bantry Bay, Ireland | collected 2014-11-21 | reverse complement strand
TGAGCCGATTAGAAAAAAAAGCATTAACAGATAAGTTTAATAATTTAGATCCATTCTTTTTAAAAAGAGAATTAGATAAAAAGCTAAAGATTTTAATGAAAAAAATCGAAGAGAGCAATAGGACAATAAATGACAGAGTAGCTTAATGACACTTAGCTCCTTAGGGACATTTAACCGTGAGGCATTACGAGGCCACTAACTATCGATTATATTTACCTGGTTACGGCCCGCTTTTTTCGACATATAAAGAGCTTGATCAGCGCGATCAAATACATCTAACCATGAGTGATCTTTTTTACTTTTAGTAGAAACACCTAGTGAAACAGTGATTGGAATACTTGTGCCTTGAAAATTAAAATCACGACCAGCAATTGTAGTTCTCATTCTTTCAGCGATATCACTGGCTTGCTTACAGTCGCCACCTAAGAGTATAGCAGTAAATTCTTCACCACCTGAACGAGCAAAAAAATCATTTCCTCTGATAAGTTTATTAATATCAGATGCCACTTCTTTTAATATATAATCACCTGCTGAATGTCCGTAAGTATCATTAACTTTTTTAAAATGATCTATATCAAATGTTATAATACTAAATGGAGTATCTAGTAACTGTGATTTTTTAAAATATTCAATACCCTTATACTCTAAAGCACCCTTATTACTAATTTGAGTTAATGGATCAATATTCGCTTTATCAAAAGTTTGCGCCGTTGAAACAGTTTCTATATTTCCTCTTTCCAAAAATTTAAAAATAATATTACCTAATTTAACTTGGTCATGATTTTCAAGTCTTTTTGGCGATAATGGCAAAAGTACATTTCCGTTAACAATAGTTTTATTCGTAGATTCAAGGTCAACTATAGATACTGTGCCACCTTCTAAAGAAAGCTTAGCATGCGACTTACTAACGCTACCATCATCAATGCTTACATGCGCTGAGATTGATCGACCTATTATATAATCCGTATTTTCAATGGGCCACTGCCTACCAACAGCATTAGCTGGGCCAACTAGTAAAACTATACTAGGTGGGGCATTACCTGCCTCTGCAATTCGCAATTTAAAAGTATCACTGGAGATAACACTTGTTTTTTCTAAGTCTGCACTATCATCATCATTAAAGTCTGACATTTATATTTTTGCCTCATATATAATTATTTATTCTAAACCGCTAATATAAGTAACAATTATAGTTTAATTATCTTCATTTAGTCTACTAAGAATTTCTTTTGTTCGCTGTTTGCTGGACTCAACTCCCGGTTGATTAAACGGGTCTATATCTAAAAAATCGGCGATAGCAACTGTAGCTATCATATACACACTCATTAATGCTGTAATACTCTTTGTTGATACTTCATCTAAGAACATTAAGTTTGTTGAAACTCCCTCATTAGTTAAAGCATCATAAGTTGCCCGCATTTGAACTAAACATAATTTACCCAGACCAAAGCCTGCTAACTCGTCATTATCAGGAAAAACAGATTTAACAAATTGAGTGCCTGAGCCCACAACACTCTGATCGCCTAAAAAAACAATAAATTTATCTTTAGCGCCTTCAGATATCTGTTGTAAAATTGAGTGCTGGTCAGACGCTCCCCTAGCTGTAAACAGTGAGCTCACTCTAGGGGCGCTATCACCATCTAATTTTAATTTCTTACCCAGAGACTCCATCCACAGTTGCTGTAACCAAAGGCCAAAATCTTGTAAAGAGGTGGAATAAATCCAATACAGATGAACCCATTCTTTTCTTGAAAAACTATTTACTAACTCTGAACTAATTTTTGCAATTAATTGCTTTTGACTTAAAGCCCAATCAACCCCTTTTACAACTTCGTTTAAATCTTTACCCATATAGGCTAATGGTAAAAGCCCTACTGGAGTAAGTACCGAAAACCGACCGCCAATATTTTTGGGTATATTAAAAGTTTTAACATTATGTTTTTTACCCCAATTCATGAGTGCACTGGGCTTATCATCAGTAATAATTGTACATGATTTTTGTGCATCAAATTTATTATATTTTAATATAACTAAATCGATTAAATTTAAAACCTCTTTAGTGCCACCAGACTTAGAAACAAATAACCAATGACATTTTTTTTTATTAATTGTTTTAAATTTATTTTCAAATGAGTGAGCATCAATATTATCAAAAAATATAATCTGTTTATTGCTATCATCTTCACCGAGGGCTCTATAAAGAGCTCGACTTCCAAGGCTGCTACCACCGAAACCTACTATACAGAGTTTGTCGTTAGCTTCAGAAAGCTTTTTTCCATATTCACTAATTTCATTGAGTAAAGATTTAGATTGAAGTGATTCATTAAAATGGGGCTTATAACTAGTCAAAAAATTATTAAACTTGTCCACCAATAGTGATTCATTATCTAATTTACTTTCTAATTTAATCACGAAAGAACAATATCCTCTTCAATCCTATGGTAGCCCTTCCACTCTTTTAAACGCCCTCTAGGCTGACTTTCACCATCCTCTGGGTACTCTAGAAGTACATAGGTTAATTTAGTAATTTTACCCAAAGAAGTAATATCAAGAGATGTTAAATCTGTCCATGTTCCGGTGTTAAAATATTCTTTTCCATTACTGAACTGACGATATTGGTATACATGAGTATGCCCAAATATAACTGTATGCACCCTGTTGTCATTTAATATTTTTTTAGCTGAGTCTCCTAAGTCTGGAAAAATAGCACTTTCTAATATAATTTGAACTAAATTTTGAAAACTCCAGTTTCTTGTACCATCTGACTTAAGAAATGATGATATGAAATACAATATAAGCTTAAAAAAGCCAGATATAGTAAACCAAGTTTCATTTAATAAAGACCATCTAAGCATTTTATTAAATGGCCTTACTTTATCTACATGTGGATGTTTTTCCTTAATTTTTAATACAAAATCTAAAAAGAAGTGAGAACCAAAAGGTAAATTTAAAATAGGTTCTGGTAAATTTTTTTTCAGGTAGAACTTGCGCGGGTCAATCCTGTTAGCTGCTTCATGCATATGCCCATGCTCTATGTGAACACCATCAAAATAATACACAATATTTTTATAGACAACTTTTGTCTCAAGGATCTCGTCCATGTAATTTCTAACTTTTGGCCACAACATTCCTTGGTCATGGTTGCCAACTACATAACTTATTATATGCTTAGGGTCTGAGCCAAAACGCTTTAAAGTATCAAAAAATACTTTATGACCTTTCGCTATATTTTTAAATTTTTCTAATGAGATATCTTCAGTTATAACTGTTAAGAAGTGGCCTTTGTAATCTACTTGAATAAAATTAAAAATATCACCATTGAGTATAATTTCGATTTCATAATCTGAATACTTGCCCTTAGTATAATACTCAACAAATTCTCTAAATTTTTCATCAAAATAAAACTCTTCAAGATGATTACTACGACCATCTTCAAGTAATCTTCCTAAGCCTAAATGTAAGTCACTAAGGACTAATTTTATTTTTTTTGTCATAACCTTCGGTGTCTATCTTAATAGTTGTCGCCAGATACTTTTTTAATCTCTTGTTCATTACTTTCGAGCATTGTCAGCGCCAGTCTTAATGCTTTAACAGTCTTTCTTAACATTTCTTTTTTCTTTTCTAACTTCATATCAAGCACCTTACCCTTATCACGGTAAGATTCTAGCTCAAATTGAGCATCATCAATCTGCCTCTTTAGGTCTAACAATTGTTCATCTTTGCTTCTTTGTAAAGATAAGTTTTCTAATCGCACAATTTCAAGTCTATTTTCTAGCTCTCGCTCACGAACTCTAATCTTTTTTAGGTTTGTATTCAGGCGAGATTGAAGCTGCTCTTTTTCTAACTGAATATCGCGGAGCAACCCTTCTGTTTGATTCATACTATCTAAAACAATTTGTTTTTCCTCTTTGAATTGAATTTTTTGCTCTTCTCTATCTCGTGATACGTCATTTAGTTTTGATTGCAACTCATCACTATGTTTTTTAAATGTTTGACTGGCAGTAAAGAGTTTTTCATTTTCACTACGTTGATCTTCAATTATTTTCTCTAGCTCTAATATTTTTTCTTGAGCTTTTTTAAGGTTCATTGAATGCCTTAAACTCACCTCAGTTGAAGAAACTGACTGCCCATAATTCATGTCTCGACCAGGAATAGTAGGGAAACTTTTATTTACAGAGGAAAATTTTTCTATATCTTCTTTTGTTAACTTTGCTGTGGCATCTTCGTTTACAATACCAGTCGCAGGAGACTGAATTACAATTTCAGTACTATCAGAAATAATATTTTTGCTCTCAGCTTTAGCACTTTTTTTCTTTTTGGTTTTTTTAGATTTATCATCTTTAAATAAATCACCAACAAGTTCTAGTGCTAAGGCCTTTCCTTTTTTCTTAGACATCTAGCAAGTTATCGGAAACTCTTAAGAATTTATTTATGATACACTAGCAATTCAAAACTAAGGTCCAGTGTAAATTGAATTTAAGTACTAAAGGGCCACCGAATTACATAAATTTAAATTTAAAAACTAACTGTTTTAATTTTTTACAGGACCATAGCCTAACTACTCTAAACCTTAAAAAGACTCATTTTCTTTACGGAAGTAAAAGTATAGTGGTAAAGCACATGAGAGACCAATTATTACATTAATTAGTACAAATACCCATGGTTTTTTAACTTTAGCCTCTGAAAAAATAAATATCCATAACACTAACGAGCTAATGGCTAGGTCGACAGCAAAACCTCCAGTTGCGTGGTTTACAAAGAGTGCAGTTATGAAATCTTCAAGATTAAATCCAGCAGTCGAAAAATATTGAATAAAAAATATACATGGAATAACTGCCCCTACGATTGAGGATATCAAATATACTTTTTTCACAAATCAATCCTTGTAAAAATAATCAATATTTTTTTCAAAGCCTTAATTAAAACCTCTTAAAGCCGACACAGGCATAACCGAATAGGGCATTCTATATTTTTTGAATAACTGTATACGAAAACTAAACTACTTTTTACTCATAAGTTAGTTAAGCATATTCAATTTTTTACTAGTAACATCTTCAATAGAGCTAGTTGAGCTGCCTACCTGAATGATTTTTAAATATTCTTTAGTTCTGGCTTGAATATCTTTTAAAGTAATTGATTTCACTTTTTCAGTGCCCATGCCTTCAACAGTGAAGCTTGAAACTATACAACCATGTATACAAGCTCTTTTGATATCATCAAAGCTCCAATCTTTAAGGCTGGCGAGATAACTGAATAGTCCACCAGCAAAGGTATCTCCAGCACCTGTAGGGTCTACTAAATTTCTAACTGGAAAAGCTGGCATTACAAAAAACTCTTTTGACGACTTATCATAAGCCATAAAACCATACTCCCCTCTTTTAATAATAATATACTGAGGACCCATTTCTGCTAATTTTTCTATAGCATTATTAATATTCCACTCATCTGTAAGCATACGAGCTTCTGTTTCATTAATAGTTAAAATGTTTATCTTGCTGATCATTTTCAGTAGGGTTTCTTTTTTAGATTGGATCCAGTAGTTCATCGTATCAGCGCCAACAAGCTTTGGTGAATTTACTTGCTCTAAAACCTGTAACTGTAGCTCCGGATCAATGTTGGCAAGAAAAACAATATTAGAATCTTTATAGCTATCTGGGATTACCGGATTAAACTTTTCAAAAACATTTAAGTGAGTTTCTAAGGTAATTGCCTCGTTCATACTCTCTTCATATTTTCCTGACCAGTGAAATGTCTTGCCCGGAACTTTTTGTAAACCAGCAAGATCAACGCCTCTGTTTTTAAGTAGTTCTAAGTCAGACTCTTTATAGTCGTCACCGATAACACCCACAACATTTACTGAAGCCAGGAGTGATGAGCTTAAAGAAAAATAGTTCGCTGAGCCTCCTAATAAATGCTCTTTTTTTATTTTCGGAGTTTCAATAGAGTCGTAAGCAACAGATCCAACAACAAGAATTTTATTCATTTCATTTCCCCATACTTGATATTGCTTATCATATAAGCTCAAGTTATTAATTAGTTTAGAACAGGCAGACTTTTTGTAGAGTCTTTCTGCGCTGTGGTCAACTGACCGCAGGCTGCATAAATATCTCTTCCCATTGTTTTTCTACGTAAAACATGAGCTCCAAGACGTATTAGTTCATTTTGAAAATTATCAACAGCCTTATCAGTAGGCCTAGAGTAACCAGAATTCGGGTGCTCATTAAATGGTATAATATTAATTTTACAAGGTATTTTCTTAGTTAAGTGAAACAGCTCACGGGCCTGGTCCATCGAGTCAGTCACCCCTTTTAATAAAACATACTCAAAAGTAACCTTATCACGAGTGGCATCAGTATATTCCAGACAAGCATCCATTAATTGATTAATAGGCCATTTTTTATTAATAGGCATAACTTCACTTCTTACTTGATCATTAGAACCATTTAAACTTACAGCTAAGCGCGTACCGGACTTAGTGATTAAAGGCATCATTGGAATGATCCCAGAAGTAGAAACAGTTATTTTTTTCCTTGATAAACAAAAGCCTAAACTATCTGTTAAAATATCTATAGAATCAAAAACGGCTGTTGGGTTATCTAGCGGCTCACCCATACCCATAAAAACTATATTTGTAACTTTTAAATCTTCAGGTATTTTTAAAGACACCTGATAGTACTGAGTAACAATTTCACCAGCAGTTAACCTACGCTTTAATTTTTGTTTACCTGTGTAACAAAACTTACAACCAAGGTTGCAACCGACCTCTGAAGACACACATAAAGTTAATCGCCCACCGGAACCAGGAATTAAAACTGACTCAACACTCAAGTTGTCACCTAAATCGAATAAATACTTTCTTGTTCCATCAACACTTATTTTTTCAAATAACATTTCTGGTAACTCAAAACTAAATATATTATTTAAGTTCTCTCTAAAATCTTTCGAAAGATTTGTCATAAGCTCTGAATTAGTTATTTTATGACCATAAACCCACTTAAATAATTGGCGGGCTCTAAACTTCTTTTCACCATTGTCCTCTAAAAATTTTTCGAGCTTAGGTAATGTAAAACTATAAAAATCTGGTTTCATTAATTATTCCATATAGGCAAATGTCATGTATGAACCTAATATCACTGTGAATTTTTAACTTCAATAAAGATACTTATTTTTGTAAAAAGGGTATTTAATTTTCTGTTTAATTAAAATATTGTAAGTTACTAATATTACACAATTATGTTAAAGATTTCCTCAAGTCACTCAACTCACATGGTATGCAGCCCACTTGAGCCACCACAATTCCAGCTGCAAAATTGGCTAATAAGCAGGAGGTCGATAACTCTAGGCCAGAACTTAAACCTAAACCTATAGCTGCGATTACGGTGTCACCCGCTCCAGTAACATCATAAACTTGCTTAGCTTGGGTTGGCGTGTGTAGCCATTGCTGGTTCTCAAAGATCGACATCCCGTCCTTACCTTGAGTGATTACCATTCTATCAGAACCCAAAATAGATAACATTTTTTCTGCTAAAACAGCTGGTGTTATTGAACTATCTAAAATGGAATCTCTTGAAATGTTTAAAAGCGCAAAACTTTCTAAGGTGTTTGGAGTAATAATATCTGCACCTTTATAAAATTCTAATGGCGTCGTTTCATGTGGATCAACTAGAACTAACTTATTATTTTTTTTACTTAAACTAATTATATTTTGTGTGAGCTTATTTGTTAAAACGCCTTTGTTGTAATCTTCTATAATTACAATGTCACAATCTGGTAAAACTTTTTCCACTTTCTGAAGGATTTTTTCTTCAATTTCAGAGGAGATAAACTCTTTTTTTTCGTAATCTATTCTAACAATATGGTGAGCTTCGTGAATAACTCGAGATTTTTTTGTTGTCGGCCTAGAGTTATCAACTACAAAATTTAAATTAATCTTAGCTTCATTTAACAAAGCGTTTAATTTTTTAGCGGAATCATCATTACCAATAATCGATACAAGCTCACAAGATGCACCTAAGCTTGTAATATTTTGTGCAACATTTGCTGCCAAGCCCAAACGGCTTTCAGTTTTTGTTACGTTTAAAACCGGCACTGGCGCCTCAGGGCTAATCCTTGAAACTTCGCCTTTTATATATTCATCAAGGCCAATGTCACCAATAACTAATACTTTTTTATCCTTAAATTTATCCAGGCTTAAATATGCCTTTTCTTTCATCTTCTGGGTCTGTTCAGTTGATAAACTTATCTTATTCATGAGTGCCGAATTCCTTCTTAAATTTGATATATTCATACTATCACTCTCAGAATAAACAAAGCTAACATGCTCAAATCGAACATGATTTAGCTAAAATTACGTACGGCGTTATCAGTCACTATTTTTTATTGTTTCTCTAATGTTTCAGTGGCAATTATCTTTGTGATTTAGTTAACTTTATTAAATCTTTTTAATGGAAAACTTAAGCTGTTTTCCCTGAATAAAAGGCGCTAGACTTTACTAGCTTCTTGGAGAAAAAAATGAATTTCATTACTGAAGGCGAACTCTACCAAAACGTTCTTAAAACTGTAACTCACGCTGGTAATCTTATCAATATCAATGAAAATGCCTTAGAGAGGCTAAAGTACCCAAGACGTGCCATTACAGTAAGTGTCACTCTCAGAGGGGACGACGATAAGATTAAAACTTATACAGGCTACCGTGTTCAGCATAACCAAACACTAGGTCCATTTAAAGGTGGCTTACGTTTCCACCAAGATGTGAACATTAGTGAGGTTGCTGCTTTATCCGCTTTAATGACTTTTAAAAACTCACTTTTAAATTTACCTCTCGGTGGGGCAAAAGGTGGGATCTGTATTGACCCTAAAACTTTATCTGCTCGTGAAATGCAAAGACTGACAAGAAGTTTTACTTCTGAGATCGGTCCATTTATTGGGCCGGATAAAGATATTCCTGCCCCAGATGTGGGGACTGACTCTCAAACTATGGCATGGATGTTAGATACTTATTCTTCAGAATTTGGCTTTGCGCAAACTGGTGTTGTTACTGGCAAGCCAGTTGAAATTGGCGGTTCACACGGTAGAGACTCTGCCACGGGCTTAGGTGTAATTTTTATTTGCGAAAAAGCTTTAGCTACAAAAAATAAAAGAATGGAAGATGCTACTATTGCCATCCAAGGTTTTGGTAAAGTCGGAATGCACGCAGCTATTGAAGCTTTTAAGCTCAATGCCAAAGTTGTGGCAGTAAGTGATGTATCTGGTGGATTATATAATAAAGATGGTCTTAATATAAATGAGCTCGTTAAGTATACAAGCGAAAATGGTGGCCTAATAAAAGGTTTTAGCAAAGGTGAGTCTATTAGTAACGATGAGCTTTTAGCTCTTGATGTAGATATATTAGCACCATGTGCTCTAGATCACGCAATTAACTCTGGAAATATGGAAACTGTACGCGCTTCAATTATTGTTGAAGGAGCAAACGGGCCTGTTACATCCAATGCAACTCAATATTTACATGATAAAGGTGTGATGGTTGTTCCCGATATTTTAGCTAACGGTGGCGGTGTTGTTGTTAGTTATTTTGAATGGGTTCAAGATATTGTATGGTTATTCTGGTCTGCTGAAGAAGTCCGCGAGAAACTAAAAACTATTATGTATCGTTCTTTTGATACTGTTTGGGAATTTTCACAAGATCAAAATCAAGACATGAGAAACTCTGCCATGGCAGTATCGTTAAAGCGCTTAGAAAAGGCGATGACACTAAGAGGCCTTGCTTGGTAAAGCCCTGGTTATTATTACCCAGTAAATTTGCTCATGATATAAGTCCTTTTTTTTTAAACTTATATAGTAAATTTGTATCACCTAAAAATTTAGTTTGGAATCAACGCAACTGGAGAGGGTTAAACTTCTCTAACCCACTTGGCATTGCCGGTGGCGTAGATAAAAATGCTGAAAATATTGAAGCCTGGTGGAGCTTTGGAGCCGGCTTTGTGGAGGTAGGCACCATAACCCCACTTCCTCAGAAGCCAAACCCTGGCACTATAATTAAAAGGTACAACAAACAAAAAACTCTATGGAATAAAATGGGTTTCCCTAATAAGGGAATGGAAAATGCTTATAAAAATTTAAACTCATTACAAAATAAAAACCACACTCCTATCTTTGGAAATATTGGCAAAAACAGGCAAACACAACTATCTGAAGCCCATCAAGATTATATAAAGGTTATGAATAAAATAAATCACCTTGTTGATGTTTTTGTAGTCAATATTTCAAGTCCAAACACTGCTAACTTGAGAAATCTTTTTAATAAGGCTCATTTAAGCGAGTTTTTAAAGCCCATTATTGATCACAACAATAATCAGCTAAATAAAAAAAATCCTACATTATTGAAACTCAGCCCTGATTTAACAAAAGAAGAGCTTGTTTTGATACTAGATACAAGCCTAGCTCTAGACATTGATGGTTGGATTATTAGCAATACTACTACGGACCGAAGCTCATCCCCCCAAGCCCCAATTGAAGGTGGTGTATCGGGCCAGCCTCTTGCCCAGGCGAGTCGAAACCTACTAAAGCTATGCTCTGAGCACCTCTTAGAGAAAAAAGGCGATCGGTTATTAATTTCTTGCGGTGGGGTATTAACTCCTATTGATGTTTACGATAGACTTAAACTCGGTGCTGATATGGTTCAAGTATACTCAGCTTTAGTATTTGATGGACCTTTATTTTTTAAAAAGACAGCTAAAAGTAAAAAATAACTTATCGCTTGAACCTAGACGCCTATGGTAAGCTTCAAGCTAACTCAGGAGAAGCTATCTCAATTAAGAAACGTCCATTATGGATCCCAGTATCAACAGGTATAATTGTCAGTGGTGACAAGGTACTTATTGGTATGCGTCCCAAAGAAAAAAACCTACCCGGACTTTGGGAATTTCCTGGTGGCAAAATTGAATTAGGAGAAAGTCCTGAGCAAGCACTCGTACGTGAACTTGATGAAGAGCTAGGCATTCAATCTAAAGCCGATCAATTATTAATGGCCGTTACACATGATTACAGTGGTGCCGGGATTTTATTATTATTTTATTTAGTTAAATTTTGGCAGGGTGAGCCTAAAAATCTTCACCATGAAGAAATTAAATGGGTTAAGTGGAATGAATTATCAAATTATGACCTTCCCGATGCTAATAAGAAATTACTCCCTGAATTAATTAAAGCTGTGATGAGTTTATCTTAATGATTCGTAAAAAAAAGTTACCTGAAAAATTGAATATTTGTATAGTTGCAAAAAACTTTCCAATGCTTGGAAGGTCTTCAGAGTATGGTTTTTTATGGCCCATAGCTAGAAATTTAGCTAAAGATCATAATGTCACTGTTATAGCTTGGTCTAACCCAGATAAAAAAATTGAAATCTTACAGGATAACGTTAAAGCTTATTTCTTATATGAGAAAGGGCAAATGAAAAACTTTACTCAAAAAGTTTACGAAAAATTTAACGAACTTAACAAAGAGAAACCTTTCCATATAGTACATAGCATTGATAACAGCGCCATTGAAATTGGGAATCACAAAAATAGTCATAAAGTAGCACTTGCTTACGACATTGAGTCCACAAGCATGTCTCAGGTTTTCTCTATTATTGGAATTATGAATGACTCAATCAAAAGTATAATTAGTACTAGCATTGCCGTTGCTTTTACTTTTTTATCTACTTATTTAATCCGTGACCGCAAACTATTGAAATCTGCTGACGGAATATTTGTTTCCACACCTGTTCAGCAAATAAGCCTTGAGCGCTATTACCTATACCCAAGTGTTAAAACTTATTCTGTCCCATATGGGATTGAGGTTACTGATTTATCACCAAGGGAGAAATCTGACGAATTAAGAAAAAAGCTCAACCTCCCTAAGCATTCTAAAGTTGCTGTAAGCCTCATTGATGTTAACGAAGAAGGTATCGTTAAAAGTATTTTAAAGTCCTTTGAGAAGGTCGCCATCAAAAAACCTTCTTCCCGATTAATTCTTATTGGGAAAACGGCACTGACAAAAAATATTGAATTATATATTTATAACTTAGCTCTTGGTTCAAAAGTTATTTACGTTAACTCCCCAAGTAATATGGAGTTTCCTGACTATACAGCACTTGCTGACGTATTTATTAATTTAAGCAACCAATCCTCAGGCTATGAATCTACTTTACTTGAAGCTATGGCGCAGAAAAAAGTAATTATTGGCTCTGAGGTTAGTCCTATTTCCACTATTGTTAGTCATAATGTTGATGGGTTTTTAGTAAGGCCTGCTGACACTTCTGAAATCAGTAATTTAATACTAAAGATCTTTAATGATGAAATCGATGTTGAGGTGATTAGCAATAATGCCCAGGCTAATATATTTAACCTCTTTGATATGAAGAAAATGGTCTCCAGCACTGTTAACGCATACCATAATATTCTTGTGTCTACGGGAAATTACAAAAAATAATCCTAAAATCAATGATCTCGACTCGACTTTAGCTTTGAGTTTGAGTAATTTTGATTTTTCCTTTTTATTTTCAGCCAGTTAGACTTACAATTATAGTAGTTTCAACCACTTATGGGGATTTTATGACTAAAGCAGATTTAATCAATCTAATCAGTGAAAGAGCAAAGATAACTCGAGTTAAAGCAGAGACTGTGGTGAATACAATCTTTGACTCAATGGTAGAGTCATTATTAAAAGGTGATCGTATCGAAATCAGAGGCTTTGGCTCATTTGTTAACAGAGCCTATGGCTCATACAAAGGGCGCAACCCGAGAACAGGCGAAGTCATTGAAGTTCAAAATAAAAAACTTCCGTTTTTCAAAGTTGGAAAAGAACTTAAAGAAGCTGTTAATAAATCTAAAAAATAATTACTTCATTAAAATTTTTAAATAAAAAAAGGCCAACTCTGTAGTTGGCCTTTTTTGTTTCATAAAATACTTCTAGTTACTGATTGGAATACTTTAAGCACCTGGACTCTTCCATTACGAAGCAAGCTTTCTTAGTACAAGCTTGAATGTTGCCATTAGATACTGAGCAATTGTTACAACCATCAAACCATGACGTACAATTTTTAGGAATAGTATTATTTACTACTCCTCTAAACTTTAAACACTTGGGTTTTCTTTTTACTGAACAGGCCATTTCTGTACAGCCCTGAACTTTGCCACCTGATACTGAGCATGTGTAACCAAGTGTACAACTATTGTTATCTTTTATAACTTTTAATTGTGAAGGCGGTAAACACATCGGCATTGCCAATGGTATAATTGGGCATATATGTGGCTCATCTATTTTATTTATATAAGTCCAGCCAGCAAAACAAACTTTATTGTTTTTTCTAATTTGAGCGTAAGCCCTTTACCACAAAGTGGTTTTTCAGGAATATAATCAGTACAAACTGTTAAAGGGTCTCCACATTTGAACCCGGTTGTACAACCAGACTCATCTCGCACTGCTATAACTCTTTATTCATCACCACAGAAGCTGGATCTGATGGAGCTAAAGTAGATGGAGACTCCAAATTATCAATGAGACTAAAATCACCACCACAATTTTGGAAACTTAATATTAAGCCAAGACAGCAAATAATACCAATTCCATTAAATAATGCCCTAAATTACTAACCAAGACAAAGGTCTAGCCAATTTATTTTTCAATAGGGAAATTGCTTAATACTTTTAATATCTTTTAACCCATAACAGGCCATAAAAAGTCTTTCTAGACCCATGGCTATACCTGCAGTGGGTGGAAGTCCATAATTTAAGGATTCAATAAACTCTTTATCAATAGGTATAAACTCTTTACCTAAATGATCTCTATTTTTTTGCTCTTCTATAAATCTATTATTTTGTTTTTCAGGACACACTAGCTCGTTAAAAGCATTAGCTATTTCATAACCCTGCCAATACATCTCAAAACGGTCTGCCCAACCCTCTTTATTAATTTTAGCTAAAGCGGCTTGTGATGGAGGGTAATTAAATAAAAAATCAACTCCACCCTGTCCTAAGTTATTTTCAATTTTATCAACAAATAATAAAAAATATATATCGTCAAATGTATCATTAACAGATACACTTAAACCGTTATTATTAGCTAAATTATATAATTCTGTTTGTGTTGTCTTTGGCGATAAATCAAAATTATAATATTTTTTAAATAACTCTTTCACAGTTACTATTCTATACTCAGGCTGTTCTTCGTTTGGAATTATAAACTGAATTAATTTTTTTATATCTTTTATAAGAGCTGCTACACCTTTATAACTTCTATACCACTCAAGCATGGTAAACTCAGGCTGATGGTGCTTTCCAGCCTCATCATTTCTAAAGCAAGGCGTGATCTCAAAAATTTCTGAAACACCTTGTGAAATAATTTTTTTCAAATGTAGCTCAGGGCTCGTTGGCAAAAATAATTTACTCTCAATATTATTCATTTTTAATGAAACTGAAAATGGGTCAAGTGTGGGTTCAAGGCCCGGACAAACAACTAAATTAGGGGTCTTTGCTTGATAAAATTTTTGAATGGTAAAAAAATTTTCAATCTTTTCTAAAAACATAAGCCACTTATTATGTATTCTCCATTTTTGCTGATGATCAAAGACTGAAATACCACTAGCGAGTAAGTTTAATGAAATCAACCAAGTTTTTTCAATCACCCCGCCTACTATTGAAACAGCAATCTTATCGCCATCTATAAGCTCTTTAGCTGTACAAATAGGGTTTTTTTCTCCTTCTACATAAATAGGGGTGATTTCTGAAAAGTTTTCTAAAAGAAGTTCATGGTTATGCCCTACTAAAAATGAGTTTGAGTCTTTGAATCCAAGGGCTCCGGCAACTTTGCTGCCTTCAGGATTCTTCTTCAGCTGCCACTCATTTAACGACAATAAATTATCAGAGCAAAACTCTTGAGCAGTAACGGCTGATATTAATTGATCTCTCAAATTAGACATACTCACTTTTACTGAAGTTAAGCTTCTGTGTAAATTACTAAACCATCTGTAAACCCATTTATGATAACGGGCCAAACTATAATCTTAAAATAGTGAGCTCATCAAAAAAATATAGAGTTATTACAGTTATTTATGATATTTTCCACCTTTCTGAAAATTATAGTATAACAGGCTTCAATGACTATTTATGAAGTAATTTTAAGCACCTCTTAAGCTCTCAGCAAAAAATTTATAATTTCGCTCCCACTCCACACTAATGAGGTTCTTCAACACCTAGGGTATGATTTGAAGTTAGCATTTGAAACGGAAAGGTGGCCACAGCCTTACAAGTGGGTTTAAATATTAACTTCAAAGAAAAAAATAAGCTAAAGTTTGGGTTCAAAAACTTGGATGAACTGTCATCAGTCCCTAAAAAAAATTATAATTCCGGTGACTTCTTAGCCTTCCACTGTTAAAAAAATGGCAACAAGCCTGTGATGGAGGGACATATGAATTTAAAGAACCTAAATTGGAAACAACTTAAAAAAGAACTAGTCAGATTAAGCGATTTTGACCAGCTCAAAAAAGAGCTAGAAGACCTTAAAAAAGACATCAAGAAATTTGATTATAAATCAAAGTTGAGCAAAAAAAACAAAGCTCGCCTTAAAGATTTAGAAAAAACTTACAATGATGTTTCTAAAAATATAGCTAAGGCTCAAAAACAAATTGACCGTGAACTTGATAAAGGCCTTAGAGTTTTCAAAAAGACTAAAAAAGATGTGGCTAAAAAAGTAAATGTTTTAAAGAAAAATGCTAAATCACAAAAGTCAGATTTAGAAAAAACTGCCAAAAATATTTCTAAAACTATTAAAAAGAAAACAACTAAGAAAAAAGCTACTAAAAAGAAAACTACACGCAAAAAGGCTACTAGAAGTAAAACTGCTAAGAAAAAAACTACTAGAAAAAAAGCCACTAAAAAGAAAACTGCCCGCAAAACTACCAAGAAAAAAACTACTAAAAAACCAACTAGACTAAAATCTACTAGTAAAAAATAAAAATACTCACGCAAGAATATTTTATATTCTTGCGTGAATTAAGTTCAGGTCTTGCTGGTAACTCATCAGCTTAAACCTTATGCCAAACGTGGAGTCTTCCCATGCTAGATAAAGATTTTTCTAACCGACATATCGGCCCAAACACTTCTGAAATTAACTCAATGTTAAAAACTCTTTCCGTCGAGAACCTCACAGGGCTCATGGAAAAAGCCACACCGGATGTTATCAGGAATGTTAAGGCATTAGATTTACCTTCTGCACTTAGCGAAGTCGAGTTCATTAAAAAAGCTAAAACCATTGCAATGAAAAATAAGGTTTATAAAAACCATATCGGTCTCGGCTACTTTCCATGCATTACTCCAGCAATTATTCAGCGTAACATTTTAGAAAATCCTGGCTGGTATACGGCTTACACTCCTTATCAAGCTGAAATCTCTCAAGGCAGAATGGAAGCTTTGCTAAATTTCCAGACAATGATTACAAGCCTAACTGGCATGGACATGGCTAATGCTTCCCTACTAGATGAGGCTACTGCCGCCGCAGAGTCAATAAGTCTTGCTTTTGCTGCTCAAAGAAAAAATAAATCTAAAAAAATATTTATTTCTAAAAATATTTACCCACAATGCAAAGAAGTTATTGAAACCAGAATGGAGCCACTTGGACTGGAAGTCACTTTTGGAGATATCGCTGCCGGAATTTTTGATAACGAACAGTACTTTGCCATCTTGCTACAATGTCCAGATTTAAACGGAACTGTATTTAATTATTCAGATATTACTGAAGCTGCTCACAAGAATGATTGTCTAGTAATTGCCGGCGCTGACCTTATGAGTTTATGTCTAATGGAGTCACCGGGTACTTTCGGTGCTGATATAGTTTATGGAAGCACACAAAGGTTTGGAGTGCCATTAGGTTTTGGTGGCCCTCATGCTGGTTTCCTAGCAACTACCGATGCCTACAAAAGACTAATACCAGGTAGAATTATTGGCGTATCTAAAGACAGACAGGGTAAGCAAGCAATGCGCCTTGCCCTGCAAACACGCGAACAACATATTCGCCGAGAAAAAGCCACAAGTAACATATGTACATCACAAGTTTTATTGGCTGTTATGGCATCTATGTACGCTGTTTACCATGGACCAAAAGGTTTAAAAAATATTGCCCTCAAAATTCAGCAACTCACACAATGCCTGGCCGAACAATTAAAGTTGGCTGGTTTTACTGTAGTTGATGGTCAATTTTTTGACACTTTACAAATTAAACTTGAGAAAACTGGTGCTGATAAAATTTATAAACGTGCATTAGATAACAAAACAAATATCCACGTATTTGATAATGGGAATATTAATATTTCACTTGATGAAACATGCACAGTAAATGATGTGGAAAATCTAGTAAATATCTTTACTGGCAAAAATGAATGCACTATTAACCTTTCGTTTAATGATCAGACAATACTACCTGAGGATCTCAAACGCAGTAGTGTGTTTTTAGATCACCCTGTATTTAACTCACACCACTCAGAAACTCAGCTACTTAGATATATTAACAAATTAGAGAAAAAAGACCTCAGTTTAACTCACTCCATGATTCCACTGGGTTCATGCACAATGAAGTTAAATGCAACCACTGAAATGCTTCCAGTAACATGGGAAGAGTTTTCTAGCCTTCATCCATTTGCACCATCTGATCAAGCTCAAGGATATATTGAGTTAATAAAAGAGCTCGAGCATTGGCTATGTGAAATTACAGGTTTTTCTGCAGTATCTTTTCAGCCTAATGCTGGCTCACAAGGTGAGTATGCAGGTCTTCTTGTTATTAGAAAGTACTTACAAAGTAAAAATGAGGGTCATCGAAATATTTGCCTTATCCCAAGCTCAGCTCACGGAACTAACCCAGCCAGCGCTGTAATGGCTGGAATGAAAGTTGTTGTTGTTGCTTGTGATAGCAATGGAAACATTGATGTTAATGATCTAAAAGAAAAAGCTGAAGCTAATAAAAATAACCTAGCTGCACTTATGATTACCTATCCATCAACACATGGAGTGTTTGAAACGGCAATAAAAGATATTTGCCAAACTATTCATGATAATGGCGGACAAGTATACCTTGATGGAGCCAATTTAAATGCCCTTGTAGGTGTTTGCCAAATTGAAAAACTTGGGGCAGATGTTGCTCATATGAATTTACATAAAACTTTTTGTATCCCACATGGTGGTGGCGGACCAGGCGTGGGTCCTATTGGAGTAGCTAAGCACTTAGCCAATTATTTACCTAAACACAGTATGAACTCAGAGTGTGGACCAAAAACAGGAAGCACAGCTGTTTCAGCAGCTCCATGGGGAAGCGCAAGTATATTACCTATTTCTTGGGCCTACGTAGAAATGATGGGTGAAGCGGGATTACGTAAAGCCACACAGTTGGCAGTATTAAACGCTAATTATATGGCAAAGAAATTATCACCCCATTTTCCAATTTTATTTACAGGCCCAAATGGTTGGGTGGCGCACGAATGTATTATTGATGTACGCCCCCTCAAAGATTTAAGTGATGTTTCTGTAGATGATATTGCTAAGCGCCTAATGGACTATGGTTTTCATGCGCCAACAATGAGCTGGCCTGTCATCGGCACACTAATGATTGAGCCCACTGAAAGTGAATCTTTAGATGAGTTAGATCGTTTTTGCGATGCTTTAATAAATATTAAAAAAGAAGCTGTTGAAATTAATGATAAAAATTTAGACCGCGAAAACAATGTACTTAAAAACGCACCTCATTCAGTGGCCACAATTACAAGTGATGACTGGCCTCACCCATACACTCGCTCACAAGCAGCTTACCCTCTACCTTGGGTAAAAGAACATAAATTTTGGACTAGCGTAGACCGTGTAGATAATGTGTTTGGTGACCGTAACTTGGTTTGTACATGCCCGGCTGTATCTGATTATGATTAAGCTTTATACTTAACTAACCCACTAGATAATTATTTAATTAAATCCATAGATTTTTTTTTGGAGGCTCACGGCGTGCTTCGCGTATCCGTGGCGCGTTCATCCATGGGATGACGCTCTACGAAGACGCGATGCTTCCGCAAGTGTTCTCCAAAAAAAAATCTATGGATTTAATTAAATAATTATCTAGTACTGTAGGTATAGTACTTTCAATATTATTAATATTACGGCATCATTAATTTATGTACGCCAAGCAAAGCTGGCGTTTGCTAGCTGGTGAGAAGTTTAAACTAAACTCCAAGTCCAGCCAAGGTAGCCCGACGGAAGTTGGAGCTTTGTATCGAGTCTTGCGCAAATTAGGTA
>Ga0114957_1002169_pt1 | contig 19310 bp, 14 predicted proteins | sample BantaG_FD_87175 | JGI IMG/M metagenome (GOLD analysis project Ga0114957, IMG submission 87175) | Marine algal microbial communities from Bantry Bay, Ireland - BantryBay_4 metaG | ecosystem: Host-associated > Algae > Red algae > Unclassified | place: Bantry Bay, Ireland | collected 2014-11-21 | reverse complement strand
TTCCAATTTCGAGCGAGGAACGAGTCGAGAAATCTTAAAAAGCAATTAAAGGATATAGTCTGAAAGCTAAAAGAGTATTATGAAAATAGAGAAAATTAAATACATCCAAGTGAAGAATAAGTTTTCTCGGCTCGTGCCTCGCTCGAAATTGGAAACGTGGCGGAACTGCCTTTCCTCGACTCGTTCCTCGCTCGGAATGACAAACAACTCGACTTCGTTCGGAATGACAAGGGGTGTTCCCAAAAAGATCCCCGACTTGAAAATCGGGGTTATGGGAAATTAGAATAACGACAATTTGGGCTGCACCCAACAAACACCAACTTTTACCTTTATTAAAAAAAAACTATATTTGCGCGACTTTTTCAAAAGGCAAGTTTTCTTATCCTTTTTTTCCCTGTCGATTTTACTTTTTAGCATCTTCTTCATGGTCAAAGATGCTTAAGTTCTCTTTCCTATTAACTCGCTCAAAAATCGATTGATTTGAGCATAAATATAATTTATGAAAATCGAAAAAAATTCAGTTGTAGCTATCGACTACACATTAACAGACCATGACGGGGTGGTCATTGATACTTCTCAAGGACGAGAACCATTAAAATATTTACATGGAACTGGTGCATTGATTCCTGGTTTGGAAAAAGAATTAGCAGGGAAAGAAGTGGGTGCTAAATTAGAGGTCTCAATTAATCCTGAAGAAGGATATGGTGCTAGAAATGAAGAATTACTTCAGAAAGTTCCTAAGGAACATTTTCCAGCAGAACCTGAAATTCAAGTAGGTATGCAGTTCCAAGCTAACAGTCCTCAAGGGCCTATTTTGGTAACTATTATTGATGTGAATGATACTGAAATTACTGTGGATGGTAATCATCCTTTGGCTGGTGTGGTGTTGAATTTCAAAGTGGAAATAAAAGAAGTTAGAGAAGCTACGGAGGAAGAAATTTCTCATGGACACGCTCACGGAGCAGGTGGACACCAACATTGATTAATGAAAAATGAATAATTTTTGAAGAATGTGAAAGTGCGTTTTTATATGATTATTAACTTTTAAATAAATGATTTAATAAAAAGTAAAAAGTCGCTTCGAGAAATGATATTCTCAAAGCGACTTTTTTATATTAGAAGTAAATATTATTTACTTTGTTTTTACAAAAGCTTTAAAAGTAGCGGTAAAAAGAATCGGATATCCTTTTTCATCAACAGCAGTTAAAATTACATCGACAGAATTATCTTGCTGTCCTTCTTTTTCCTTGCTATCATATTCTACTGCAATGACACCTGACTCACCAGGTTGGAAAGTTTTTCTTGGCCAATCAGGAACAGTACATCCGCAAGAACCTGAAGCAAAATCAATTTTAAGTTCTTCGCTTCCTGTATTGGTGAATTTGAATTCTATTTTTCTTTTATCTCCTTGCATCAAAGTGCCTAAGTCATAAAAGTCTTTTTCGAATTTCAAATCATGCTTCTTTCTAGTAGGTGCCTGAGGCACTACTTGTCCGATGCCACCATTACCATTTGACTTTTGTAATTTCGTCTCTCGAATTTTAATACTCGTAGGGCCTGCAATAATCTTAAACTCTGTACGACGGTTATATTTATGTTCTGAATCAGGACATTTTACACCATTAGTACATTGGTTACGAATCTGAGTTTCACCATATCCAACAGCCTTAATTCGGCTTGAAGCGATTCCTCTACTTGTCAACCAAGCTTTAGATGAAACTGCACGTCTTTGCGATAATCCTTGATTATAACTGTCATTACCCTGAGCATCTGTATGAGAACCTAACTCCACTACCATATCAGAATATTGATTCATCAAATCCAATACTAATTGTAAGTCTGGTTCTGCTTCTGGTAAAATTCTGTCATCATCAAATTCAAATAAGATATTTTTTAACTCAATCGCCACATCTCTAAATACCTCTCTTGTTGGAGGTTCAACAATCTCTGGTGGCGGTGGAGGTACAGGTGTCAATTTTAATTGCTTTTCAATTACCGTAGATTCTGACAATCCTACTGTATTTAAGTATGCAGTATCAGGATAGAAACCCTGAGCTTTACCAATAAGCATATAAGATTTTTCTTCATTCAAAGTAAAACCAAAATTATTTGCAGTTGAATTAGTTTGCGCATCTGTATCTCCAGATTTATTATTGACAACTTCAATCAACGAAACAGTTACTCCAGAAAGTGGTTGATCCGTTGCATCAAAAGTAGTGGCCATCAATTCTAAAACAACCTCTGGAATCGTTACGATAAATACATCATCACAACAAGTTTTACTCTTGATAGATTTTGTTCCAACTCTATTAGAAATTAAAGCACCATTCTTGCCACTATTATCTAACATAAATTGAAGATCATCTACTGGTGAGTTATAACCTTTACCTAGATTAGCAGGTTTTCCCCAATAGGAACCATTCCAAGTAGAAGAGAAAATATCAAATCCTCCAATTCCAGGATGTCCCGTAGAACTGAAATATAAAGTACCATCTCTATAAAATGGTGCAACATCGTCTCCTTTAGTATTTAATACTTCTCCCAAATTAATAGGATCGCCGAAGACACCATCCCCTTTTTTAGTCGCATAGTAAATATCATATCCACCTTCACCTCCAGGCATATTTGCAGAGAAAAATAATACTTCATTTCCAAAGTGCTCACCTACTGCTGGGTGCTTTACAATATAATCACCATTGACTCCAGTTACTTCACTTGCCCCTTTCCAAGTATTTCCTTTAGCTTCACTAAAGAATAATTTACTTGTTCCTACCGTATTTCCATCCAACTCCATACGAGTGAAATACATAACGGCACCATCTTGAGTAAATGTAACATTTCCAGTATGGAATCCTTCTCTATTAATTTTAGTAGTCAAAGCTTTTCCTTTTTGGAATTCCCCTTTTTCTACTTTCATATCTTTCTTATCATCCTTTTTGCCTCTTCTACTTTTCTTCTTTTTAGGAGCTTTACGAGTAGATTTCACAATTTTAAAATGATAATCATCAGCTTTTCCATCTACAACTGTAAACTCATCACTCAAAAAAGAAGAATAATACAACGTACCATCATCTGCTAAATAAGGAGATCCTTCCGTTGTTTTGGTATTAGCTTTACCAGCATTTTCGATAAAGATTCCAGTAACAGGAGTCATTCCTAATGCCATTTGAGCACCAGTTAATTCAGCTTGCGCCAATTCTTTATTGACTGCATTTTGAGATTTACTGATGTACATTTCTAATTCAGTAATAGCCTCTTCATATTTTTCATTCATCTTCAATACTCGACCATAAATAAATCGAGCCTCTGGCAAATAAGGATTAGTTTTTCCTTTTCTATAAGTCTTATTGACCACTCTTTTATATGCTCGTTCTGCTCTTTTATAATCTCGGAGCATATATTGGAGATTTGCAATTTTATAAGATACATCTGCATCTCTTGCTATATCTTTATCTGCTTCTCTTGCTTTTTCATACCATTCTAAAGCTCCGTAAAAATTGAGTTTTTCAACTTCTTCGTCAGCTATATTAACCATCATATTTGGCGTTTGCTTATTAATAGGCTGTGCCAAAAGAATGTTAGTTGTAAGAAAAAATAACGCTGATAAGAGGATTAATTTTTTCATATTTTAAAACTTTTATTTTAACTGTTTACGCTTAACTGTGAACTGTTAATTAATAACGGTGATTTGATCTTATAAATGATGGAATCAATAACTGTTAACAGTTCACTACTAACAATTTCACCTTTAGCATTAAATTAAAAACGAGGGCAAAAGATTACAGGCTTAACTTCAGGTTTTTTGAAAATCTTAGCGATGTAAGCTACCCCTAATTCAAAACCACCTGCTTTACTTGATGCATCTCTCAAATCAGATACGGTCAAATCATAAGCTGCTCCTACTCTAAATTGTTTGTAATCCATTCCTACAATAAATTCTGTCGCATCTCTCAAACGATATCCAATTCCAAAATTCAAGGTCATATCTTTTTTCTCATTTAAATGATAACCTCCGATTCCTTGAATCATGATTTCGTTAGCACCTGAAAGTGCTTGAAATAAAAAGGCAGGTTTGATTTCCCATTTATCATTTAAGTCTACAAAGAACTGACCGTGCATTAAAAAATTACCCGGCAAATCCCAAGTATCTTGATCAGGACTTCCACCACCACCAGTTGCTCCTTCATTTACATGTAAATCAGGCGTAAGAATATGATTAAATGCAGCTCCTAGCTCCAATTTCATTTTATCATTCATTTGTGTTTTTAACAACACTCCTGCATTCATATCAAATGCATTTGAATTATAATCTCCTTGTCCACCACCTAAGTCAATACTAGCATTTCCAGAAACAATTTGATCTCGAAAAACAGCATCAGTTAAATCTAATTTCCGACTCGTATATCCAGCTTGGATTCCAAAAGTCAAAACAGATTTAGATTTTTTGTCCAAAGGCATATGAAGTGCTACACTTCCCATCGCTTGGCTAGTAGCTAAATCCAATGCTCCTGCTTTATCACTATATAACATTCCTCCTACTCCTAACCAGTTTCGCTTACCAATCATTAAGATAGGCGCATCAACGTAAAAAGAAGGGGTTCGATATGGACTTGAAATTACACTTCCCCATTGATCTCGATAGATACCACCTAATCGGAATGTACCTTCAAATGCTCCCGTATAAGCAGGATTCGTAGTTAAAGGAGAAAGGTAAAACTGAGTAAAGTGAATGTCTTGTGCATTCAAACTTCCCACCAGCGAAATAGAAAAGAAAAAGAGTAAACCTTTTAGAAATTTCATAAAACGAATTGTTTATGTTTTAAAATCATTTAAATATTGGTGATTGGCTATTTTTTATTGAACCATTCCTTAGGTGCGACAAATTAGATGCGAGGGTCAGGTGAGACAATACATAAGAGTTATCTGATCCGTGTTTTTCGCTTGTTAATTTTACACCTTGCTTTCGATAGCTAAAATAATCTCGAAAGATAGGATTTTTTGTTGAAATCCCCTACGAGATAGTGCAAGATATTTTGAATTCCTATTTTGACCAAAAATCTCGCTTTTTTTAATACCTAATTAGCGACAAATGTAGGGAAACAGGACGTTGTAATGAATAATTAATAATTAATATTATTCGAAACTACTTAGGCTACGAATAGTAGGTGAGATAGGAACACGGATGACGCAGATTGAGCGGATTAACACGGATTTTCTTTTGACGTGTTTGGATTTTAATTTTATGTATTGAGAAAAATCCGTGTTAATCCGCTCAATCTGCGTCATCCGTGTTCCTATCTCACCTACTATTCGAAACTGGAGCTTTGCTCCAAAAAAGCCTCAATCCTCCTCATTCGTTAAATCAATAATTTCTTTAATGTCAATATCCATCATACATTTAAAATGACCTTTTGGGCATTGAGCATAGCCAATTTTCGAACATGGTCGGCATGACAAATCTTTGACTTCTATACTTACATTATTATTTACCCCTTTTTTATAAAATGGATACATTCCAAACTCAGGTATTGTATTTCCCCAAATTGAGATAATCGGCTTTTGATAGGCTGCTGCAATGTGCATCATCCCTGTATCATGTGTTATCACTTTTCTTGCATATTCGATAATCATGGCTGATTCTTCTAATGAAGTTTTTCCACAGGCATTGATAATGGTATCTTTTTTAACTTCTAGTACCACTTTTTCACCGATAGTTGCATCATCTGGCCCTCCAATTAAAATAACTGGTAAATTTATCTGCTTGCAAATGGCTATAATTTTTGAAATGGGAAGTCGTTTTGTGGCATGTGCGCCACCTATGGCAAAGCAGATATACCCCCTGGCCCCTAAAGAGCCAAGGGGGTTAAATTCCTTGAGAATATTGAACAAGGAACAAGGAATTTCGAATTTTGAAGTCCCGCTAATTCGTGATTCCTTCGAAATTCCTTGTTCCTTGTTCCTTGTTCGATATTCGGTTTGGTTTTGACTTGCCCCTTTAGGGGTCGGGGGTGGCTCTAATCCCTCTCCATCATAGCTCACTCCTAATGGTTTCACCGCCGCCATATATCGATCTACGATATGGATTTCAGGAAGTTTATTTATTTTCAAATTGACCATTAACCATTTTTCCCAATTGATTTTATCAAATGTAAAATAAGGGACACGTAATGCCCATTTCACTTGCTTTGACCTTAAATTTTTATGTAAATCAATGATACAATCGTAATTTTCAGCTTTTAATTGAGAAAGGACTTCGGATACTTTTTTGTCAATTGAATAAATTTTATCGAGGTAAGGATTGGAGGAAATTACTTTTTGGAATGAATTTTTAGTCAAATAGTGTACTTCCGCAGATAACTGTTTTTTCACACAACGTACCACAGGAGTAGTTAACACAATATCACCTATCGAACTAAAGCGGATTACAAGTACCTTTTTGATTTTATTTTTCGTCAAAATTGTAGTTTTATGAATACAATTGTTTGATTGCAGAATTGTTTGCGCATGTTTTTACAAAAAACACCTTCAAAAGTATTTGAAAACAATGGTGCAACCAACAATCTAACAATCATTTTTTATCCTTCAAACCTAATTTTTTTTTATGAAAAAAATATTCAACTTCCTTTTTCTCCTATCACTTACTATTTGTTTTTCTTTTTGTACTAATAAAAATTATACGCCAGCGGACTATCCAAAAGGGCAAATTACTTTTGGAAATGGTGGTGGAATAACTGGTGCAGTTAAAGAATTTACTGTTTTGGAAAATGGTGCAATGTTTTCCAAGGCAAATATGGGTGCCGAATATGAAGCACTAAAAAAGATTGATTCTAAGATGGTGGATCAGTTATTTAACAATATCAAGTTTTTAAAAATCAATGATATTCAATTAAATGAACCTGGAAACCGTTATTATTTTATTCAAGTCAAAGGAAAAGACACCGATCACAAAATTACTTGGGGCGGTGGAAAAGATGTCCCTAAAAATTTAACAACATTCTACAATATTTTAAATCACCTCACTAAGTCGTAATAATTTTGAATGATGAATTTTGAATGTATCGAAAAGTAGGTGAATCAATTTTTTTTTGACACATTCATCCCGATAGCTATCGGGACAAAATTCGTCATTCAAAATTAAATTAAAATTTAAAATCGATCATATGAAATATTCGATACTGTTAATCATTAGTTTTTTGTTTTTGGGAAATATTTCTTTGCAAGCCCAATCTCCAAAGGACAAAAATTTTAAATTAAAAAAAGCCAATCAAACTGCTACTCCACCTTCCCCGTTAAAAGATTTTCGGAGTATTCCACGTGCTCCAAAGAACGCTTTGCAGAGTCCATTGAAGAATTTTAAAACTTCGAAATCTTTTGCAAAACCGCTTCTTAATCAGCCTTTTATAAAAATAAAAAAAGATAAAACAACAGATTTACCAATTTGGATTTCTGGAAAAATGAAAGGTGCTGCTGCACAAAGAAGTGCTTCATTTGATTCGAAATGTGTCGCTTATTTGGACGCAGTAAAAAATCCAATGCAAATTGAAAATCCTGTTGAAGAGTTTTTTGTAAAAAAAATAAATACGGATGATTTAGGTCATACTCATATTAGAATGGAACAAAGATTTCAAGGTCTTCCAATCTTTGGTTCTGAAATTATAATGCATAAAAAAGAAGGAGATATTTATTTAGTAAATGGAAATTATTTTCCAACACCTCAACTAGATGAAGTGCTCCCAACAATAGATTTACAAAATGCAAATCAAGCTGCAAGAAGTGATATAGAAACTTTTTCTACTTTTAAAAACTTGACGGTTGAAGAAATGAAATATGTAGCAGGTGAGCAGTTTCAAAGTGAGTTAGTCATTTATCATCCTAATAAAAATATCAAAACTCCAACGCTTGCTTACCACATCACAGTCATTCCTAACTTGATTGAAAGATGGGAATATTTGATTGATGCAAATACTGGTGAGGTATTAAATAAATATAGTAGCATTTGTAAGTTTCATGCAAGTCACGGTTTGACTTCCGAGTTAGGCGATGACTTATCAGCAGCATCTTCAAGCTGCAATCACGATCATGGAAATCACAGCTTGACTTTGGAATCGAATCCTGAACTTGTTGTCAATGGGCCAGCAACAGCGAATGAAACTGATCTTTTAGGAATCAATCGTACCATCAATACTTATGAAATCAATGGTACTTATTTTATGTATGACGGTTCACGTCCTATGTTTGACCCCAATTCAGATTTACCATCCGATCCAAAAGGAATGATTGTAACGGTAGATGGATTGAGTACTTATCCTAACGATAATGATTTTGATTATTCGGTCATTACTTCAAATAATAATTCTTGGAATTATCCAGCAGCAGTATCTGCACATTATAATGGTGGAGAAGCCTATCAATATTTTAAAACCACTCATAATCGGGAGTCTATCAATGGACAAGGTGGAACTATTATTTCGTTCTTTAACATCTCTGATGAAGATGGCAGCGATATGGATAATGCGTTTTGGAATGGAGCTGCCATGTTTTATGGCAATGGAAATCAAGCGTTTACTTCGCCATTGCAACGGGCATTGGATGTGGCAGGACATGAGATGTCGCATGGTGTAATTCAAGGAACTGCCAACTTAGAATACCAAGGTCAGTCGGGTGCATTAAATGAATCTTTCGCTGATATTTTCGGAGCAATGATTGATCGTGATGATTGGCAAATGGGAGAAGACATTACCAATCCAAACTATATTTCTTCTGGTGCTTTACGAAGTCTTTCTGATCCAAACAATGGAGGAACTTCTTTACAATCACCAGGTTGGCAACCAAAAACTATGGCACAATATCAAAGTCTTCCGAACACTCCACAAGGTGATAACGGAGGTGTCCATATCAATAGTGGTATTCCAAATTATGCATTTTTCTTAATCGCTTCGGACATAGGAAAAGATAAAGCGGAAAGAATTTACTACCGTGCCTTAGATGCGTATTTGGTAAAATCTTCACAGTTTGTTGACTTACGAAATGCAGTAGTTCAATCTGCTAATGACCTTTATGGAACTAGTGAAGTGAATGCTGCCAATGCTGCATTTGATGCAGTTGGAATCGGGCAAGGTGCAGGAAATACCTATCAAGATGATGTAACCTTAAATGAAGGTGACGAAAGAATTTTACATTCTAATGCAGATTTGAATTCTTTATACTTAGCGGATATTGCAGGTAATCAATTGGCTGATCCTCAATTGTCATTAAGCAATGTAACGAGTAAACCAAGTGTTACTGATGATGGTCGTTTCGTTGTTTTTATTGATGAGGAAAGCAATATGAAATTCATTGATATTGATTGGGATACAGGAAATATTGTAGAAGATTATCTTGAAAACAATCCTACTCAAGAATGGCGTAACATTGCAATTTCAAAAGATGGTAATCGAATTGCAGCTGTAAAAACTCAAGCTGAAAATATCATCTGGGTTTTTGACTTTAATCTTGGAATGTGGCAAAATTTTGAATTGTATAATCCAACTACTTCTGATCCCAACACAGGTGGTTCCGTAACGACAGGAGAAGTACAATATGCTGATGCGATGGAGTTTGATTTTTCGGGAGAGTTCTTGATGTATGATGCATTTAACCAATTAGAAAGTTCTTTAGGAAACAGTACCGTTGAATATTGGGACATTGGTTTCTTAAATGTATTCGATAATGGAACAGGTAATTTTGCAAATGGAAATATTGAAAAATTATTCACAGGTTTGCCTTCTGGGGTAAGTATTGGAAATCCTACTTTCGCTAAAAATTCTCCTTATATCGTGGCCTTCGATTTTAGAGAAGAAGGTTTCTTTGACGATCAATTTGCAGTACTTGGAGCTAATATCCAAACTGGTGATAACAACACTATTCGTGAAGGTGAAAATTGGGCCTATCCTAATTTCTCTGTTGATGATAATCAAATGATTTTTGACTTGCCATATCAGGGTACAACGGTTTTGGGAAAAATCAATATTAATGATGATAAAATTAGTGGGGATGCTTCAAGCGAAACTTTCCTTTTCCCTAACGGAACTATTGCTGAAAAATGGGGAGTTTGGTTTGCAAACGGAGAACGGGTACTCGTTTCCAATAATGAAGTGGAACTAGCAGAAGTCAATGGAAAGGTTTATCCTAATCCATTTGAACAAAACCTAGTTTTAGAATTGGAAAATAATCAGTCTGAAATATCCAATATTCGAGTATTTAATATCCTTGGAAATGAAGTTTTCCAAAGCAATGTGGACATCTCAGAAGGAAAAAATACCATCAACTTACCATTAAGTCATCTAATAACTGGAACTTATTTTGTAAAGGTAAGTTTAGAAAAAGGTGATATTTTGGTAAAAACTGTTAAGAAATAACGGATAATTGAGAACGGATAACGGATAACTGATAACGGATAACGGATAACGGATAACTAAAATACTTGATGGCTATCTTCCTAATTTCAGGATTCTAGTTATCAGTTATCCATTATCAGTTATTCATTAAATGATAAGGAGTTGTTAAAAAATTGGAAAGTTCTTGGATTAGCTATAACTTTAAGGAAATTATTATTAGAAATTATTTATTAAACTAAAATCATAATCTGTCATGAAGAAATTATTCTTGCTTTTAGCATTTTTCAGTTGTGTTTCATTTGCTGCTAATGCACAATCTTGTAGCAAAACTGCTAGTGCAAAAAAAGGTTGTTGTGCAAAAACTGCTGCTGCTGCTGCAAAATTAGCGTCTGCTGATGATGCTATCGAAGCAAAAACTTGTAGTAAAAGTGGTAAAGTAACTTACTATAAAAATTACACTTGTTCAACAAGTGGAAAATTAACTTCAACTGAAGTTTCTTACGATGCTGACACTAAGAAATTTGTAAACGTTTCTCCTTCTAAAATGGCTCAAGAAAGTGCTGCTGGAGGAAAGAATGTGAAAGCGACTAAGGCTAAAAAAAGCTGTGATCCTGCTGCTTGCAAAAAAGGAGCTAAAGCTTGTACGAAGTCTGCTAAAGCAGTTAAAACTTCTGCTGCTAAAAAAAGCTGCGATCCTAAAAATTGTGATCCTTCTAAATGTAAAAAAGGAGCTGCAAAAACTGCAAAATTGGTAAAAGCTGAAAATTAATATTTAGCTTTTTCGAAAATATAAAAAAGGCTTTCAACTTAATTGTTGGAAGCCTTTTTTTGATTTGTAATTCTGCTAATTTATTTTGAATTCCAGCCCTGCTCGGAAACATACTTTTTTAATTCAATAACAGAAACCTCTGTAAATTTTGAAATCTGTTCTAAAGAAAAATCATTATCAATTAAATTTTTGATTATTTTTAGTAACACTTCTTCCTTTCCTTCTTCCTTTGCAAAAGAAAGTGAATTCTGCAAATCCCGATAATGTTTTAAACTCTGTTCATATTGTCCTCTTTCCATTTTACTATATTTTGCGATTTCTGCTAATTTAAATATTTTTTGAAAAACCCTTTCCTGTAACGCTTTTGGGCGTTTCTGTAGTTTACTTAACCATTTTAAGATAAACAACCATTTATCAAAATGAGTTTCCAATTGGTCGATGGTCTTATTGAATTTTGGTAATTCAATATAAATATAACTCAATTTATCATAAAAAACTTTTCCCTGTTCATCTTTTAATTTCACTTTATGAATGAGATGTGGAGTATTTTCATAGTCCTCGAAAGTAAAATCCAAAAGTGCAATGGTATAAATTACAGGTAACTCAAAATCATAATCTTTTCCCTTATCGGCATACTCATGTATCGGATAAGTGGAATAAAGGATACTTCGTTCTTTAAAATTCTTTTGACGTTTTCGTTGAATTTCTACGATGAATTGTTCTCCTTTTTTGCTTTGACAAAAGATATCAAAAATAGCAATCCTGTCAAATTCACTATTAGCGAGATGTTCATTTTTATCAAAAACCAAATCTTCTATTTGATGACGTTCAGGTAATAATTGATTTAAAAAATCAATGAGTAGGTCTTTGTTGGTTTCGGTTCCAAATATTTTTTTAAATCCAAAATCCGTCAATGGATTGATGTACTTGTCGGTGAGAGGCATTTTTAGTATGTTTTAATTTTTGTAAAACTAATGTTTTGAAATGCCTTTTACAAAGATTGTTTTTTTATATTATTAATGACAATAGATGATGCGTTTTGGTTTTGTTTTTTTGATAGGCTGGTTTAATTTCGGAATGTGTGTACGAACTAAAAAACCTTGCATCGAATCTAAATAAAATCGGCTTTTTTTCCAAATCACTATCTTTACAAGAGAAAGTAGAGAAAATGAAGGAAAGGTACTGACAAAGACAAAGACAAAGACAAAGACAAAGACAAAGACATATAGCATTGAGATGGAAAGAAAGGATTATCCAATTAATAAAAGAAGGAAAATTATAAAAAACAAATATGATAACCAACACTAGATTTTTTTTCACCATAATAACATTAACGCTCATCATTGCCTGTTCGACTAAGCAGGACTTAATTGTCGATTACTCCAATCCACAAATTGAATATTCAGGAAGAATAGATTCATCACAAGTAAAAGGTGTGGAATTATATTGGTCGGGCTCCTCCATAAAATTAAATTTTGAAGGAGAAGCTATCTCTGCATTAATTGAAGATGAAAGCGGAGATAATTATTATAACGTCATAGTTGATAATGATAGCCCTTTTATTTTACATCTAAATAGAACAAAAGGCTACTTTCAACTTGCTTCAGGATTATCAAAAGGAAAACATACTATTGAAATTTTTAAGCGAACAGAATGGGATAGAGGGAAAACTACTTTCTATGGATTTAAAATAAAAGGAGATGCAAAAGTATTACCCAAATCTTTGCCTTTAAAAAGAAACTTAGAATTTTATGGAAACTCCATAACCGCAGGTTATGCTATTGAAGACTTCTCTGGTAAAGATTCACCTGAAGGTACTTTTACAAATAACTACTTAACTTATGCAGCTCTTACCGCAAGGCATTTTGATGCCAACTACCATTGTACTTGTAGAAGTGGAATTGGTATAACGGTGAGTTGGATTCCTGAAATAATGCCAGAAATATATGATAGAATAAATCCTGTCGATTCCAACAGCAAATGGAATTTTTCTTTATACACTCCCGATATAGTTGTAATTAATTTATTGCAAAATGATTCTTGGTTAGTGAACATGCCGGACTCTGATGAATTTAAAATGAGATTTGGAACGACAACTCCAGATGAAAAATTCATTGTAAATGCTTACCAAAAATTTGTAGCGGATATAAGAAATCAATATCCAAAAGCCAATATTATTTGTTCGCTTGGATGTATGGATGCTGTGAAAGAAGGATCGAAATGGATGGACTATATCAAAATGGCAGTAGCTAATCTCAATGACAAAAAGATTTATACACACTTTATGCCTTACATAGAAGCGACAGCACATCCTTCCATTAGGGATCAAGAAGTCATGGCAAATAGTCTAATCAAATTTATTGAGAACAATATTGATTGGTAAGTATAAAACTATGTTTTCCCTAAACAAAGCTGTAAATAATGGACATCGTTTTAGTTGGGATACTTAACAAGAAGATATTTTTTTTTGACATTGAATAATAGTATTTTTAACAATACAATTTTACCAACACTTTTAAAATAAATCCTTTTTCAATTGAAATAAATTTTTAATTTTGACTTATTAACCCACATTCATTTTCAATTACCATTTTTATTAAATTAATTTTTCAATCATCATCTTCTTCAATTGAAGAAACTAACATTCTATTCAATGAAACAAAAACGGCGACAATTTATCAAAACCTCAGCAGCACTCGGAATAGGTTTACCTTTCCTTGGTTGCTCATCAGAAATGGCTGAATCAATCAAACAATCCAAATATTTAGATACGATCGGATTACAACTTTGGACGGTTCGAAATCAGTTGGAAAAGGACTTTGCAGGAACGATTAAAAAATTAGCAGAACAAGGTTATCGACAAATCGAAACCATGAATATAGAACAAGCATTAAAAGCAACCCCAATTGCTAAGGAGGTCGGATTGAAAATAAAAAGTACACATATTCCAAGTGCCTACTTGACTGAGCGATGGGAATTTGCAGGGAATGAACCAAAGAGTTTTGATCGCTTTTTGGAGAATGCTGTCAAGCATAATTTTGAGCATCTTATTGTTGCTTACTTGCATGATGGAGAGCGAAGTCTTGATGATTACAAAAAATTAATCGAAGGAATGAATCGAGAAGGAGAGAAATGTAAAAAAGCTGGAATCACATTGGGGTATCATAATCATAATTTTGAATTTGCAGAAATAGAAGGAGTGTTGCCTTATGATTTGATGATGAAAGAAGTTGATCCCAAAAATGCAAAATTTGAATTAGATGTTTTTTGGGCAAGTATTGCAGGGAAAAATCCAGTTGAGTTGATGAAAAAAATGAAAGGACAAATTTCTTTATTGCACTTAAAAGATAAAAAGAAAGGTGCTGTCGATACCGTAACGCTTTCAGGTATTACAGATGATACTTATAAGGAATTAGGAAATGGCGAAGTGGATATTAAAGCGGTGGTTGAATTGGCGGAAGCTACGGGTGTGGAATATTGCTATGTGGAACAAGACCAATCGCCTGACCCGATAGCAAGTACAAAGACGAGTATTGATTGGTTGAAGAAGACGGTTTAATTTTAAAATACTCACAAGGTGATTTAAAATCACCTTGTGAGTTATTGTTTTCCATTCTTAAGCAGCCTCTTCTAAATTGATATTCAAATTATATTGTTCTTTTAATAAAGACTTCAGTTCGATGACTAATTTATTTTTTTCATAGAGGTTTCCTTTTAAAGAAGTTTCATCACCTGATTTTCTATGTAAATCAATGATACTTTCTAATTGAGCAATTAACTTCAACAGTCTTAAAACTCTAATATCTTTATTCTTTGATTCAGATTTGCTACTATTCATATTGAAACTATTTATCTAGTAAAAACTAATTTTAGAATACCTTTAGGAATCTCATTTCTATCTGTAGAATATAAATCATATCGATTACTTTTCGATTCTTCAAAGACTTGATTATTTTTATGGTCTTTTGGATATTCTTTTACAATATACGAATCTATTAACTTATCTTCCAATGCGTAGTATGAACTAAAGATAGATTTTTTTAGTGTTTCTAGTTAAATTTCATTTGAATATTTAAACAAAAACCGCCTAAATTTTTACAATTCGTTTTACATTGACATGCTTCTCCGTTTGAATAATTATTAAATAAATGCCTTTTGGAAAATTAGAAATATCAATAACTTTATCATCCAAAAGTGGTGTATCTAGAATCAGTTGTCCTTGATTATTTATAATTCTAAGATTAGCCGTCAAAGGATTTTCTGTAATAATTTCCAAGTAATCATCAGCGGGATTTGGACGAATGATGATCTTGCTATTTTCCAATTCATCCAAGCCCGTCATCAAAAATTCCCCATCACAATTATCATCAATACCATTATTGGGAATCTCTGTAGCTCCTGGATTAACCGCTCCATTCGCATCATCACAATCCACAAATAATTCATATCCATCCCCATCAAAATCGAAAGTAGATAACATCATATTATTCGTAGTATTGGTAACTATCGCAGGATTGAAATCAAAATAAATACTAGCTGTATTTTCAATTAAAGTAGCCTCAGGTAATCCATCCTTTGTCCGAATTTTATAACTCACATATCCTTGACTTCCTTCAAAATCAGCAGTACTATCTGGAAGAAAAATATTTCGAAATTCAAAAGCCAAAAATTGATTGGCTTCCATACTTGTATTTAAAACCTCAGGGTGACTACTGCTAATTACTTGAAATGTAGTAGGATCAAGATTAGCATCCAAAGTATCTCTAATCACTACATCGTAGGCCTCGGCATTTCCAGTATTTTGAAAACGAACGGTGTAAATTAAATTTTCTTCAAATAAAGTATAACCATTCATACGAAGTGGTTGAACCAATTTATCATTAGGATCATAAGCACAAAGAACAGTTGGAGTATATATAATTTCATCCGAAGTAGTTGCCCCAAGCATATCTGAATATTCTACATACGATTTAAAATTTACAGAATCCCCAATCATAAAGTTAGGTGGGCCAGGCATGGTATGAAATCCTCTTTTGACAATAGAATTTCCAGGATAAAGATCGCTAAAAAACCAACCATAACGATTAGGTGCAACCATGGTATCAGGCACGTCATAAAATATACCTACCGTTATCGAAGTATCCATTTCCAACCAAAGCGTTCCATCGGCAATTGTAGAACCATTGTTATTTGCAATTGCTCTCACCGTGGTAAAATCCAGACATCGAATGAGGTCTGTATTGACATTAGATTGTACTTCAGAAATATCATTAATAGGATGTAATCCAAAAAAAATAGTGTCCGTCAAATTGGTATCATCCACCGTGACCGTAACACTTGCGGAAGGAGTCGTCAATGCCCAATTAGGCGTATTGGTTTCATTATAGGTGGCGGTGTAAGTGCCATCATTCAAGTAAACAACTCCACCGTTGACAGCATTGCTGTATAAAATAATATTTCCAGGAGTCAAAGTTACACTAGCTTGACTCAGGTAAGGTTCTTCTATTTCTTGAATTCCATTTTCATCTAAATCATAAAAAAGAGAATAGGAAATTTTATTAATTCCTGTGCAGTTATCTAAAATTTCAATATCCGTTTTACAACCAATTCCATTTTCTCCAATCTCTCTAGGTACTCCATTGACTAGCGAATTACAAATATTATTGATAGCACAAGAGGTCAGATTTGGGTTAAAATTAATCCACAATTCTGTAATTCCGCTGGGTTCAATATTTGCCAAAGGAGCTAAACTTTCAACTGCGGTATCATCAATATTTATCTGTCCATTCATGGAAGTAATATTTTGCAAACCAATCAAACTCGTTAAAAAAGGCTGACTGATGATCCACAGGTTTTGACCAATCGAAGTTACATTTTGCAAACCTGAAATGTCATTGAGACTTTGATTGTTGTACATATAAAGTGTATTACCAATTGAAGTCAAATTATCCAGTCCATCTAAACTTGTCAAACTATTGTTAGCACCGAGTTCTAATCCATTAATGGATGTTAAGTTGGAAAATGGCAAAAGATCAGTCAACACAGGACATTCCAAAATAGATAATGCGCCACCAAGAGTGGTCAAGTTTTCCAATGCAGCTAAAGAGGTGAGCGCATAAAGATAATCTAAATTTAAATCTCCTCCTATCGTTTCAAGATTCTCCAAACCTGTTAAAGTATTGATAACTCCAGTATTTTCTATTCTGAAGTTTCCACCTATGGAAACTAAGTTATTTAACCCCGATAAGTCCGAAAGATTATTAATTCCAAGCCAGATACCACCCGTAACTTGAGTAATTCCTTCCAAGCCAGTTAAACTGGTCAGCGAATTGTTATATTGAATATCAAGCCCACCCACAGAAGTTAGATTATTTAGTCCTGACAAATCTGTGAGTTCATCTTGTCCCCAAATTTGAAGAAAACTTCCTATTGAAGTCAAAACCGATAATCCATCCAAATTCTGAATATCTCCTTCGATAATCAAAAAACCGCCGATCTCTGTACATCCAGGATAATCGGTAGCAAAATTATCTATTTCCGCTTGTGAGTACAAAGCGAAACCATCGGGGAAACAATTTTGAGAAAAAATAGAATAGTAGGAAAGGAATAAAAGAATAGTTAAAACATGTTTCATATCAATATTTTTTTGGTAAAAAAAAGAAAAATTGAGGTGGGGTGAATCAACATTTCTAACTTACAATTTAAACAAAAAACAAATACGATGCTAGAAACCTAATAAATGGAATGAAATTGAATATTTTCGTTTTACATTTATCATAACATTAGCCGTAGGTCTTTTCAGTATGGGATTTTTAGGAACCATTCTTTATTATCCCGTTTCCTTTCTTTTTAAATCTTATCCTTCTATCAATGACTGGCGTGGCGATTGGGTTTGGCCTGTAGTAATTGGGTAGGAATGGCTTGGTCGGTAGGTATTATTTTTGGAGGAATTGCATGGCATTATTTGTATAAAATAATTCCTTCCGTAATCACGCTTAGAATAATTTATATATTTATTCTTTGGCTTTGGGCGGCGATTCTTTATTATATTATGATTAAAAATAATTTAAAGTAAAATAATCTGAATTTCAAAAAATCTTTTTTACGATGACTATAAATGAGCTGGAACAACAACTTTACATCTAAGAAAAAATAAGGACATCGGAACCGAGGATGTTGCCTTTGCATTAAGTTACGATGATGAAGAACGAGCCGATGAGGAAGCACCTTGCGCATTATTATTTAGAAAAAGTCCACTAGTATGGTTTAGGCAATGTTTGATAGAAATCTTATCAGGAAAATATCCACCCTTTTTTAAAAGGTCCAAATGAGGTTGAGAAACATATTTACTGATAGGATCGTCAATTGACAAATCACCTCTTTCATGTAAAATAAGAATAGCTGCCACTACAAAAGTTTTAGTTACACTTGCAATTCGAAAAGGTTGATCGGTCGTTAATGGTGTCTTTTCTTTTACATCAGAAATTCCTGATACTCCAGACCAGTTGATTCCTAAATTAGGTGCATAAACAGATAGACTTGCACCTTGTATTAAATGAATATTGGAGCTGACCATTTCATCTATTAACGATTGAAATTCATGCTCTGCAGCCTCAACTGATTTGAAAGGTTTACTGGATTGACATCCTAAAAATAAAATAGAAAGGATTCCGACAAAGGCGAAGGATTTAATTTTTTGCATAAATATTTAATGTTATTTATAACAAAGGTAAGCAGTAGCCTCCCTCGCATTAATCAAAGGTTGAGTAATTAAATCTTGACTTGAAGGTGAAACAAAAGGAAGTAAAGAGGCCAAAGCACTACTTTTAAATCTAACGATGATAAAAGATTCCAATGCTTTAAATTCTAAAAGTCCATTTTTAGGAACAACGGTAGAGATGATTGGATGGTCTACTTTGTGCGTTTGACCATCATATTGATATTGGAAAAAACCTTTGATAGGGATGATTAATTCGGGGGTAATTCCAGGTAGCAATACATTGTAGTAGTATTGTTAAATAAACTTTTGACATTATTAATTAGCCAATAGTATTCGATATGCTTTGCTAAATTCTTATCGGTTGGTTTATAAATTTCTTCGACATTTATCATCTTTCTAAATTTTCTCTAAGAAAGAGAAAGGAAGTGATAATATTTTATTTTAT
>Ga0114957_1002166_pt1 | contig 19314 bp, 11 predicted proteins | sample BantaG_FD_87175 | JGI IMG/M metagenome (GOLD analysis project Ga0114957, IMG submission 87175) | Marine algal microbial communities from Bantry Bay, Ireland - BantryBay_4 metaG | ecosystem: Host-associated > Algae > Red algae > Unclassified | place: Bantry Bay, Ireland | collected 2014-11-21 | reverse complement strand
CCGCAGAATTATTAAATTCTATCATAGCGAATAAAAGTTGGTTGAACTCTTTTTATTCGCTTTTTTTATGCCAACTTTTTTTTCGTACCTTCATATTACAGTTTTTTACTGTTCAGTAGAATAATAAAAAAGTAATTTTTATACTTTTTTTAAAGTGTTTTTATGAAAAATAAATATTTTTTTTGTATCATTACACAGTACTCGAAAACTATGAAAAAATAACGTCTATTTTCTGAAGGGATTAAAATCTGATTTCTATAATCATTTTTATTTTAAACCCTTTTGCCATGAAAACAATCCAAAACCTTCAATCCAGTATAATATTTATTGCTTTAATTATATTTGGTCTTATTAGCGGAATTACAACTGCTTTAGGAGTAAATCTGGTTTTAATAAGTTTAGATCCATATCTAAGGTGGACTATAGCAGTTGGTATAGCCATAGGAACAACCCTTGTTATGATTTATTTAGGATTAAGGGTACCTGAGGCTGCCAGATCAGGTAAATTGTTTGGGGTAGCTCTTGGATATTCTTTTATTGCTCTCATATCTGTTTTTTTTAATTTTCACACTTTTTACGGAACTCAATCTAAGCAAGTAACTCTTGAAAAGGATGCTAAGATTGTTCGCAGAGGTATAACAGAAATGGCTATACAATCGCGAACAACGTATAAGCAACATTACGGAATTGAGGAATTAGAAAAAAAAGCTGATAATAAAAAGGCTGAGATGGATAGTGAAAAGTATCATTATAATAGACCAGGAGAGGGAGAAAAATATCACAAATTAAAAGAAGAGTGGACTAAACTTAAAAATCAATTATCAACCAATAGAGAAAACTTGAATTCTGATTTAAAGGCTATACAAGATTTAGGCAATGGGATTAATGGAGAGATTGAGGAAGCCTTAAATCTTGGAGATGATGAACATTTAAAAGAGAAAATATTATCGGGTGAAAGTATCTATGAACAAATTGCTTCAAGCATAACTACCTTAGATCCAAACTTTGTCGTTAAAGAACTAAAGATCAACTATTCTAATATTGAGAGACCGGAATATTCTTTTGGAGAATTAATAGATTATTTTACTTCGGAGGAAAGTACTGTGGACAGTGGGAGGTTCTACCTATCACTTTTCTTCAGTTTCCTTTTAGACTTTCCGATATTTATAACGTTATTAATAATTGGTGGTAAGCCAGAGGATAATAGTGTCGATGGTCAATTTAGTAAGCCTACAAGTATTAATCAAATCAATGATAAGTTTAATGTAGAGGAACGAAAAAAGAAATTTGATTCATTTTGGTAAAAAAAATAAAATATGTTGATAATTAGTAGTAATCACACGTTTGTTTCAATTATTTGGATGGGATCTAATTTAGCAGTCTTAGCTACAATAGCTAAGATCGTTATCAATCAAATCGCATTTGATCTAAACCAGAAGCATGAAATTCAAACCGACCTAGTAGGTGATAGAAACCCATTGAGAACTTCGAAAGGAGTAGCTCGTGAGGATAGTGTATTGGCATTTATGAGTCCATATTTTAGTTTGGTGGCTGTATTTTTTACATTGGGAATATTTGGATTAGTCTATGAAATGTTTTTAGATGAATTTCTTAACTACGCTAATCAATACAAGGTTGATCGAGAATTTTCGACGATTTCCTTTTTATTCGCTTTTGCATGTTTCGGCGCATTTACCGTGCGTACTTTTTTGAGAGAAATAATAGTAGAAAATAAAACTATCAGAATTGCTAGAGCCAAGGCCGTAGTAATATCGGGTCTTTCATTTCTCTTTTTTACTTTGCTATTTGTTTTTTTTCAGGATTTTGATTTAAAATTTAATTTAGTAAAGGGATTGACGTTGAGCTTTTGCCTTGGCGTACTTTTTTATCTTTTATATGGACGAGTGCTCAAGTTTAATTTTCTAAAAAAAATCAAATAGAATTATGATTAGTAATCGCGTTAAAGAAAATACGAATTATATTTTTACCTTCGGAAAATCTGGAGTAGGTAAATCTACATTATTAAGTGTTGTGTCGAGCTATTTAATTCATCATAAGGAAGTAAATCTCATTCCTAACACGGAGCGAAATAGAGAAGGATCCAAAATACTCATTAATGACTGGCTACATAACCTAAACAATAATAAGTTTCCGCCTAGAAGTTTAATAGGAGAGATCCTGCAAATCGAAGCAGCACTTGAAAATTTATCAACTGGTGATCTCATTCCCTTGACACTATTAGAAATGTCTGGAGAAGATTTGAGAAAGATCGAATCCCGTACAGAAATGAATGAAAATGAAGAGCGTCTGGAGGAAAAGTTCATAGGATTTATTAAGAGAATGGATATCTGCATATTGGTGACTTCCGTTGAAGAGGCCAAAATAGATGATCTATTGCTTTGGCAATTTCTGGTCAAATTGCAAAATAACGGAATAGATGTTCCTATTGTTTTGGTGATCTCTAAATGGGATGAATTAGAGGAGAAATTAAAGTCATCAATAAATCCAATAAAATTTGTTGAAATGAATATGCCAATAACAAATAAACATTTCAAGAGAACAAGCCTTCTAAATGCAAATATCTTCTCTTTCTCTATTGGACAGGTAGAAAATGGGGATATTAACATGGTAGATTTGGAAAGCGTTAGTAAAATCACAAGTTGGATCTATGATTCAATCTTAATTCGGCAAAAAATCAAAAAACTAAAAAATAGAACTAATATTGGAAATACCAAATAAATTTTTACCTTTAAAATACTTACCCATTTTTCTTATTAGTAATTAAATTTATTATGAATAATCTGAAGGTAGGGACAATGACTTTTGGATTGATCCGTAGACATGGCTCCGGTATTCGAATGTTTTCCCATAATGGATTTCTAAAGGATTCGACTAATTCTGAATTATTAAAGCTTGTACAGATTCCACGATCCTTACAGTTCAGAAAGGATGCAGTAGAGAATAAAACTAGTTTGTATAGTGTAATAAAATCAAATTTAGGCAAGGAGAATGATCTCAAGATTATTGTTAGTAAATATTTATACGGTGGTTTAGATAAAGAGTTTAGAACAACGTATTATGCAGCTTCAATTTATTTCACATTTAATAGTTTAGCCATAAAAGGTGAAATAATTTCTAAAGTGTTAGATCGTTTAATTTTAGATTCAGAAAAACAGCGGGAATTATATCCAAAGCATGCTTCAACAAAGAATATTATTAAGTTTGATGAGTTTATTAGATTAGAAAAATATCAACGTCCTCAAATTCGGCCAATTAGTCGTTTATATAGGATAAGTGATACCAATGAGGTAGCCGTTTTCATTTCTATATGTACTCTGCCAGATCTAGAACAAGCAGAATTCTGTTACTTTTCGAATTACGATTCATTTGTAGGAATTTCAAGTTTGAAAATTAGGATAATTGATTCTAGTGATTATGATAATTATATTGCTGATTCTATTTATGAGAAAGACAATATTCTTTCAGAGGAGTCTGGTAAGGTTTCAGAAATAGCAGAAGCTGAAAAAGAGGTTCTTCCAGATGATGAAGCTGATCTCTCCGAATCAACCGAAACTGAAAAAGAGGTTCTTCCAGATGATGAAGCTAATCTCTCCGAATTAACCGAAGCTGAAAAAGAAGTTCTTCCAGATGATGAAGCTAATCTCTCCGAATCAATCGGAGCTGAAAAAGAGGTTCTTCCAGATGATGAAGCTAATCTCTCCGAATCAATCGAAGCTGAAAAAGAGGTGCCTCTAGATGATAAAGCAAATTTCTCCGAATCAACCGAAACTGAAAAAGAGGTGCTTCTAGATGATGAAGCTAACCTCTCCGAACCAACTGAAGCTGAAACACAAGTTTTTCCAGTTGATCCTACCAAGATTTCAAAACAAAAAAAAGGGGAGGATGGGAGTATTTCAAACTTAATACCAACTTATTCCAATTTAATTGATGACGCATCAGAAGTGAATCCTGATGCGATAGAGGAGAAGTCAAAAGAAACAAAAAGAGATTTATTATCAATCTCAGGATTATTATTTATTATGTTCCTATCAATCGCTTATTTTTTGATTCCTGAAAAGAATTTCAAGAAAAAATCAGCGGATACTTCAATTGGCCTAACTCCTCAAGAAAATGAGATTTCTGCTGTTGCCAAATCTAAAAAATCCGATAATGATATCATTTCAGATATAGATCCAATTGGTACTATTAATATTGTAGATAGTGAAAGTGATAATCCTAATAACTTAGATATCAAAACGATACTTGATCATGTTAGAAATTATCTTAAAAGTAGAGAATACGATATTGATCGGAATGCTCATTATTACCGATACCTTTCAAAGGCTGAGCTAAAAAAGGAAATTTCACCAACTGAATTAAACCAAATATCTGTACTGAAAAGAAAGATTTCAAATCTTCAAAAGGCTCCACAAGGCACATCAATGGCCTGTTTTGAGGGACGTGACTTCCTGAGAATTTCAGTTGATTTAAATAGAAAACTATCAGAGAAGGAAATTAGATTTTTGACTAATCAAATGAAGATAGATTTTAGTGGAAATAAAATTTACATTACTGCCCAAGGGTTTATTAATTTCTCCTCATTAAGCACAGCTAAGAACACAGGAGCTAATTGCAGGTCTGCACATTTAGAATATATAAAGTGGACAAGGGTTGAGGTTTATTTGCCTAATTTAGATATAGCTCATCTCAAAAAAGAAATAAGCTATCAACTACAAGAAAACGTCTTACAAGTGGATATATTTTTCTTGTAGATGGAACAAATCTTTACGAATAACTAAATACCTCGGTCTCATTTAGAAACGGAAAGCCGCCTGACCATAGCTATGATATTATGGATTTTTAGGCGAAAAATAGTCTTGGAATAAATACTATCATTCTTCAAATAGGAGCTTAGCAAAAGATGAATATCGCGCTCCTTATACTTACCCGACTCTTTCTTTTTTTCGGTATTGTTTAATTCTATCGTATCAATGTCCCCCAAATCTAATTGATCCTCAAATTTTGTCAAATAGTATTTATACCGATTCATAGATCGCTCATATATTCTCTTTACTCGCTTGTCCTTGTTGCGAATAAAGCTGCCCAAAACTGCAGAAACGTAATTAGCCGGGGTCTTGTTGGTCGTAAAAGTATAATACCCCGCTATGGTGAGGTGATCGTAAACTTCCAGATGCGTAGAGAGTCCTTTTAGATCTTCCAGGCTTTTGAGTACGGCTTCTTTGACGGTCATATCTTTCGTGATTTTTTCAAGATAAAGTTTTATGTTCTATTGGATTGCTACTGCTTTGATTTCCACCAATTCAATTCTGTTCCTGTAATCTGCTTATAATCAACCCCAGTCAATTCAAAGTGCTTGATGGCACAATCAATCTTTCGTTTCTCGTTAGGAAATTGTAACAGGTTTGGATTTGAATGTCCTTTGGTTTCACGGACGAGTTCCAGTTTTAGTTTTTTATTTTCGTCCCAACGTATGACGCCCCAGTCTGGATTATAGTTACCGATTATTTTTGGCAGGTTTATTTTAAACTGGCCAGGAAATTTAAAGTAGCAGACTACCTGGTCGTCTTCGTTTAGTTTGTTTTTAACAAATTTTTCTTCGATCTCGGAATCAATCTGTACCTGGTTGTAGAGGGACCAGTCAGATCCTTCGACGAGTTCTTTTTGGGGATGTCGCCTGGTTTCTGGAAAAATATCTTCTGCCGTGTATTCCATCAATTCTTTCGTGAGCGAATATTCGATGTTTTCGGCGATGTGATCTGCGAGGGTATTCTTGATCGTGTCGATGAAGACGGAGGTGAAGCCTTCCGGGTTTTTGAAGATCTTCTCTTTTTGCTCTTTTTTCATTCCTTTGAAAATCTCCACCAGGGTATTCTTTTTCAGGTGGGTGACGTCCGCAGCTCTCTGGATGAAATTAAATACGGGATAAGTAGATTGTGCTTCTTTACGATACTGGGGATCTCCTTTTTGTCCTTTTTCACTGGAGAAAGAAACGGTTTCATTCACTCTCAGACTTCCTTTGTCGGCAAAGATGAGTTCTGAAAATTCTCCTTCTTCTACAAAATCTACGATCTTGAATCCTTTCAGGCGTTCGTCTTTGGCGATCTTCGCAAGATCGTCTCCTTTCTTGAAATTTCGTTTTGAAATCTCTTCGGTTCCTTCGGTATCCGTTTTTCTGATTTCCAGTTTTATTACGCCGCCTTCGATAGACTTTAGGGTGAGATCAAATTTAGTCATGACGAATTTTCCTTTCACCACTACGATACTCGGTTCTGGAAATCCCTTGATGTTCAACTTTTCAATACACTCTTTTTTTAATTTCTTGGGATCAATCTTAATGTCGTACTTCGTCTGCTGACAGAGTTTATTCCAAAACTGCTGGAAGGCTTTTGAGCTATAAAGTTTCTCATTTCGCTTTGCGTCCACTTTTCGTGCGTTCCCCGGTACCGGTGGTGCCGTATCTCCACTCTCGATATAATCCTGCTGCAGCTGCGCACAATAATCTTCGTAGCTTTCGTTGGCGATCACCGTCAGAATATTCACACCTTCGTCGTTCACCCGTTTACCTTCCTGATTGACCGAAATTCGTAGTCCCCGACCAATCTCTTGCCGTTTTCTTCTTTCGGAAGTTGCGGTATTAAGGGTGCAGATTTGGAAGACATTCGGATTGTCCCATCCTTCCTTTAATGCCGAGTGGGCAAAAATAAAACTCACCTTCTCATCAAATCCTAATAGCTTTTCCTTTTCTTTCATGATGAGATTGTAGGCGGACTTCTCCAGTTCTTTTTCCGCTTTTGTCTTTTTCTCAATGCCCGTATCTACCCATTCGTCCGGTTTTCCTTTTCTGGTTTTTTTAGCAAAATATCCTTCCCGTACATCTTCCGCATTCCAGCCGCTATAGAAAGGATATTGTTTTTTAATCCGATCAAAAGATTCGTCGAAGATCCGTTTGATGACGCCGTCGTTCTCTACGTAATTGGCTACTCGGTCAATAAAAAACAGGGACAATACTTTGATATTTCTATGTAATACCATCTTCTGTTTTTTCATGTGGGCCTTGATCGTTTCTTCGATCTGTATTCTAAATATCTCTTCTTTCGATAAAGAAACGATGCCACCTTCTGCGACGTTTATCTCATCTCCGTTGGTGAAGACGACTACGCCATCGGCCTTGTTGATCTCGTCGATCATGAGTCCCCTGAATTGCTCATTGGCCGTTTTTTCAAACAAGTCATCTCCTTTTTTCAACTTGATCGTTTCTTTTTTCATCTCTCCGTTCTTCAGTACATTCAGCTTCGCTTCGAGGGAAAGTCCGTAGCCTTTTTTCCCTTCCATGACGAAGAGCGAGAGTTGGTTGTCGTTGAAATTATTTTGTTCGGTGACACCGAGTACTTCGATCCGCTTGACGAGATTCATCCAGAAGGCATCGACGGGGGAGAGGTGATAGAAGCGATTCATGAGTTCCCGATTCTCTTCCTTCGTCTTTCCTTTCTCGGTCGGAGTCGCTGAATATTTCAGGGCGAAGAGTGGATGGAGGGTCCGCAGTGCCTGACGGGATTGTGGCGTCGTATAGTTTTGGGATTCGTCCAAAAGAAGAATCGGACGGGTCGCTTGAATATATTCGTAAGGCAACTTTGCCCCCTGTAATTTTTCGGTGGGTTTGAAAATTTTATTGGTAGTCTTATTGAAGGCGTCGATCGTCATCACCATCACTTCGACGGCGGAGGAAGAAGCGAAGCCACGTAGCTTACTGAGTTGTTGACCGGAATACCGAGTGAGATTGACCGTCTCGTTGTCGTAGAGGGCGGCAAAGTGTTCTTTGGTGATCTCGAAACTTTTCACGACACCTTCATAGATCGCTACACTCGGGACGATGATGATATATTTACGCCAGCCGTAATTTTTAAAGAGCTCGTGGATGGTCCGTAAATAGACATAGGTCTTTCCGGTACCAGTCTCCATCTCACAGGTGTAATAGGGAAAGCGCCAGGAGTCGATACCGACCAGCTCGAAGCCATCCTCGAAATTGAGGTAGAGGTCTTCGGTGATTTGATTCTTCTGTTGTACTTCGAGAAAATTATCGAACAGCCATTCTTCTTCCAGCATCTCATAAGGGTCGAGATTAGAAATGGTATCATCTCCCAATTGAAAACCAGTTTCCCGACGGGAAAAGCCTTTAAATAGATCTACCGTACTCTCAATCGCCCGTACCTGGTGCTCCTGGTGGGCATCGAATTGTATCTTTAATTTTGCCATTTTCTATTAGATTGTTTTGATGAGGCCCCGGTCACTCAGTTGTAACTTATCCTGTGTACTGATCGCCGCGTCAAAGCAAATAAAGGTGGTGGTAGAATCAATTTCGAGTTTTTCAATCAGACTTTTTTCAATCTCTTTATCCAGACAAATCAATAAGGTATTGGTCACCATTTCGCTCTCCATTTTCACTATTTCATTTTTACCAAGTTTGAATTTTTCTTTCGTGGTATCTAACGGGAATCCTTCCAGGAGGAGTAATTCGGTTTGTAGTTTTTCTCTATTCCATTCTTCTTTTAGTGGAGAGTTGTTGAATAATTTTAGGGAACTTTCGAGTTGAGAAATATTTTGGTTTTCAGTGTCATCCCATTTTTTGTAATTGGATGTTGTGAGCTTTAAATATTTAAATCCTTTATCAGGTAGCTTAGAATAATACTTTTTGGATGCTCTTTTTATTCTTTCCGCAGAAATCTGAGCTAGATGCTGCCAATTATTTAAAGCGACGTTTCTTGATTCCAAGGGCTCTGGAATTTGAACACAGATAAATTTCAAATTTTTACTATTTTCTTGTGAATACTGCCAAGTAGCATGAGCTGTGGTTCCTGATCCTCCAAAAAAATCTAAAATGATTTCATTTTCAGCATGTCCAAAATGAATAAGTCTTTCTATAAGTTTAACTGGTTTCGGTGTGTCAAATGGTGCTACATCGAATAACTGTTTAATATCTTTAGAGGCTTCTTGATTATCACCCACATCTTCACGAAATAAAATAGATGAAGGAACGATACCCTGTTTAACATCGGAAAGGAATCTTTTAAATTGTGGAGCGCCCTTACCATCTTTTCCAAAGTATAACCTGTTTTCTTTCAATAATCTTTCTGCTGTTTCTTTATTAAAACGATAACAACTATCTTTTGGGGGCCAATGTTCAATTCCTGTATTCGGATTTACTATTGGAAAAACACCACTCGTTGAAAATGATTTTACCAAAACATCACCTGATCTCCATCTTCCACGACCGTCATTATCATCATATTTGTAATATTTATCTTGGGCTTCTGTTCTGGGTAACAAATTAACTTTCCATCCTTCATCTTTCGATGTACTTTTTGCTTTTTTAACAAATACAAGAATATGGTCATGCATTGTAGAAAAATAAGTAGCATCATTTTGAGGACTATATTTTTTTTGCCAAATTAAGTCATTTATAAAATTCTCTTCCCCAAAAATTTCATTCATTATAGCTTTCAGGTTGTGGACCTCATTATCATCAATGCTCACAAAGATCACCCCATCTTCTTTCAAAAGATTCCTAGCCAATCGTAACCGCGGATACATCATACTCAACCATTTGGAATGAAAACGGCCATCTGACTTTTTATTCGTAGTAAGTGGTTTCCCTTCTCCATCGATTTGTCCAGTCCGTCGGAGATATTCCTGCAACGGTTCTGTAAAATCATCATCGTATACAAAGTCATTACCCGTATTATAAGGCGGATCGATATAGATCATTTTTATTTTTCCGGCGTAGCTCTTTTGGAGGATCTTGAGCACTTCGAGATTTTCGCCTTCGATAAATATATTTTTGGAGTCGTTGTGGCCGTCCGTGTCTGGAGTGCCGTCCGCTTTGAGACCTTCTCCGTAGACAGGTTCCAGCGTTCCTTCGGGTGGAATGGTCGCCATCTTACGGGCTTCCTGCTTACCGGGCCAGAAGAGGCCGAAGTGTTCGAGGGTACTATCGTCTTCGTCCTGTGCCCAGTCACCGAGATTCTGGCGGAGGGTTTCGAAGTTGATTTTTCCATCTTCAAAGCATTCGGGCGCGATCTGCTTGAGTTGTTTTATTTTATCTTCGTCAAAGACGAAAGAAGGTTTGATGCGTTCGTGTGCCATGTGTTATGTGTTCTCTTTTAAGTGGAAATTTTCGAGACGGTTTACTTCATTTTCAAGGAAGGAGTCAACTTTGTCAAAACGTGTCAACTTCTCATCCGGAAATGCCCATCTTTCAGTGGCAAATCTAATCATTTCTGTTTCTCTTTCATCATTTATGGCTTTAGAAATCTCACCATAATATTTTTTAGTTTTTCTCGTCCGATCATATTCATTCGTCATCTTGTCCGAGGCTCGTTCCAGAATTCCTTCGAGATCCGTTACCTGACGCAAGGGAATATGATCATGTCCTTTTACTTTATCGTACCGCAGGAGTTCGGCCACTTTATCGGGAATGGCCTTATCACTCAGTTGAATATTTTTAGATAACCCAATCAGAACTAAATTACCTAGTCTTCTCTTTTGCAAATCATCTTTTCTGAAGCGCTGGGCGAGATTTGCTCTTGCCCAAATATGTTCAACGGAGAGATAATCATTACTTTTGAAGGCATCATCCTGACGTCCTCTGAGTATTTGCTGAATATCGAAAGTTGTCTTTGATTGTCCCTGAAGGTGCTCTTCGTACGAAGCGAGGAAGAACCTCAAACCGCTCCAACGATAATAATCTTCCGATTCGCCGTCGTCGATAGTGAGCGCTTGAATGAATTTTCGTTCCGGGCAGAAATCACGACCGAAGGCGATCAGGGAGAGTCTTATCCAATCGAGTATATCTCCCTCGAAAGGTTCATCTGAATCGTATATTTTTGTCTCTTCTTTGTCTGTTTCGGTTGCTGCATCCCAATCTCTTTCTGTATAAAGCCAACTTGCCCAATCAAATAATATCGCTTGATGACTATCGGCTCTGCTAGTAATTTTTGGTAGGAGATACACTCTAAAATTAACCTTTTCTAAAACCTCCAATAACTCTTTTACTCGTTCGCTATCCGTATTAAGATAGCTCATGATTGATAGATACAAGGGCATGATACTCGCTCGGGTGTGTTGGCAGCGTAAGCGAACTAGTGTTTTAGAAATGGGGATTTTATAATCTTTTTGGTAGGATTCGTTGAAAAAACTAGGGTTTAACAAATAAGCGTAGTACTCCGCAGATTCTTCCAAAAAGGAAATGAAATTTAAAATGGTTTCTGTCTTTTCATCAATTAGTGCTTCCTCTTTTAGATGAGGGGAAAATTCCTCTTTAATTTTATCATAGACGCGCCGGCTTTTAGACTTTGAAGGATCGAAAAAGACAAGGTAACAATTTCGTAAAAACTTATTTTCATCATCATTAGAAATTACATTTGCCCGACTCAGATTATGCTGAATGGTCCCCCAACTCAGATTTACTTTTTCTCGTAGACCCTCTTTTCCGTAAATGGAAGCATAGAAAATGAAATAGTTTTTGATCTTCTCTAACTCGGATAACGGTTTCCCACGGTTATTAATCACCTCAAACATGATTCCTATTTCGTTGGTTTTTTGTGGTGCAAAAACGATAAATCCAAGGTTGTTACAAACGGCCTTGAGAATTCGTTTTGTTTTTTCAATATCCTCTTTGATCCATTTTTCCAGGATTTTTTTTGCTTGCATAATTCTACGCTCAGAAGATATTTTCGGAGTACCCATTTTTCCCTCAATGATAATTTTTCGGAAGAATGTCCAGGTTTCCTTATTTGTTCTCAAGACTTCTTTTTCTTCACCGACGCTTCCACGGAAAAGGAATTTTGCCACAAGATGATCAAATTGATCAGGAAAAGTTTCCGAGATACAACGCATGAGAAGACAGATAGTAGTGATCCGCTGCTGGCCATCTACTATTTGGAAGGTATTTTTATCGTCCTCCTCTTTTGGAGTGATCACAATTGTACCCGTAAAATGTTTATAGGATTTGTCGAACAGGTTTTCGACATCCTTCATAAAATCTTCAATCTGTTTTTTTTCCCAGGCATAACCTCTCTGGTAATCCGGAATTTCGAAAAATCGGTTTTTAAAAATATCTTCGACTGAAAGTAGGTCAGTCAATAATTGTTTGTTGGTATTTATATCGTTCATGAAATTTATTTTTATTCAATATCATTAAGTTGATCAGGATTTCGGGCTTGGAGATTGGCGTTCACCCATTCTTCCTGATCCGTATCGGAGCCAAAGTCTTTAAAATATTTTTTAAAATTTCCTCTTTCTCCTTTTCCTTTTCCAGTCGTATATTCGCGGTAAGAGCTACAAGAGAATCGAGCGTCGCAGTTTCTACAAACCCGAGTAGCGAAGAGCGCATTGGTTCCGTCCATCTTACTCTCAAGGATATCCACGGAAGTGGGTTGAAATTTTTTATCCTCGATACAATCTACAATTTCCGCAAAATCTTCTACCACCTCTTTTACCTTTTCCTGATCGAAGTCCAGGTGGACGAGCGGATTCCACTTGGAGAGTTCATATTGAATTCTGAATTGATCATTGAGGAGATGGGCCTGTTTTAATCCCTGAGGATAAGCCGTAGAGATGATGGCCGTTTTATCCAATTCCTGTCCACGCAACTGTTGCCAGATATGCGCATAGACATTCAGTTGTTTTTCGTAGAGCGCTTTGTTTGATTCGATATAATCCGTATCGTGCGTTTTGATATCATACATCCAGGTTTCGTCGTCATCTCTGACGATATCGACGACCCCTTCGATGGTAAAATTTCTTCCCTTCGACGTTTGTTGATTAGGTAAGGTAAGTTTTACTTCAGTATCTGTCACTTTGGTAGCGACGTCTCGAAGTTTTGTGAAATAATAAAGTACCTGCGTCAACGCTAGCTGTTTGATATCTTCCGTAATCGCATGTCCCCCTTCGAGGCGAAGCAATTCGTAATTATCTTCGAAGTATTCTCTAATTTTTTCTAAAATTTCAAATTCCTGCATCTGCTTTTTCTTTTTTCTTGCGTTCAGTAATGAGAAGATGGTGAAGATCTTCAATCGTTTGGTGGACCAGACTACCAAAAAACATGGTTTGAGATCTGGAAGGAATGAAGCCGTACTTTTTAAAGATCATGTATCTACGGGGGCATTGTTGATAGTTGAGATAATCGGCCGTATAAGAATAACTTTTTCCCAAATCGTCATGATCGAGTTCATGCGCATCAATTTGTTGGTAGTCGAGCGTGTCGAGGGTAGGGAAGTTGTTGAGTTCGAACATATCTTTAAAAGACTGGTAGCGATGTTGCCGCTTCCACTGTGGGAGGATCATCATCCGTTGTGCGCGGGAGAGTGCGACGTAGAACATCCGCATCCCATCGAAATGTGAAATACGATCAAGCGGTTCCCCCTCTTTTTCCAGTAAATCCCGAATGATGATTTCTTTTTGATCCGCTGCTCTATTTTTTCTATTTAAGCTACCGAGTACGACGAAAGGGAACTCCAGTCCTTTGGATTGATGGATGGTGAGGAAAGGAACCCTTCCTTTGGGAAAAGGATCATTGGCATCTTCATATTCGGATTCTCCGAGTCGGTAGATGGCGTAGAGATACGATCCGACGAAAGTATTTGCGAAGCGCCGTTCTTGGAGGAAGGAGGCAGTAATCATGGGTGTATACTCTTCCATAAATCGGGCTAGATACTGGGTGATGAGTCCGAGATTACAAACCGGACCTTCATCCGTTCCATCTTCCGCCAACTGGTACATTTCCCTAAAATGCTTAAAACCATTGAAGTGGTAAAACAAATCGAGCACACTCCAATCGACGGAGGTAACTCGGTTCACTACATACCGAAGGGAGACTGGCTGTTTGGCCTGTTGTCGCTTTTTGAGCATCTCCGTGAAAGAACGTCTTCCAAGGGTTTGCTTAGCTTTGGGCGAGAGTCCAGGCGCATTGGCTAGATCACGGATCATTTCAAGTTTAAGGAAATTATTGGGTTTCCATTTTTTTCGATTGATCACCTTCATCAGCGCGTTGAAGTCCGATTCTATCAATTTTATCTCGTCCTGCTTATCCGATACATATTCTCGTAACAAACTATCTTCTTTCATCAATTCTGTCCCACGATTCATGACGCTGATCTGCCATTGTCGATAGTCCCTCAATCCTCCACTAACAGCTCCCTGATGACTCGGTCGTCCTAAAATGTGAAAGAGTAAACCGAAGACGTCGATCGCTTCTGGAATCTCAAGCAGACGTCCGGCACGAGGAGCAAAGACTGGAATACCGAGATCATTCAATGCGGTTTCGAAGTCCGCTACTCCGCTATTTTTTGTGCCTCGGTAGCTTAGAGAAGGGAAGAGGAAGGCAACCTGATTATAGTCTTCAATTTTTCCTTTCTGTTTTAGCTCTAATACGAAGCGAGCAACCTGGGCAAAGACTTCCAGCTTATCATCTTCTCGATTCGTGGTAAGAACTGCCGGGATCCCTTCTTTATTGAATGCTTTTATTTTTTTATCAGCTACCCTGAAATGACCTTTTCCATTTGCTTTCCGCCAATCTGCGGTCTGAATAAAATCAGTATAGAAGTCTACAATTCTTTTCTTCGATCGATAATTAATATCGAGATCGATTCTGGTTGGACCGACCTGAAGATACTGCTCGCATCTACTTTCAAACTCGACGAGATTTTCCACGGTTGCTCCCCGGAAGCGGTAGAGTGCCTGATCGTCATCACCGACCACACAGATATTTTTACACTTTTTAGCGAGTGCGAAATAGATGGATTCCTGAATACTGTTTGTATCCTGATATTCATCCACGATGACGTGTTCGTACGCATCTTGTGCACCGACAAAGCTGATAATCTTTTTATACGCTTTTTGCTGAAGTAAGGAAAAATCTACGGTATCGATTTTGTCACCAATATGGCTTTGACAATAATAGTCGTACATCTTTAATACCTGCTGCAATAATTCATCGTCTGTTTTTACTTCAGAAGGAATTAAATTTTCCTCCGAAAAGCGATTGAAGATAGCAATGATATTAACGGCTGCAACGTGTCGAGAATAGAAGTCACTACCAGAAAAGTATTGGTTGATTGCTCGTTGTGCCATTTCTTCGTCACTCTCAATATCATCTGAGGTTAAGAACCCACCAGCATCGAGCAGCTCGCGCCAGAATTTTTTTCGATAGATCTTAAAATATTGCGCCAGAGAATCCAGCAAGACAGGGGCTTTACTTCTCACTCCATCCTGGGAAAATTTTCTTTCCCGATCCATCAGGATATCCTGACAGATAGAGTGGACCGTTCCGATCGCCATTCCTGAAATATCGTACGGTTGTCCGGTTTCATTGGTGATCATTCCCAATAAACTTCGGAGTCCTTCCTTGAGTTGATGAGCGGCTTTCTCTGTAAAAGTGGCCAGAAATATTTTCTTTGGATCGATGTTTTTGAAGGCGATGAGGTTTACCGTTCTCCAGAGGAGTACCCGGGTCTTTCCAGATCCAGGACCCGCCGTAAGGAACAAAGGTCCTATGGTATGAAGGATTGCTTTTTCTTGTTTTGGATTTGGTTTAAAACCTTTTAATTTCCAAAAGTAGTTGATGTCTTTCATTATTTGTTTGGTGAGTATGTTGCTGTTTGTATAATGTTATTATTTACTTTTTAATTCTTAACCTATACAACGATAATGATATCTGTTATCCGATTAATCTTAAAAGTTCTTTCTTCGTTTCTCAAATGGCAGAAGGCTCTGATATGTGCATCTTCAAATCCTTGCTCTACGTAATCATTAATAATTCTAATATCACTTAATTTTCTTTCGCTGATTTCTCCACCATACTTCCCGTATTGAATTTTTACATCACGGCCTTTCTTAATAGCGTAGTCTAAGGTTTCTTTAATGCTAAGAGTAGTTGTTTGTTGGGGTATGGTTTCAACTTCTATTTTTTGATTGTTGTTTTGAGAAGGAAGTATTTCTTCAGCAATCTGAGGAGTTGTTATCTCAGGGAGGGGAATATTCTCTGGCTTTTCTTTCACTCCACCTAGCTCCTTGAGTTGATTAAAATAGGGTTGGCTGAGCCATAAGTTTTTATCGCCAATGGCAACAAATCGGTACTTGGCCCTGGTGATGGCTACATTTAATAAATTTGGTTTTAGGGACGCCCAGTCTGCTGCACCAATTTTTGTGGTATCCAATCCAAGACATAGAATGACGCCTTCTGCTTGTTTACCTTGAAATGTGTGAATTGTTCCGACATGGGTTTTTAGCCAATCACCCATTTCTTTGTTATCTATTTCTCTGTATTTATTTACCTCATTAATTAGGTGTCGAAAAAGATATTCAAATCTGAGTTTGTAGCTAATCTCACTAAAGGGCGTGATAACAAACACATCGGGAAGATCCTGAATCGTCCGGATTTCTTGTATCAATAGCTCTTTAACTTGCTCAGCCTGTTCCTGTACAAAATGCCTTCCGGTGACTTCTCCGGTACAGTGTATAAATGATGTTTTGAAATTTACGCTTACAGTTGCAGGTGTTGCCGTAGCGTTGTACATCGTATTATCGTAGGCAATTTTATTTGCAATATCGAACATAGGATTGATACATCTTCGATGTACTTTTAGAGGAATTCCGATCCACTCCTTTCTATCCTGAATAGTCAAGTAAGTACCTAAAGGATTAATACGATCTGCCATCGACTGAACGGATAATTCGGAATTTACCTGGCGATTATTCAGGTCAAAATATTTACTGATATTATCGGTGATAGAGTTAGGAATAGTGACGACAGGTTCTATCTGGAAAGGATCACCCACTACGCTAACTCTTTGTGAACGCCAGATGGCGCCGGCAGCGGCCTGAGGAATAGCTTGTCCTGCTTCGTCGATAAATAACCAGGGGATTGATTCTTCCCCGAGATGCTGAAACATAGTTTGGACGGATGCAAACGTGGTTGAAATTACGGGAATGACCAGAAAAAAGGTATTCCACATTGCCTTTACTTCTAAATTTGTGGCTTTAACACCTCCTTTTAGATAAGCAAAAAAGCCAGCGAGGGTAGTTGATATTCTACTTGATTCAGCGTTGGCGGTAAGAATAAATATTTCACTTAATTTAAGGGAAATGATAAATAATTCGGACTGAAGGTTTTTTAATCTGTCAGAATACCAGGGACAAGACTCTTGCGATTTTTTGAATTCGATATTCTTCCAGTATGCTCTATCCGCGTAGTTAGCTCCTAATTCTTTTTTTGCATCTTCCGTTTTAAGCCGTAAATCTCTTACTATTGTATTTAGCCTAGATCGTTCATTGTCCTGCTCAATTAATAATGGTTTAAGGTGGTAATAGGTCTTTGTAATTTTTGTTAGTAAAGGTTCTTCAATAATGAGGCTATCTGAAATTTGGTTATAATTATTTAAGGCAGTTGCTTTGGCTTTTTTATATGCATTTCGCTTACTAGCATTAAACCAGTAAGAAAAGAATCCAGGTTTACTGTTTTCGATAAATGATTGTTCACTTATTAGTTCTTTTTTACGGTTTTTTAAATTGGCTACTTTTTTTTGTTGAAGTTCGTAGTTGACTTTTGATTCTTCAAATTTCTTCTTTGTTATTTCTAGTTTTTTTGTTACGATAGAAAGGTCTTCTTCTATTCTAACCAAAGATTCATAATCATCCATGAAACTATTAAGTCTCGTTTTTTCATTTGTAACTTCTCTGAGTTTCTCTTCAAATTTATTTTTTATGTTTATCCATTCTGTTTTGTCGGGTAACTTTTTATCCTGCAAATATCCCCTCAGGTCTGTAAATTTCTTGTGAAACCAAAGACTATTTATTATTTTGCTTCTATTTTTTTTATTACCCATAACCGCAGAAATCAATCCCCAGTTGTCTTTGTTGATACAGTTTTTTGCGATGGATTTAAAATAATCGATCTCATCACGGTATTGTTCTCCTACGGCGTCTTCTAAGGGTAACTCTTTTGAAATATTTTCGACTGCCCCGTTGTTGGAGGAGGCAATTACGATTCCGGCGTTCGATATTGCATGCGCGGGATTATAGGTCCATGGAGCAAAGGTTTCCGTGATTTTTATTTTACTAAATTTATTAAAAGCATCTGAAGGATTGTGAATTTTTGCTAGCACTTTTGCACGCTTCACGATAATTGGAGCGATGATATCTCTCAAGAGGGTTGTTTTACCGGTTCCTGGAGGTCCGTTTACGGAAAACATTCCTTTCTGATCAGCTTTGGACAATTCGTTAAACATCGTGTTCACCGCAAATTGTTGCATCAAACTCAGTGAATAGCCAGAGGGCCAACAACCATCCGGATAATTATTGGGAATTAAATTGTTTTTTAATTTTCCGATATTTTTAGGAACGTCGATTCTGTTGGTTGAATGCCGATTTAGACTACCATCCAGAAATTGTTTGAGCGCTTTTGGAGTGGAATTTTCTCTGTACCTGGAAATTATTTTCTCTAGATCTTTTCTGTAAAAACTATTAAGAATATCGGTATCTGGTTTCTTCTCCGTAACCTTCTTAGGTTTAAATTTTTCAAATCTTTTGAGGTAGATTTGTTTATTTGGTTTTACGCTCCATTTACAAACTGCCTCCACTTTGTTTTGAAGAGCGATCAGCTGGTCGTTACTAAGAATTCTTGATACTTTAATGACCGTACCGAATTCGTTGGTAATAGTTGTTTTAAAATTTAAATCTATGTACTTCTCTAGATCCGCTTCAATTTCTTTAAAAGTCTTCTCCCAGTTATCATCTTTGATTTTACCTTTTTCCAGCTGATGCAAAGCCCAGGGGAGGGTAGAGATACCAAACGACTCATCGAGATACCGACCATTGATATCCAGCTTTAAGGAAGCGAAACAAATCTTTGAACTTCTAAAATTTTCATCGACTCTTTTATCCTTAAAATATATCTTAATAAAATCATTTACAACGTACGAATCGAAAACACCTAGAAAGATACTATACTCTATGGTCTTCTCTGGATCTGCGGGATGCAACCCAATTTCCCACGGTTCCTGTTTTGGAAGAAGTTCAACGAAATTTTCTTTTTCTTTAGGAGCGTCAGCGGGGCTAAAATGTTCCAATCTATGCCAGCAGGACAGTAATTTTTTGTGATCACTCATCTTAATTTTTTGTAAGCTCAAACTAACTTCAGAACATTAATAGCTAAGCGGCCTTAGTTTGTTGCTTTTGTTTAGCCGTATATTCCTTAAGCAGTAACGGTTTTCCCGTTTGAGTGTAATATTGTAAGCTTTG